>JACCDW011636887.1_pt1 | contig 14685 bp, 3 predicted proteins | sample 7449781 | NCBI WGS metagenome assembly JACCDW01 (sample SAMN15323449, study PRJNA562643) | freshwater metagenome | isolation source: river surface water | place: USA:Blue River Watershed | collected 2017-08-18
AAATCACTGGAAGAATTAAAAAATAAAAAATGATTTGTTGTGATATCAAAACTACTATCACACTGGTCAAATTTTATATTTTCTTCCAGCAATTCGTCTAAATACATTTAATTTATGGGGTTGTGATCTGTGTATTAATCCAAGCACTTAAATCATTTGCCAACGTTTCAGCCGCTACTGAAGCAGCTCCTTTGGCAGCATTTGCAGCCTCAGTAATAAGATAATTTCTTGTTATATCCATGATGAAATAAGCAATACAATCTTCTACATACATAGCTTTTGTAATTGGGTTTGCTATAGTATTACCAGCTTGGTCCAAAACAGTTTCTTTGTAAGGGGCTGGGGCATAAGGTCTTTGATCTAAAAAAGCATCAATGACTGTTTGTGCATCCTCTTCTCTAACAGGTATAGTCACTAAAAAAGCGATAGGTGGCATTTTATTTATTCCTTTAATTATGCAATATTAATAGTTACAGTTGCTTCAGTACTTTCCAACTGACCATCAGAAACCTTGTATGTAAAATAATCACTTCCAGCAACTCCACCTGGAGCATAAACTAAATCGGGAGCAGTTCCTGACAACACTCCTAAAGTTGGCTGAGACAACACTGTATATGTTAGAGTATCTGGTTCTGGGTCAATTCCAATTAATGTAATATTTACATTGGTATCAGTAGTAGCGTCTACTGATAATGAAATTGCAACTGGGGCTCCATTGATTCTAAAAGTTATAGTGCCCTCTAAGCTATTTTTTGTTCCATTATTTGCTTTATATTTAATTGTATCAACACCTGAAATATTTTGATTAGGAGTGTAAGTAAAGCTTGGCTCAGAACCAGAAATAACACCTAGGGTTGGATCTTTTGTTATAGTAAATGTTAATGGCAAATTGTCAGGATCTGTTCCTGTGAGGGTAAATTCTTGTGCTGTATCTTGATTAAAAACGTACTCAGCATCTGAAATTTGTGGAAACTGTTGGTAAATAGCCTCTCCACCGATAGATTCCAATCTGGCAGAATCAAACCATTGAGTAACTTCAGCTGTTCTTTGAGCTACCGCAGCAACTGCAGCATTTGTAGCCGCAATTTCTTCAACTTTAATCAAATAATTTTTTGTAATATTTAACATAAAATTGATACAGCATTGTTGTACAAATTGTTCTTTTGTAATTGGGTTAGGAACCAATACTCCATTACCAGCATTTATCGTATCAGTGTATCCATAAGCAGATGCAAATGCATTTTTTACATCTTCTCCATCATCTTCTCTAATCGGAACATTTATTGTGAAATCTGACATTTTATTTTTCCCTTTTTAAGAACTATTCAGTGAATTTTTCTTAAATTTTTATTATTAAACCTTGTTGGCACGATTGTTGCATATTAGTTAGGGCTTGATCTTGGATTTTCGTCTCCAAAAGCTAAATACCATCCCCACCTTGCAGCAGCTACAGCAGTTACATAATTTAAAGTATATTGTGATCTTCTGTTAATCGGATTAAAATTAGCCTCTACCCAAGAGGCAGGAACTCCAGCGTTTGCTCTATACATGTCAAAACCTCTAGTTGGTCCTGTGTAAGCAATAGAGTTATTAGAATCAAATTCATTACCATAAATGACACTATGCTGTGAGCCAGCTTGAATAAAAAAATTAGCTGATGACATCGCAGCAGCAGCACCAGTTTTAAAAGCCAAAGAAGTATTACTATTTACAGTACCAACTGTTCCAATAAGCGTACCAGAAGTATTATAAATTCTATTACCTTCTGCTAGTGTAGAAGAAAAGGATGTTCCAGTACCAGTTACAGCTGTTGCACCGTTACTTACTGTAATAGTGCCTATACCATACCTATTTTTTGTGGTAGTACCACCAGTACCAACAAAAATTGTAAAGCCATCACTATCTGGGGTTTGCTCTGATGTAAGTGCATTAGCTGCAGTTGCACCACACACAGAGCCTATGATAAGTTGTGGAGAAAAACCTACATTTGTGCTTTTATTGCCAGTAGTAGTTAAGGTATTAAATGATGAACCTCTATAATCTCCACCAAATTTCAGAGCTATACCACCCATCAATGCTCCAACTGGTACAGATGCATTTCTAACCGCAAAACGGACACCCGTTGATGTAAAGTTAATACATTCCCATGCATGCTGGGCAGCACCTGGGCTGGTATTGACAGGACATTGCTCGGCAAAGTATCTGCTATGCCTCATTCTTTGATACATTGGATTTACGCCAGTAGAAAAGTGATGACTACAACTGCCTTGCGAAGCTACGGCGGTATTACCAACTCCAGGTACTTTAGTGGCAAATCCAAAACTAAATCCTCCACCAGCCCCACTAGTCGCTCTTGAAGCTATACCAATTACTACATCTGGTGTAAATCCAACATTGAAAGTGATACCAGTACCTGCAGTATATGCAGCTGCTGTTTCAAAATTTGCTACTTGCAAATCAGGGCCTGTAAAAAAGGTTGTGATTACATCTAGTCTTTGGTTGGGTGGGGGTGTTCCACCTGTTGAAGGTGATGCAAATGTAATAACCATACCCCCACTTACAAATCTACTGCCTGTAGTTCTCCATATATTTGAGTTTCCAGCACCGGCACCTGCAATATATACAGGACCTGTAGCTGTAAAGTTATTTGTTCTAGTAACACTGGTAGCTACAGCATCCTGCTGAGTTGAATTTATTGTTGCCCCAGCTGTTGTGCCTGTACCAGCCATAAATCCTATCCCAAAACTTTGTTGCCTTGTTGTAGTATCTAAGACATCAATACTAGTGTTAGTTGTAGAGAAATAACAAATAGCAGCTTTCGGTGTCCCAAAGCCAGGTTCGGCATGAATCATAACTGTTAGGTTTAGTTCAGATGTATAAAATTGTCTTCTAACAACACAAGTTCTCATAATATATATTATACTTCTTCTAGTAACATTTGAATAAAGAAATCTTGGTGTGTTGCATCAATTGCAGAGAAGTTTAATCTCATTTTGGTTCCACTTGATAGCGTACTTGGTGAAATCGATGTACTAGATGTCTCATATGTTGCTGCTCCAGAAATTGAAAGTGCGGCGGAAAGTACATTACCTGTTGGTAAGAACAAGCCAGTACCAGTGAAATATTCAATTTGGAATGTAGTTGTACCAGCCGAAGGTGTTTCTACTCTACAGAATACTTCACGCACAACATAAGCAAGTCCAGTATTGCCAGTCGATGGATCATCAGGTATTCTGATAACATTAGAGTCAGCAGTTACACCTGTGCCCGGTGTAAATCCTGAAGCAAGCGTGATATAGAGTGGTCTTTTGGCTTTGAGGCTGATAGAACCTGAACCAACTGTTGATGTTAATCCTCCTGATGTACCAATAGCCGCTAAAGTGTAACCTGTACCATTACCAATTAATAATTGACCATTTGATGGTGTTGAAGTTAAGTTTGTACCGCCATAGGCGATTCCAATTTGTGTACCATTCCATTCACCAACAGATATAACACCAGTGCTATTTACTACGAATTCGTCGGTACTTCCCTTTCTTACTTGGAACAGGTTCACAGAAGATGATGCATTACCATCAACTCTAAGAGGAATATCAGTTGTATTTTGTCCTGTAATTACAAGGTGGGTTCCTGATGCTGAATAATCTAAAGCTGTAGCATCATCTACAGTTGTTCCAAGAGATGGGTAGAATGCAATCTTTCCAGAAGCTCCACTATTAACAGTTCCAGACCCTGATCCACTTGCAGCCCATGTAAGTGTTACACTTGAGCCTGATATTGTTGATGCTGACAATACTTGGTTTGCAGATGGTGCAGTAGCTGGTAGAGTATAATAAATATCAGTTGTTTGAGCACCAGATATAAATGAACTCTTGTAGACACCATTTGTTTCATATATACCCAAGCCTCTGACTGTATCAATTTCAGCCCTCTTTACAAAAGTTGGTACAGTCAATAGCCTATTATGGACTGCGCTCTTAAATGTCAATGCACCACTAACATCTGCTGCTGATACAGATTCTACCATTTCTACAAATCGAAGATAAGTATCACCGGCAGGAGACCCAGCAGTATCCCAACCTCTTGCCACGAATTCAAGAGCAGGAGAGAATTGTAAAGGAACACCAACAGTTGTTGCAGTGCTGTTTTCTAACTTAATTGCTACAGTTGTACCAGCACCAACTGCATTTGTATTTAGAATATCTATTCTTTGGCTTGCATTATCCCAAGTAAACGCACCAGTTCCAGCTAAAGCTCCTGATCCATTATATTGAATTGAAGTAAAAGCTCCACCTGGTGTTGCTGAGCCACCAGAGGCTGAAATTTGCACTTGACCTGCACTATGAACAATTGTAATATTTGTTCCATTGACTAATTGCTTGTACTCCAATGCAGTGCCAGCAGCATTCATTCCAAGAATATAATTTAGAGTACCTGCAGCATTTAAACCAGTACCACCACTTGAAATTGGTAAAGGAGTTGTCAATGAGAGAGAGCCAGCAGTTATAGATGAATTGAAGAGTGCAGCACCTGTAACTCCAAGTCCGCCTTGCGTAACAATAATTCCACCTGTGACTCCCAAGCCACCAGATTGAACTATAACTGTAGATCTGAATATAGAAGCTCCAGTAACTCCTAAGCCACCAGTAAAGTTACCAGAACCTTGTACTCCAAGAGTTGAATTCAGATTAACAGCACCTGTAACACCCAAACCACCTACAACATTGGCAGAACCTTGAACTCCAAGAGTTGAATTTAAATTAACAGCACCAGTTACACCTAAGCCACCAGATTGGATTTCAATATTGTTTCTAAATATTGACTGTCCAGTTACACCTAAGCCACTAGTAAAGTTACCAGAACCTTGAACTCCAAGAGTTGAATTTAAATTAACAGCACCAGTTACTCCTAAGCCACCTGATTGAATTTCAACATTATTTCTAAATATTGATTGACCAGTAACTCCTAAACCACTAGCAAAGTTAACAGAACCTTGTACTCCAAGAGTTGAATTCAGATTCGAAGCACCTGTGACTCCCAAGCCACCCTGCGTAACAATGATTCCACCGGTAACTCCCAACCCGCCAGATTGGACTATAACTGAAGATCTGAATAAAGATGCTCCTGTAACACCTAAGCCACCTACAACATTGACAGAACCTTGTACTCCAAGGGTTGAATTCAGATTCGAAGCACCAGTTACTCCTAAACCACCAGATTGGATTTCAATATTATTTCTAAATATTGACTGTCCAGTAACTCCTAAACCACCAGTAAAGTTACCAGAACCTTGTACTCCAAGAGTTGAAGTGATATTTACTGCACCAGTTACTCCTAAACCGCCAGTAAAGTTACCAGAACCTTGTACTCCAAGGGTAGATGTAAAGTTTACTGCACCTGTAACTCCCAGCCCACTGGAAATATTTGCAGAACCTTGTACTCCAAGGGTTGAACTTATATTTACTGCGCCAGTTACACCTACGCCACCAGCCTGGATTTCAACATTGTTTCTAAAGATTGATTGACCAGTTACACCTAAGCCACCAGAGAAGTTGCCAGAGCCTTGTACTCCAAGAGTTGATGTAATGTTTACAGAACCTGTTACGCCTAAACCGCCAGAGAAGTTACCAGAACCTTGTACTCCAAGCGTTGAAGCAAAGCTTACTGCTCCTGAAACAAGTAACGTAGAACTTAATGTAACAACACCCGAGACTGTTAATCCGGTGCCTACATGAACATTCCCGCTTACTCCAAGACCACCAACTATAGTTAACGCACCAGTGGTAGATGAAGTAGATTGTGTATTAGCACTTATGCCTACACCTGTAGCACCAATGTAAAGCAGTGTATTGCCTGAAACTGTGGTACCCGTTGTTGAATAAAAAGCTACTTGACCAACTGAACCATTGTTGACAGTTCCACTACCACCGCCACCACCAGCCCCACTGGCTGAAATTTGTACTTGACCTGCAGAATGAGTAATTGTAATATTTGTACCTTCAACAAGTTGCTTATACTCCAATGCATTTCCAGCAGCATTCATTCCAAGAATATAATTTAGAGTGCCTGTAGCATTTAAACCAGTACCACCACTTGTAATAGGTAAGGCCGTTGTCAGGGCTAACGAACCAGCAGTTATAGATGAATTGAAGAGCGCAGCACCTGTAACTCCAAGTCCGCCTTGCGTAACAATAATTCCACCAGTAACTCCCAACCCACCAGATTGGACTATAACTGTAGATCTGAATGTAGATGCTCCCGTAACTCCTAAGCCACCTGCAAAGTTACCAGACCCTTGTACTCCAAGGGTAGAACTTATATTAACTGCTCCAGTTACTCCTAAGCCACCAGCAAAGTTACCAGACCCTTGTACGCCAAGGGTAGAACTTATATTAACTGCTCCAGTTACACCTAAACCACCAGTCTGGATTTCAACATTGTTTCTAAAGATTGATTGGCCAGTTACTCCTAAACCGCCAGTAAAGTTACCAGAACCTTGTACTCCAAGAGTTGAAGTAAAGTTAACAGCTCCTGTCACTCCTAGACCGCTTGCAAAATTACCAGATCCTTGAACTCCAAGTGTAGAAGTAAAGTTTACAGCACCTGTGACTCCTAAACCACCTGCAAAGTTACCAGACCCTTGTACGCCAAGGGTAGAACTTATATTAACTGCTCCTGTAACTCCCAAGCCACCTGATTGTATTTCAACATTATTTCTGAAGATTGATTGACCAGTAACTCCCAATCCACCTGCAACAACAGCAAGACCCGAACCTGTGATTGTAACACCACCAGTTACACCTATTCCACCAGTTACTCCTAAACCACCAGTGAATACAACATTTGAAGTAAATGTTTTAATACCAGCTATTGTCTGTGCGGCAGTGGTAATAATACCAGATGTTCCAGAGCCTGCAACTGGAATATTAAATGTATGTGTTGAGCCTGAAGATACAATATTAAAATCTGTGCCAGAGTAACCAGTTGCAAATGTTTGTACAGGTTGAGTCGATGCCGATAATCCATTAAGAGATGATATACCTGCACCAGTTGAACCACCTGTACTAGTAATAGTTATCACATTTGGCGAATGTGAAATTGCAATTCCAGCTCCTGCTGAGAAAATCTTATACTCTGCGCCAGATGACGCGTTATTCATCCCAAATACAGTATTTGCTGTACCTGTAATACCTAAACCTGTACCACCTCTTGACAATGCAAGAGTTCCAGACCAACCTAATGTGTGAGTGGATGCATTAGATGTAATTGTTACATTTGTATCATCTGCAAATGATTGTGAAGATGTTGTAAGACCGTTAAGTGATGTAATACCACTTGATCCAGCTCCTGCTGTTTGGTCTGTAGCCCAGGATAATGTAACAATTCCTCCAAGTGGTGCAGAGGCAGATAATAATTGTCCTGCACTCGGAGCACCCGACGGAAGCACATAAGTGTATGAAGTTGCTATAGAATCAGGCGCCTTTAATGCAATATATTGGGCACCATTAGCTGCAAGTTCCGAGAATCTCATTTCAAATGTATTACCAGAACTTGTACCATGTGGTGCAAGAGTAAGGTTTGTTGAACCTAAATTCATTCTCTCTACAAGAGTAGAAGTTCCAGCAGTATTTGTCTTGAAAGATATATTTCCAGCATATGATGCAGATGCGTCACTTAGATAAGCATCTATGCCAACTGAACTTACAGCGATGCCAGCAGCATTTTCAATAGTAAATAATATTCTTCCACCGATTCCAGCAGTAGCTGTGCCAGTCGTAACTCTAGATATTGTTAATAAATCTGGAGCAGTAGCAGTTCCTGAATCTGAATATGTTAATCCTTGTGTGCCTGATACATGTAATTTATACGATGGTCCCGTCAAACCTATTCCCACATTACCGGCATATTCAGCTAAACCGACAGTTCCATTTGCATCAACTCTAATAAACGGAACACCAGATATATCATTAACACTAAATATGGTACCTGTTGTAAGGTTGTTATTGATTGAGAATAATTGACCAGATGTTCCCTCGAATGAAAGCGAGTTATCACTTAATACATTTAAGTTTATCTGAGAATTGCCAGCACTCAAGAATCCAAGTGAGAATGTTGAAGAACCAGTATTCCCAAATGTACCACTTGTAAAATTAAGAGCACCAGAGATACCAACACCAGAACCAAATCTAGCATTACCACTTATTCCAATACCACCTGCGACTGTTAACGCGCCAGTAGTAGACGAAGTTGATTGTGTAGTTAAGGTTATTGCTGCAGTTGTGCCGTTATATGTAAATCCAGATGCACCACCTACAGTAGAGCCTGTGCCAGTGTAATATGCAACTTGGAATTGTGTACCACTTGTTACTCCACCAGAGCCTCCAGCGCTAGGAGTGGACCATGAAAGGATGCCGCTACCATTTGTGGTAAGAACCTGGTTTGAAGTACCATCAGCAGTTGGGAGTGTCCAAATTGTTGTAGTTGATAATGTTCCAGCCTTAAATCCTACGGCATTTGTACCATTTCTAAGCGCTAACCAACCACCTACATAAAGTGATTTTCCTATTCCAGCTCCACCTTCAACTCTAAATGATGAGTTGCCTGAAGGAACATCATAGTCGGTAGCATTGTTTACTAATACTTGAGAAGTATCTACTGAAAGTAATACAGTTCCACTTGCGGATCTGAAATTGTGAGAGTTATTAGATGGTCCTAAATAAATTCCTCCTAAGGAATTATCATTCATGTAGATTCTATCTACATGTAACCATCCGCCAATATTTACAGATCTTCCAATTCCAACTCCACCCGCAACAACTAAAGCTCCAGTGGTCGTAGATGTTGATTGAGCGGAAGAACTAATTAATGCAGAGTTCCCAATAGATACATTACCTGCCGAAATTGAAGAACTAAAGAAAGCTGCACCGGTAACACCCAAGCCACCTTGATTAATTATTATGCCACCAGTTACACCTAATCCAGTGTTAAATACTACATTGCCTCTGAACAGTGAGGAGCCTGTAACTCCTAATCCACCAGTAAAGTTACCAGAACCTTGGACTCCAAGAGTAGAAGCAAAATTAACTGCTCCTGTTACTCCCAAACCACCAGTGAAGTTGCCAGAGCCTTGAACTCCAAGATTTGAAGTAAAGTTAACAGCACCAGTAACTCCCAACCCGCCTGATTGAATTTCAATATTATTTCTAAATATTGATTGGCCTGTCACTCCTAAGCCACTATTGAAGTTACCAGAACCTTGAACTCCAAGGGTTGAAGTAATATTTACAGCACCAGTTACACCTAATCCACCAGAGAAGTTACCAGAACCTTGTACTCCAAGAGTAGAAGTTAAATTAACAGCGCCTGTTACACCCAACCCGCCTGATTGTATTTCAACATTATTTCTAAATATTGATTGACCAGTTACACCTAATCCACCAGAGAAGTTACCAGAACCTTGTACTCCAAGAGTTGAAGTAAAGTTTACAGCACCTGTGACTCCTAAGCCACCAGAGAAGTTACCAGAACCTTGTACTCCAAGTGTAGAAGTCAAGTTTACAGCACCTGTAACTCCTAAGCCACCCGATTGAATTTCAACATTATTTCTAAATATAGATTGACCAGTAACTCCCAAACCACCAGATGCAACAGCAAGTCCTGAACTAGTAATTGTAACTCCACCAGCCACACCAATTCCACCTGTAACACCGAGGCCACCAGTGAAATTACCAGAACCTTGAACTCCAAGAGTCGAGGTGAAATTAACTGCACCAGTTACTCCCAAACCACCTGATTGAATTTCAACATTATTTCTAAATACTGATTGACCAGTTACACCTAAGCCGCCTGATTGAATAGAAACATTATTTCTGAATAAAGATGTGCCTGTAACGCCCAAGCCACCAGCTACAATTGCAAGACCTGATCCAGTAATTGTAACTCCACCAGTAACACCAATTCCACCAGTTACTCCTAAGCCACCAGAGAAGTTACCAGAACCTTGTACTCCAAGAGTTGAAGTAAAGTTTACAGCACCAGTAACTCCCAAACCACCAGAGAAGTTACCAGAGCCTTGTACTCCAAGAGTTGAGCTAATATTTACTGCTCCAGTTACACCTAAGCCACCAGATTGGATCTCAATATTATTTCTAAATATTGACTGACCTGTCACTCCTAATCCACCTGCAAAGTTACCAGAACCCTGCACACCAAGAGCTGCGCTTATATTTGCTGCTCCTGTTACAGATAATACGCCAGTTACACCTAAGCCACCAGATTGTATTTCAACATTATTTCTAAATACTGATTGACCAGTTACGCCCAAGCCTCCAGCTACAACGGCAAGTCCTGATCCAGTAATTGTAACTCCACCAGTAACACCAATGCCACCAGTCACACCTAAGCCAGAATTAAAAGCAACATTTCCTCGGAATACAGATGACCCTGTTACACCAAATCCTGCACCAACATCAAGAGAAGAACCAATAATTGTTGCTCCAGCAATATTTGCTGTTCCAGTAAATACAGCATTCCCTGTAAAGGTTTTTGCACCTGCAAATGTCTGGGTTCCAGTAGTAACTGTTCCAGAGGCACCAACTCCAGCCGCTGGTATATTGAATGTATGAGCTGATCCAGAAGAAACAATATTAAACTCTGTACCAGAAGTTCCAGTTGCAAATGTTTGTGTGGAATTGGTCAATCCATTTAATGAAGAAATACCAGTTCCAGTTGCATTAAATGTTACTGAACCTGCAGCATAAGTAATTGAAATATTCGCGCCAGCAGTTAATGTTTTATATTCTAATCCTGATGTAGAACTGCTCATCCCAAGTATTTGATTAACTGCACCTGATGTTCCAAGTCCAGTACCGCCACTTGAAATTGGTAAAGCAGTTGTCAATGAGAGAGAGCCAGCAGAAATTGATGAACTGAAGAATGCTGCCCCAGTTACACCAAGACCACCTTGATTAATTATTATGCCACCAGTTACACCCAATCCAGTGTTAAATACTACATTGCTTCGGAATAATGAAGCTCCTGTTACTCCTAATCCGCCTGCGAAGTTACCAGAACCTTGAACACCAAGTGTTGAACTTACATTGACTGCTCCAGTTACACCTAAACCACCCGACTGGATTTCAATATTATTTCTAAATATTGATTGTCCTGTAACTCCTAATCCGCCAGAGAAGTTACCAGAACCTTGCACTCCAAGTGTAGAATTTAAGTTTACTGCTCCAGTGACTCCTAAACCACCTGATTGTATTTCAACATTATTTCTAAAGATTGATTGACCAGTTACACCCAAACCTCCAGAAGCTACTGCAAGGCCTGAGCTAGTAATTGTTACTCCGCCAGCTACACCAATTCCACCTGTTACGCCTAAACCGCCAGTGAAGTTACCAGAACCTTGTACTCCAAGTGTAGAACTTATATTAACAGCTCCAGTAACCCCTAATCCACCAGATTGTATTTCAACATTATTTCTAAAGATTGATTGACCAGTTACTCCTAAGCCAGAGTTTAAGGCAACATTTCCTCGGAATAATGAGGTTCCTGTGACTCCTAATCCTGCACCAACATCAAGAGAAGAACCCATGATAGTTGCACCGGCAATATTAGCTGTTCCAGTAAATACTACGTTGCCAGTAAATGTCTTCGCACCTGCAAATGACTGGGTTCCAGTAGTAACTGTGCCAGAGGCACCAACACCAGCTGCTGGTATATTAAATGTATGAGTTGACCCAGAAGAAACAATGTTAAATTCTGTACCAGAAGTTCCAGTTGCGAATGTCTGACTACCAGTAGCCAATGAATTTAATGAGGTAATTCCACCACCAGTAGTAGATATTGTAATTACGTTTGGTGAATAAACTACAGTAATTCCAGAACCTGCAGTTAATGTCTTATATTCTAACCCTGATGTAGAGCTGCTCATTCCAAGGATTTGATTAACTGCACCTGATGTTCCAATTCCAGTACCGCCACTTGAGATAGGCAAAGCTGTAGTTAAAGCAAGTGAGCCAGCAGAAATTGATGAGCTAAAGAATGCTGCTCCTGTGACTCCTAAGCCACCTTGATTAATTATTATTCCACCAGTTACACCTAAACCAGTGTTAAATACTACATTTCCTCGGAATAATGAAGTGCCTGTTACTCCTAAGCCACCAGTAAAGTTTGCAGAACCTTGAACTCCAAGAGTTGAAGTAAAGTTAACTGCTCCAGTTACTCCTAAGCCACTTGCAAAGTTACCAGAACCCTGTACTACTAGAGTTGAAGTAAAGTTGACAGCTCCAGTAACCCCTAATCCACCTGATTGTATTTCGATATTATTTCTAAATACTGATTGTCCAGTTACACCCAATCCAGAATTTAAAGCAACATTTCCTCTAAATAAAGAAGTTCCTGTAACTCCAAATCCAGCAGCTACATCTAAGGTTGAACCAATTATAGTTGCACCTGCAATATTGCCTGTGCCAACAACTACTAAGTTAGAATTTAAGGTTGCTGCTCCAGTAACTGAAAGAGTTGATCTTAATGTAGTTGCACCTGTAACTCCAAATCCAGCAGCTACATCAAGTGTTGAACCAATTATGGTTGCACCTGCAATATTGCCCGAACCAACAACTACTAAGTTAGAATTTAAGGTTGCTGCTCCAGTTACAGATAAAGTTGATCTTAATGTAGTAGCGCCTGTAACCCCAAATCCAGCAGCTACATCAAGCGTGGAACCTATAATTGTTGCACCTGCAATATTACCCGAACCAACAACTACTAAGTTAGAATTAAGAGTTGCAGCTCCAGTTACAGATAAGGTTGATCTTAATGTGGTAGCACCTGTTACCCCCAAGCCACTTCCAAAGTTACCAGAACCTTGCACTCCAAGGGCAGAAGTTACATTGACTGATCCAGTTACACCTAAGCCAGCAGAGAAGTTACCAGAACCTTGTACTCCAAGGGCAGAAGTTACATTAACTGATCCAGAAACTCCTAAACCACCAGATTGTATTTCAATGTTATTTCTAAATATTGACTGTCCTGTTACGCCTAATCCAGAGTTAAATGCAACATTTCCTCTGAACAACGAAGTTCCTGTAACTCCAAATCCAGCAGCAACTTCAAGTGTTGAACCTATAATAGTTGCACCAGATATGTTACCTGTGCCAACAACAACTAAATTCGAATTAAGAGTTGCAGCTCCAGTGACAGACAGGGTTGATCTTAATGTGGTTGCGCCTGTTACTCCGAATCCGGATGCTACATCAAGTGTTGAACCTATAATTGTTGCGCCAGCTATATTGCCCGACCCAACAACAACTAAGTTAGAGTTTAAAGTAGCAGCACCAGTTACAGACAAGGTTGATCTTAATGTTGTTGCACCAGTAACGCCAAATCCAGCAGCTACATCAAGCGTGGAACCTATGACAGTTGCTCCAGAAATATTTCCTGTTCCAATTACAACTAAATTAGAATTTAAAGTTGCTGCTCCAGTAACAGACAGAGTTGATCTTAATACTGTAGCGCCTGTGACTCCTAAACCACCAGTTATATTGGCAGAACCAGAAACCCCTAACAGGCCAAGTGTTCCAACGGTAGTAATTGAAGTCTGACCAACATAAGATGGATTTATAGAAATAATACTTCCGTTGATAGAAATTGTAGAACCATCTCCACTGTATGTTCCAGCACCAGCAGTTTGTATGTAACTAATCGGATCAGTACCAATTGTGATTTCACCTGAACTAGTACCAGTTCCAAATGAAGATTGTGTCCATGTTGTATACTGAAGAGTATTTCCAAAAGCGACCCAAACAGTATCACCAGGTGCTACTGAACCTGGTACACTTCCATCATAATCAGATGATCTAGTCAAGACCCATGGGGACGTAAGTTGTGTTACAACATAAATACCATTTTGAACAGTAACGCCTGCGCCAGATTGGTTCTTTACAAGGAATCTATCTCCAACAGTAAGAGTAACACCATCAGAAAAAGAAGTGCTCCAACCAGCAGCTGGGGAAGCTTGTAATGTAGCGCCTACACCCAATACACCATTTTGATAAGTTGCTCCCAACCCAGCTGTTGTTGCTGCTTCTACATGGTCATGATAGTTGATTCCCTGTGCAATTTGATCTACATATGCTTTAGTTGCTGCATCTGTAGATGCGGTTGGAGTTGCTAGGCTTGTAATTCTCTTACTTGATACATCTACAGTACCAGTTCCATTCGGAACAAGATTTACATTTGTATTTGTACCACCTGCGGTAAACGTAAGAGCACCAGTGCCAGTTATAGACCCAGTTGCAGTTCCTGTACCACCACTTGTAACTGGCAATGCTGTATTGAATGTAACTGTTCCTGTAACACCAAGCGTAGATCTAAAGGTAACAGCACCAGTTACTCCAAGACCACCTGTTATATCAGCATTTCCTTGGACTCCGAAGGTAGATGCTAAATTTGCAGCACCAGTTACGTTCAATGTTGATGATAAAGTTGTTAACCCTGTAACATTCAAGGTTGATCTTAATGTTGCAGCTCCTGTAACTCCAAGGCCACCCGTAATGTCAGCATTACCCTGAACTCCTAAAGTTGAAGCAAAATTACCAGCACCTGTTACATTTAAAGCAGAACTTAAAGTTACTGCACCAGTAACTCCAAGAGTAGATCTTAAAGTAACAGCACCTG
>JACCDW011142392.1_pt1 | contig 14684 bp, 12 predicted proteins | sample 7449781 | NCBI WGS metagenome assembly JACCDW01 (sample SAMN15323449, study PRJNA562643) | freshwater metagenome | isolation source: river surface water | place: USA:Blue River Watershed | collected 2017-08-18
GCCGCGCCCATCATCCACCACCCCGATGTGCGCCGCATGCTCATGACCATGCGCGCTTACACCGAAGGCTGTCGCGCCATGGCCAGCGCGGCCGCAGCGGCCTATGACGCTGCCCACAACCACCCGGACGCCGAGACCCGAAAGCAAAACCAGGCCTTCTACGAATTCCTGGTGCCGCTGGTCAAAGGGTTCAGCACCGAGATGAGCCTGGAGGTCACGTCCTTGGGCGTGCAGGTGCATGGGGGCATGGGCTTCATCGAGGAAACCGGTGCGGCACAACACTACCGCGACGCCAAGATTTTGACCATCTACGAAGGCACCACCGCCATCCAGGCCAATGACCTGGTGGGCCGCAAAACCGGCCGAGACGGAGGTCAGACGGCCCTGGCCATTGCCAAGCAAATTGCCGCCACCGAAGCACAACTTGCGCAGCGCGACAACGCCGCCGCCCAGTCCATGGCCAAGCGCCTCAAGGCCGCGCGTGAAGCCTTCGAGCAGACGGTGGCCTTCATTGCGGGCAACGCCTCCTCCAACCCCAATGTGGCATTTGCTGGCAGTGTGCCCTACCTGATGTTGAGCGGCAATGTGATGGCGGGCTGGCAACTCGGCCGCTCGCTGCTGGCTGCACTCGATGAATTGGCCAAGGGCCACGACACCGAGTTCATGAAGTCCAAGATCTCCACCGCCCACGTGTATGCCGAGCACATCCTCACCAAGGTGCCGGGCATTCGCGACAGCATCCTGAGCGGCGGTGACAGCGTGATCGACATGGCCCTTGAGGCCTACTGAATCCGAGGTGCACCGCATGTCACGTCTGCCCGAAGCCCTGCGCCGTGTGCGTTTCCCGGTCATCGGCTCGCCGCTGTTCATCATCAGCAACCCCATGCTGGTGATCGAGCAGTGCAAGGCCGGTATCGTGGGTTCCATGCCCGCACTCAACGCGCGCCCGGCTTCGCAACTCGACGAGTGGCTGGCTGAAATCACCGAGACGCTCGCCGCTCACGACCGCGCCCACCCCGACAACCCGAGTGCCCCCTTCGCCATCAACCAGATCGTGCACAAGAGCAATGACCGCCTGGAGCACGATGTCGAGTTATGCGCCAAGTACCAGGTGCCCCTGATCATCACTTCGCTGGGCGCGCGCGAAGACGTGAACCAGGCGGTGCATGGTTGGGGTGGTGTGGTGCTGCACGACATCATCAACAACCGCTTTGCGCACAAGGCCATCGAGAAGGGCGCAGACGGTCTGATCGCGGTGGCGGCCGGGGCTGGCGGCCATGCAGGCGTCAAAAGCCCGTTTGCCTTGATTCAGGAAATTCGCGAATGGTTTGACGGCCCGGTGGCCTTGAGTGGTTCGATGGCCACGGGGGACGCGGTGCTGGCGGCGCAAGCCATGGGGGCGGACTTTGCCTACATGGGGTCGTTGTTCATCGCCACCCTTGAGGCGCGGGCGTCCGAGGCGTACAAGCAGTGCATCGTGGACTCCAACTCGGATGACATCGTGTACAGCAACCTCTTCACCGGAGTGCATGGCAACTACCTGGCTGCCTCCATCCGTAACGCCGGCTTGGACCCGCAAAATCTCCCCGAGAGTGACCCCAGCACCATGAATTTCGGCGGCAATGCGGTGAAGGCCTGGAAGGACATCTGGGGGTGTGGTCAGGGCATTGGCGCCGTGAAGTCGGTGCAGCCCACGGCCGAGGTGGTGGCGCGCTTGCGTCGTGAATACCAGGCGGCCCGGGAGCGCTTGGCGGTGTGAGGGTTTCGACCGTTCGCACCCCAAGAAAAAGGGCGAGCGCACACAGCACCCGCCCTGGTCTGTGAGGCTCCCGCCTCAGCGATCACTCAAGACTTCTTGCGGTGGTCGTGAATGCTCAGGAAGTCATCGCCCTGACCCAGTGACAGCAAGCCCGAGTCCGAGTAAATGCCCAGCTTGGCACGCGTGTCGCTGATATCCAGATTGCGCATCGTCAACTGGCCAATGCGGTCCTGCGGCGTGAACGGTGCATCCTCCACCTTCTCCATGCTCAGACGCTCGGGGGCGTAGGTGAGGTTGTCGCTTTCGGTGTTGAGGATGGAGTAGTCGTTGCCACGACGCAGTTCGATGGTTACCTCGCCCGTGATCGCACGCGCCACCCAGCGTTGCGCGGTTTCGCGCAGCATGATGGCTTGTGAATCGAACCAGCGGCCCTGGTAGAGCAGACGGCCCAGCTTGCGCCCGTTGTCGCGGTACTGCTCGATCGTGTCCTCGTTGTGAATGCCGGTCACCAGCCGCTCGTACGCGATGAACAGCAACGCCAGCCCCGGGGCCTCGTAAATGCCACGGCTCTTGGCCTCGATGATGCGGTTTTCGATCTGGTCGCTCATGCCCAGACCGTGACGCCCCCCTATGCGGTTGGCTTCCAGGATGAGTTCCACCGGGTCGTCGTACGACACCCCATTCAGCGCAACCGGTTGGCCCTCTTCAAAGCGCACCCGCACTTCCTCGTGCTTGACGGCGACATCCTCACGCCAGAACGCCACGCCCATGATGGGCTGCACGATCTTGATGCCGCTGCTCAGGTGCTCCAGGTCTTTCGCCTCGTGGGTGGCGCCTAGCAGATTGGAGTCGGTGGAGTAGGCCTTCTCGGCCGACATCTTGTAGCCAAAGCCGGCCTTGGTCATGAAGGCTGACATTTCGGCACGACCGCCCAGTTCGTCGATGAACTGTTGGTCCAGCCAGGGCTTGTAGATTTTGAGCGAGGGGTTGGTCAGCAGGCCATAGCGGTAAAAACGCTCGATGTCATTGCCCTTGAAGGTGCTGCCGTCGCCCCAGATATTGACGTCGTCTTCCTTCATGGCAGCCACCAGCATGGTGCCGGTCACCGCGCGCCCGATGGGCGTGGTGTTGAAGTAGGTCAGGCCGGCGGTGCTGATGTGAAAGGCACCACATTGCAGCGCGGCAATGCCTTCGTGTGCAAGCTGGCGTCGGCAGTCGATCAGGCGCGCGAGTTCGGCACCGTATTGCATGGCCTTGCGTGGGATGTCGTCGTAGTCGGCTTCATCGGGCTGGCCGAGATTGGCGGTGTAGGCATAGGGCAGGGCGCCCTTGAGTTTCATCCAGTGCAGGGCGGCACTGGTGTCGAGTCCGCCGGAGAAGGCGATACCCACCTTGTGCCCGAGGGGCAGGCTTTGCAGAATGGTGCTCATGGTGGTGGTGTGCCGATCGATCAGCCGAAATGGCAAATGTAGTGGTAGGGCTCGGTCACGCGAATCTCAAAGCTCGAGTTGCCCGGCACGCTGAACTTCTCGCCTGCCGACGACTTCAGCCACTGCGCGTTGCCAGCCAACTTGTACTCGCACGAACCTGCCACGCATTCCATGATTTCAGGCGCGCCGGTGTTGAAGGTGAGGGTGGCGGGCAGCACCACACCGACAGAGACCTTGGTGCCATTGGCCAGGGTCAGGCTGTGGCTGACACAGCGGCCATCAAAGTAGACATTGGCCTGGGTGGTGACGGTGGCGTTGGCAATTGTGGCGGTGGTCATGGTGTAGCTGGACATCAACAAAACCCATCATTTTAGAGGAGCGCCAACCCCAACGCCCGCTGAGGGCGGGCGTTGGCTGAGAACCAAGCCAGTGTCAGCTGTTGGGGGCCGAGCCGGGTGGGGGCACAGGCATGGGACTGCCCAGAGGCACGGACACCGGCGCAGGGCTGCCCAAGGGAGTGGCCGGGTAGGGGGTCACAGGGGGTGCGGCCACCGGGGTGATTTGCAGGCGAACCGTGGGGCCCGGGTCGGTGGGCATCTGCACCGAGTACTGTTTGCCCGCGAACTCATACACCACGTTGTAGCCCGTGGTGCGGTTTTCATAAAACACCTGGTTGGTGCAGTTTTGCACGGTGCGCACCTCAGGGGGCGGTGCGCCCTCCACCTTGTCGCCCAGGATGGCGCCACCCAGCACGCCCAGCATGGTGGCCGCCGTGCGGCCGCTGCCCGCGCCCACGTTGTTGCCCACTGCGCCACCCGCGATCGCGCCCATCAGGGCGCCAGCACCAGACTTTTGGCTCTGCGTGGCCACCTGGGTGTTGGTGCACACCTGGCGCGGCACAGCCACTTGTTGAATGAGGGGCGTGCTGGAGATCACACGGCCGGTTTCCTGCGCGCTGGCCGGCAGGTGGGTGACACCCAAGCCCAGGATCAAGGCTGTGCTGGCAAGACAAGAAGGGCGCGAGAGGAAGGGGATGAGCAGCATAAATGACCTTGTGGAAAAACGAGCCGGGCAACGGTGAGCCCCAGCAGGGGGATGGAACGAGAACCCCCAAGTTCCACAGCTATTGTAGAAGCCACGGGTGCTTGACACGTCAACAGACGGTCATGCCGGAGGGTTCAGCGCACACTCACCCGCTCTTAACGGCCAGCCACGCATCCGGGTTGACGCCCACCACCACGTGCTGGCCCCGCATCAGCACCGGGCGCTTGATCAGGCTGGGGGTGGCCAGCAGCTGTCGTCTAGCGCTGGCCCGGTCGTGAACGGCGGCCTGGGTGGCCGCGTCCAGTTGGCGCCAGGTCGTGCCTTGTCGGTTCACCAGCGTCTCCCATCCCGCCTGGTCGAGCCAGAGGTCCAGCGCGGCCTCGGGCACGCCCTGTTTTTTGAAATCATGGAAGTCGTGGTCCACCTGGTGGTCCTGCATCCAGGCACGGGCTTTTTTGACGCTGTCGCAGTTCGGAATGCCAAAGAGGGTGATGCGTGAAGTGCTCATGTCGCCATCATGCACGAAATCGGGGTGTGCCGAGAGGGCTTCAGCGCAGCTGCGTCGCAGGGGCAGGCACGCTTGGGTGAAAATCCCTGCATGACCTTGCAAGACTGGCTGACGCATTGCGAAGCTTTACATTCCGTGGCCATCGACATGACGCTCGAGCGCGTGCGCGAGGTGGTGCACCGCATGGGCTTGCGTCTGCCCATGCCGGTGATCACCGTGGCGGGCACCAACGGCAAGGGCTCGACCTGCGCCATGCTCGAAACCATTCTGCGTGAGGCCGGCTACCACACGGGGCTGTACACCTCCCCGCACCTGGTTCATTTCGAGGAGCGCTGCCGGCTCGATGGTGACAACACCTCGGCTGAGGCCTTGATTCCCCACTTTGAGCGTGTCGAGGCCGCTCGACAGGGTGTGACGCTCACCTATTTTGAATTCACCACCCTGGCCATTCTGGACCGGCTGGCAGCGGCTGCGCCCGATGTGGTGATTCTGGAGGTCGGACTGGGCGGGCGGCTGGATGCGGTGAACGTGATCGATGCGGATTGCGCCATCATCACCAGCATCGACCTGGATCATGCCGAATTTCTGGGTCCCGACCGCGAATCGATTGGCCGGGAAAAGGCTGGCGTCATGCGCACCGGCCACCCCGTGGTGGTGAGTGACCCCATGCCGCCCACCTCGGTGCTGGACCGTGCCCGCGACATCGATGCCCGGCTGTTACGGCTGGGGCACGACTTTCATGTGGCGGGCGACCGGCAGCAATGGTCTTGGCGAGGCCAGCAGCGCCGCTACGCCGGCCTGGCCTATCCGGCGTTGCGCGGGGCCAACCAACTCATCAATGCCGCCGGGGTGCTGGCCGCCCTGGAGGCCCTGCACGATCGGATTCCGGTCACGGCACAGGCGGTGCGCAATGGGCTGGCCTTGGTGGAGTTGCCGGGGCGCTTTCAGATCGTGCCGGGCCAGCCCGCGCTGGTGCTGGATGTGGCGCACAACCCGCATGCCGCAGCGGCCCTGGCGGAGAACCTGGATGCGATGGGTTTTTACCCGCGCACGCACGCGGTTTTCGGCGCCATGGCGGACAAAGATGTGTCGGCCATCTTCGCCCGCATGGCCCCCCTCGTCGACGTCTGGCACTTCACCGATCTGCCCACACCGCGAGCGTCCAGAGCCGAGCAGTTGCAGCAGATCTTGGGCCGTATGCCAGGGCGCCCGGGCGTGAGCCTGCATTGCCATCCCACCCCCCAGGCCGCCTTGGATGCTGCCGTCGCTTTGGCGGACCCCACTGATAGAATCGTTGTCTTCGGGTCGTTCTACACGGTGGGTGGGGTCTTGCAGCAAGGCATCCCACGCCTGGATGCCCCGCACCTGAACCCTTGACTTCCATGGCATTTTTCAAATTCCGATTGCCCAACCCCGGACTGGGGGACGATGGTTCCTCGGGCGGCACATCGGGCGAGAGCCTGGAAGCACTTCGTCGCCGGGCCCGTCAGCGCCTGATCGGAGCGACGGTGTTGGTGCTCCTGGCTGTGGTGGGTTTCCCCATCTTGTTCGATACCCAGCCGCGACCGGTGTCGGTGGACATTCCCATCGACATTCCTGATAAACACAAAACCTCGCCACAAACGGCGCCTGTTGCGCTCAAGTCTGCTCCTGAGCACAACGGCCATGCCGCCGCAGGCACCGTGCCCACCCAGGCCAGCCTGGAGCGGCATGAAGAGGTGGTGCCTGTCTCGACGCCCAGTGCCTCGGCCAAGACGCCTGCGCTGCCGGCACCTGACACGGCGGTGGCGAAAGTGGAGGCAGGTGCCAAACCTGCGGCAGAGAAATCCACGCAAGACAAGCCCGCCGCGGACATCCCGGCAGCCGACAAGGCCTCCGCTGAGAAAGCGTCCGAGGCCACGGTGCCCCGATTTGTGGTGCAGGTGGGGGCCTACGCAGACGACGCCAAGGCGCGCGAGGTGCGCAGCAAACTGGAAAAAGCGGGCCTCAAAACCTATACCCATGTGGCCGAGACCAAGGAAGGCAAGCGCACCCGTGTTCGGCTGGGTCCGTTTGCCACCCGGGACGAAGCCGACAAGGCCGCCGCACGCGCCAAGTCAATGAACCTGCAAGCCACGGTCCTCGTCCTGTAACCCCATGGACGCCGTGGACTGGATCCTCCTGGCTGTGTTGGGCGTGTCGATGTTGCTGGGCATGTGGCGAGGCTTGGTCCGAGAGGTGATTTCGCTTGCGGGGTGGATTGCAGGTTTCTGGATGGCCCAGACCTGGGGCCCCGAGGCTGGTGCCCGGTTGCCCCTGCAGGGGGCGAGTGAGGTGTTGCGGTATCTGGCCGGCTTCATCAGCGTGTTTCTGGTGGTGTTGATCGTGTCGGTGGTGCTGGGCTGGGTCGTCAGCAAGTTGGTGTCGGCCGTCGGGTTGGGGTTGTTGGATCGTGTGCTGGGGGGCCTGTTTGGCGGCGTGCGTGGTGTGGTGGTGTTGCTGACGCTGGCCGTGGTGGTCAGCCTCACACCCATGCAATCTGCCCCTTGGTGGGTTGGGTCACCGGTGGCTCAGCAGTTGGTCCATGGTCTGCAAAGCTTGAAGCCGGTGCTGCCGGCACATTTTGGAAAGTACTTGCCCTGATATGTGTGGAATCGTCGGCGTTGTCAGCAACGCACCCGTCAACCAGCTGATTTACGATGCGCTCTTGTTGCTGCAGCACCGCGGGCAAGATGCCGCCGGCATCGTCACCCAGTTGGGCCGCAAGTTCTTCATGCACAAGGCCAAGGGCATGGTGCGTGATGTGTTCAGAACCCGCAACATGCGCGCGCTGCCGGGCACCGTGGGATTGGGGCAGGTGCGCTACCCCACCGCCGGCAATGCCTTCAGCGAGGAAGAGGCGCAACCGTTTTACGTCAATGCGCCGTTCGGCCTGGTGCTGGTGCACAACGGCAACCTCACCAACACCGAGGAGTTGCGCAGCCAACTGTTCACCCTGGACCACCGCCACATCAACACCGACAGCGACTCCGAGGTGCTGCTCAACGTGCTGGCCCACGAACTCGAGGCCACCACCCGCGGGCTGACCCTCAAGCCTGAAGATGTGTTCACCGCGGTGCGCGGTGTGCATCGTCGCATCCGGGGCTCTTACGCGGTGATTGCACTCATTGCTGGGCATGGTTTGCTGGCATTTCGCGATCCCTTTGGCGTTCGTCCCTTGTGTTTTGGCCGAGGCCGTGATGGCACGGTGATGGTGGGCAGCGAGTCGGTCACTCTGGAGGGCACTGGGCATGTGTTCGAACGCGATGTGATGCCTGGGGAGGCGGTCTTCATCGATTTGCAAGGGCAGTTGCACGCGCAGCAGTGCGCCGAGAACCCAAGCCTCAACCCCTGCATTTTTGAATACGTCTACCTGGCCCGCCCGGACTCGACGCTGGACGGTATCTCGGTGTACCAGGCCCGTTTGAACCTGGGTGAGACGCTGGCCAAGCGCGTCATCTCCACCGTGCCGCCCACCGAGATCGACGTGGTGATTCCCATCCCTGAGTCGAGCCGACCCAGCGCCACGCAACTCGCCCATCTGCTGGGCAAGCCCTACCGCGAGGGCTTCGTCAAAAACCGGTATGTGGGGCGCACCTTCATCATGCCGGGGCAGGGTGTTCGCAAGCGCTCGGTGCGACAAAAGCTCAACGTGATCGCCAGCGAATTCCGCGGCCGCAATGTGCTGCTGGTGGACGACTCCATCGTGCGCGGCACCACCAGCCGCGAGATCGTGCAGATGGCGCGAGACGCCGGTGCGCGCAAGGTCTACATGGCCAGCGCCGCGCCGCCGGTTCGCTACCCCAACGTGTACGGCATTGACATGCCCACTTCTGAAGAGTTGGTGGCGTACAACCGCAGCCTGGAGGAAGTGCGTGCCCTCATCGGCTGTGACGCCCTGATCTACCAGGATGTCGACAGCATGAAGGCCGCTGTGCGGCAAGCTGCCGTGTCGCCCACCCATGACATGCCGCTGAGTGGTTTCGACGCCTCGTGTTTCGATGGTGTCTACGTGACGGGCGATATCACGGTGCAGGATATTCAGCGCATCAACCACCAGCGTGTGGGTCAGCCCGAGGAGAGCGATGACGCCTCCCGCCTGGCGCTGCCCAACGCCTCCGAGTAACCCTTATCGACATGACTTCCAAACCCACCTCGCGCGACAGTTGGCACCTCGACACGCTGGCCGTGCGCGCCGCTGTTGACAAAAGCCAGTACGGCGAAAACTCCGAGGCTCTGTTCCTCACCTCCAGCTTTGTGCAGCCCGACAGCGAGACGGCGGCCCGGCGTTTCGGTGGCGAGGAAGATGGGTACATTTACTCGCGCTTCACCAACCCCACAGTGGCCAGCATGGAACAACGCCTGGCCGCGCTGGAAGGCGCTGAGGCCTGCATCGGCACTTCCAGCGGCATGTCCGCGGTGTTGCTGCTGTGCATGGGGCTGCTCAAGAGTGGCGACCACGTGGTCTGCTCGCGCTCGGTGTTTGGCTCCACCCTCAAGCTGATCGGCTCCGAGTTTGGCAAGTTTGGCGTGCAGACCACCTTTGTCTCGCAAACCGATGCGGACGAATGGCGTCGTGCGGTGCAGTCCAACACCCGCTTGCTGTTTGCCGAAACCCCGACCAACCCGCTCACCGACGTGTGCGACATTGCGGTGCTCGCCGACATCGCGCACCAGGCGGGCGCCTTGCTGGCCGTGGACAACTGCTTTTGCACGCCGGCCTTGCAGCGCCCCATCGACCTGGGCGCCGACATCGTGGTGCACTCCGGCACCAAGCACCTGGACGGACAGGGGCGGGTGGTGGCTGGTGCCTTGTGCGCCAGCGACGCCCTGATCCGCGGCACCTTTGTGCCCGTGATGCGCAGTGCCGGCATGAGCCTCTCGCCCTTCAACGCTTGGGTCGTGCTCAAGGGCATGGAGACGCTGGGCATTCGCATGCAGGCGCAGTCGCAGCGGGCGCTGGAGTTGGCGCGCTGGCTCGAGGCGCATCCGCGCGTGGCCCGGGTGTACTACCCCGGGCTGGAGAGTCATCCCCAGCACGCGCTGGCCATGCGGCAGCAGCAGGGGTTGGGCGGTGCGGTGTTGTCCTTTGATGTGAAGGGCGACTCGCCGGAAGCGGGGCGTCGCAATGCCTTTCACGTCATCGACAGCACGCAGATGCTGTCGGTCACGGCCAACCTGGGCGATGTCAAAACCACCATCACCCAACCGGCCAGCACCTCGCACGGCCGCCTGACCGAAGCGCAGCGGCAAGCCGCAGGCATTCAGCAGCATCTGATCCGCGTGGCGGTGGGGCTGGAACACCTGGACGACCTGAAGGCCGATCTGTCCCGCGGCCTGGATACCTACTGAAGCGCCTGCACGGCGACGACCTGACTCACATGACTGCTGTTCGCACCCGTTTTGCGCCGTCGCCCACGGGCTTTATCCACCTGGGCAACATCCGCTCGGCCTTGTACCCCTGGGCGTTTGCCCGCGCCCAACAAGGCACCTTCATTTTGCGCATTGAAGACACCGACCTCGACCGCTCATCCCAAGCGGCCGTGGATGTCATTCTGGAAGGCATGCAGTGGCTGGGCCTGGAGCCTGACGAAGGCCCGTTCTACCAAATGCAGCGCATGGACCGCTACCGCGAGGTGCTGGCGCAGTTGCAGGCCAGTGGGCAGGTCTACCCCTGCTACATGAGCGTGGAAGAGTTGGACGCCTTGCGCGAACGCCAGATGGCCGCCAAGGAGAAGCCGCGTTACGACGGTACCTGGCGCCCCGAGCCGGGCAAGACCCTTCCCCCCATCCCGGCGGGTGTTCAACCCGTGCTGCGCTTTCGCAACCCGCTGGACGGCGTGGTGGCCTGGGACGACAAAGTCAAGGGTCGTATCGAGATTCGCAATGCCGAGCTCGATGACCTGGTCATCGCACGGCCGGACGGCACCCCCACCTACAACTTCTGCGTGGTGGTCGATGACATCGACATGCGCATCACGCACGTGATCCGCGGCGACGACCATGTCAACAACACACCGCGGCAGATCAACATCTTCCGCGCGCTCGGCTTTGAGCCGCCGGTGTATGCGCATTTGCCCACCGTGCTCAACGAGCAGGGCGAGAAGATGAGCAAGCGCAATGGCGCCAAGCCGGTCACGCAGTACCGCGATGAAGGCTATCTGCCCGACGCCATGGTGAACTACCTGGCCCGTCTGGGCTGGAGCCATGGTGATGACGAGATTTTTTCACGCCAACAATTCCTGCAATGGTTCAGCCTGGACCACCTGGGACGCAGTGCAGCGCAGTTTGATGATGCCAAGCTGCGCTGGGTCAATGCCCAGCACCTCAAGGCGTTGAGTGGCGATGACCTGGCTGCACGGGTCACGCCATTCCTGGCGCAACACGGTATCACGCCTGATGACCGCTTGAGCGGCATATGCGAGCTGTTCAAAGACCGCTGCGACACGCTGCTGGTGTTGGCCCACTGGGCCCGTGCCTTTTACGCCGATGTCACGCCCGTGGCAGAAGAGTTGGCCAAGCACGTGACCGACGCGGTGCGCCCAGCCATCGCCCAGTTGGCAGAGCGATTACAGGCCTGTCACTGGGAGGCGCCGGCCATTGCTGCAGCTATCAAGGAGACCTTGACGGCCAGCCAGCTCAAGATGCCCCAGCTGGCCATGCCGGTTCGGGTGCTGGTCATGGGAACGGCCCAGACGCCCTCCCTGGACGCAGTGCTGGCCCTCTCGAAAAAGGAAATTGTGCTGGCCCGTCTAAGCAAAGCCTGAATTTCGGGTTATACTCTCGCTCTCGACACCCAACGGGGGTATAGCTCAGCTGGGAGAGCGCTTGCATGGCATGCAAGAGGTCAGCGGTTCGATCCCGCTTACCTCCACCAAAACGGTGTCGAAAAGTCCAGGTTATGACCCTATCGTCTAGAGGCCTAGGACATCACCCTTTCACGGTGAGTACCGGGGTTCGAATCCCCGTAGGGTCGCCAAGTTGGCAGCACTTGGTGTGAGGTCGCAAGACAGCACACAAACGTTGCAACCACGCGGAGTGGTAGTTCAGTTGGTTAGAATACCGGCCTGTCACGCCGGGGGTCGCGGGTTCGAGCCCCGTCCACTCCGCCACATTTGATAAGGGTTAGCGGGTATGTATCCGCTAACCCTTTTTTCGTCTTTCCCCCGTATGGCTCAATGCGCGGCAAATCAAAGGCGACCTCGTTCCTTAAAACGCCTTGCTTGCGGTGAACCACAGCCGAGTATTTTTGCGTGAACCATCCGTGTCCAGCCCCTGGGCTGATTGCAATGGGTTCGAGTTGATGCGCTGAGCCGCAGTGGCTTTCAAGTCCAACCCTTCCGGCCCTAGCCAGGTCAGCGAAATGCCGTAGCCCTGAAGGGCGTAACTGTCCGGGTTGGCGGGTGTCGCGCTTGGACTGCGGTTGACCAAGGCCCAGCCGTAATCGTAGAAACCGACGAATGTCCAACGGTCTGCCAAGCGTTGACGCAGTTCTGTCGTCAGGGTGCGGCCTTCGCTGCCGCCGCCTTCATTCGACGGGTAGGCTCGTACACCCGACGCACCGCCGAGATAGATTTTTTCGGAGGAGTCGAGGGTTTTGTTGGCCAATTGCCAGCTGGCCGTCACGAGCAAGCTGAGTCCTTCATCCAGAATTTGCTGGCGACTGAAGTTGAAATTTATTTTGCTGTAAGTCGTCTCGGTGCTTTTTTCGCCCGTGGTGATCGTGGCGCTCAGGCCAGTCACGCTGCCATTGGCAGAAAACTGGGTGCTGCTGAGGGTGAGCGCGTAGGCTTTTATGCCGTAGTTGCTGTTTCCCGCATTTGCCGTGTTGTCAAAGGTTTTGCTGTCGTAGCTCAGCGCCAGTTGGAGATTGTTGGTTTGGCTTCTTAACAGGGGGTAAGTGATGTCAATCCCCGCTGTTTGCGCAACGCCCTTGGCACCGAGGGCAGCAAAGTCGCCAATTAAGGTGTAGTTGAGGTTCGAGTAATGCAGTCCCCCGCGCAAGCCCTCATCACCCAATGGCACGGTGTAGGCGAGTCGATGGTATTCACTGCCTTGAGTCTTGAGCAGATTCAGCGCCATGGAATCGCCCAGTTGAGACGGGCTGTTGAGTGTAAGGTTGGCGCTCAATCGGTCAGTACCGGTCGAACGAGCTCCGGTGTTATCCGCATGGATGCTGCCCGTGATGAGAGATTCGTCCGTCACGGTGAGGTTGAGGTTGGTCTGACCCTCCTGGTCGCCTTCAACCAAACTGCCGGCAACGCTGATGCCTGGAAGATCGTCGAGCAATATCAATGCACGGTCGATATTGGTGGCACTAAGTGCTTCGCCGGAGGGTTGTGCACGCTCGACAATACGCACCAACTTTTCAGCCTGGATGCGTCGTGAGGGCTCACCGGTGATCTGGGTTTGACCAAACACTGCCTCCACGATCTCAATCGTGACCTGACCCTGCTCGATTTCTTGTTGGGGCAAAAAGGCGCGTACGACCCAACCCGATTCGCGGAAGGCCCCTGCCACGGTTTCGGCTGCTTGTTGAAGCTGAAGGAAGGTCAGTGGGCGTCCGACAAAAGTCGAAACGGCTTCTTGCAGTTGCGCTTCTTTGAGTCGTGTATTGCCCTTGAATACAAAGCGCTCCACGGTCACGGTGGTTTCACCCGGGCGGGCGGGGGGAAATGACTTGATTTCTCGCCGCGGGGCGGTGGGTGTACTGGGCGTGCTCAAATTGCGTTCGGTTTGACGCAGCAAGGAGCCTGCATCGGGAACTGTTTGTCCGATCGCCTGAGCACTGCACAGCCCCAACGCTGCAACGATGGGCCAACCGCCGAGTCCGAAGGACGGCTGTCGATAACTAGATGGACAGTGTGTGATAGGCATGGGGTTAACGAGGCTGAAGTTGTGCATCGCAGATTGTGGGGGTACAAACCCGTCGCAAGGGCAAGGTTTTCCAATGACGTGTGGTCATGGTTTTGAGAATGTTCACTTGCTCACTTGAGATTCGGATATCTGAACCACCGTGCGTTGATCGCCGACGGTCAGCATGACTTGGAAGGGAAGTCCGCCTTCAGGAACCGAGCCGAGGACCAATCCCTTTTCCGACTCCACATATTTGATCCACGAAGGCAACGGTGCGCCGCTTGGCAGGGTGGCGACCACTGCCCCGCTGCTGGGACTGTTTGATTGCAAGGCTTCTTCTGGCAAGTAGATCACAGCGCCAACGCCCACGCTGGCCGAGCCTTTGGGAAGGAGGACTGCGACGATGCCCGGTATCTGCTGGCTGGATGCGCGAACGGTGCTGACCACAATGCCGATGTTGTTGCTGTTGACCAACAACGGGTTGCTCGATGCATTATTCCCACTGATGACAGGGCCCAACGCAGGTGGGGGTGCCGCCACGGCCGGCCCGGTAACCTTGATGACGGGAACAAAAGCTGGAGTGGCCACCGGTTTGGGCGTGATGTCGGCGGTGCTGGTGAGCTGGTCGCTGATAGTGTAGTTGCCCACGTCGATGCCAGCGAACGTGTTGGCCAGTGCCACCGTTTTCAGGACGCCAACGTTGATGTCATCAGCGGTGTTGCCCGCATTGCGGAAGGCGCCTGTGCTGGCGACGGTGATGTTGTCACCCGCCAGCAGGCCGCCTGCTTGCAAGACGGCAGGGGTCACGCCGGCGGTGCTGACGCTGGCCGTGGCCGTGCCGTCATAGACCTTGTTGGCCACGGTGATGCCAGAGATCGTCAGCGCCTTGGGCGTGATGTCGGCCGTGGTGGTCAACTGGTCGGTGAAGGTGTAGTTGCCCACGTCGGTACCGGCGATCGTGTTGGTGAGCGCCACAGTTTTGGCCAGGCCAGCGTTCTTGTCGTTGGCGGTGTTGGCCGCATTGCGGAAGGCGCCTGTGCTGGCGACGGTGATGTTGTCACCCGCCAGC
>JACCDW010228569.1_pt1 | contig 14674 bp, 9 predicted proteins | sample 7449781 | NCBI WGS metagenome assembly JACCDW01 (sample SAMN15323449, study PRJNA562643) | freshwater metagenome | isolation source: river surface water | place: USA:Blue River Watershed | collected 2017-08-18
ATCCGATTATTGGTACCGCCAAGGCGGCAACCCAGAGCATTAAATCTGCTATCCAATCGGGTAAGGAGATAAGTTCAGCCGTTGAGTCGATTCAGAATTTTGGTATGGCGGAGGTCAAAGCCCGTCACGCTTTTAAGAATGTACGTAAGAATACTGAAGGTGAAATAACAATCATGACCGCTATGGCGGAGTGGCGCAGGCTAGATCAGATACGCCGCATGGAGTTAGAAGTACGAGATTTTTTGGTCCAGCAGTTTGGACACTTTAAAGGTGAAGAAGAATTTGAGAAGGTCAAGAAGATTAAAGAGGACATGATTGCCCGTCATGCCAAAAGTAAAGATGCACTGGGCAGGGATGTAGCGAAGATGCGGGAGTTGCAGATTATTTGTGTGATGCTGGCGTTTCTGGTTGTCACTATTTATTACATTATGAAGGGTCATCTGTAATGGCTGAAAAACTAAACGCTAACGACACGCTCTCTAAGGTGCTGGCGTATGTTGACTCGCCGTTTAAACTCTTTGCCCTGATCCTCATGGCGGTGCTGGCCTTCGGTGGTTGGATGCTATATGACAATAAAGACTTAATCGTAGGCACCTATAAGGAAAGCCAGAAACTTCCCGAGATTGTTGAAGATCGTGTGGATGATGCCGTATCCCACATATTTAAAACCACGAGCGCTACTACCGTGGCGATATTTAAGGTCAACCCCCTGCTTGGAACCCGGGTGCAGTATCGGGCGTATACCAAAGAGGGTAGGGATAAGACGAACGACGGGCTGGATGTAGGGTTGTTTACCGCTAACCAATCCAATAATCAGGACGTAGTAGACCTCATGGCAGGCAACGTACCATGCAGTGAATACAAGGCAGCACAGTCAGAGATTGGCCTGTGGTACATCGAGAAGGGTATGCGGTTTGGGTGTCGAATCAGTATCCCGCCTGAACCTAGCCGGTTTATAGGACAGATTACGGTGGGTTGGGCAACTCCCCCCGCTGATTTAGATCAAACCCGGGCGATGCTTAATATCGCCGCAACCATGCTTTCAAGGAGTAAGAAATAATGTTACCCATAGCCGCATTACTAAGTATTGGGGAAAAGGTTCTTGACAAGGTTCTGCCAGATCCAGAGGCACGGGCCAAAGCGCAGGCTATGCTTTTAGAGATGCAACAAAAGGGCGAACTTGCCAAACTCCAAGCCGACATGAATGAGCAGGATAACTTGACCAAACGGGCTGAAGCCGATATGAAGTCGGACTCATGGTTATCTAAGAACATCCGGCCTATGACGCTAATCTTTATTTTGCTGACCTACACCGTATTTGGGATGATGTCCGCTTGGGAGATTGAGGTAAACAATAACTATGTAGAACTCTTGGGCCAGTGGGGGATGTTAATTATGTCGTTCTACTTCGGTGGGCGCACCCTTGAGAAGATCATGGATATGAAGGCCAAGAAATGAACCTGACCTCTAACTTCACTTTATCGGAGATGGTGAAGTCTGATACTGCACTGCGGCATGATATGGACAACACACCGGGGGAGGCTGAGATTGCTAATCTTAAAACACTCTGCGAAAAGGTACTCCAGCCCGTCCGTGACCACTTTCAAACCGGAGTCAAGGTCAACTCAGGGTTCCGACATCCCGAAGTCAACGCAAAGGTGGGAGGCTCCAAAACGTCCGACCATTGTAAAGGACAAGCCGCTGACATTGAGATTCCCGGTATTGCCAACGCGGACCTAGCCGTGTGGATCATGGACAACCTTGAGTACACCCAGTTAATTCTTGAGTTCTACACCCCCGGCGTTCCGGATTCGGGTTGGGTGCACGTTTCCTACGACCCCGCTAATTTAAAGAAGCAGAACTTGACTGCCACTAAGCGGGACGGTAAAACGGTGTATCTACCGGGGCTTGTAGCGTGAGGAAAATATGCCGTTTATAAAACTTCAATTTAGACCGGGTGTAAACCGCGATCAAACTAACTACACCGGCGAAGGAGGCTGGTGGGAGTGTGACAAGGTACGTTTTCTCTCAGGTTTCCCCCAAAAGTTGGGTGGGTGGATTAAGTACACCCCTACGGCATTCATTGGCGTTTGCCGCCAAATGTTTAACTGGATTACAACCTTTAGTGATAATTTCCTAGCACTTGGAACTAATGTAAAAGTATACATAGAAACCGGGGGCAATTTTTATGACATTACTCCTGTCCGGGCTACTTTTTCTTCCCCCGATACAGACGACTGCCTAACTTTTACCTTTGACTCTAATGTAATCCTAGTGGCTATCGATGGTCACGGTGCTAATGATGGCGACTATGTGACCTTTTCTGGTATCACGGCTGGCGCCGTCCCGAACGAACTTGCTGGAATCCCATTATCCGAACTTGAAACGACTGCCCCCGTAACCGTTATCAACGCCAATGCTTTCTCTATTACGGTAACAACCCCAGCTATATTTGGTGACGGATGGAGCACAGGCACATGGAGTTCTGGTGCTTGGAGCGTTGGTACATTTGGAAACACTTTGACAGGTGGTGGTACAAATATCGTTGCCACGTTTGATATAGAGCCGGGAAATTCTTTTGCAACCTTTGGTTATGGCTGGGGTACAAGCCCGTGGGGTGGTGGCAGCACAACGGCTTGGGGATTAGGTTCTACACAACCTGTATTACTACCCCAACGTGATTGGTGGTTTGATAACTTTGATAATGACCTTGTTATGAATATTCGTAACGGGCCAATTTACTATTGGGAACGTGGGGGCACTGTTGACCCCGGTTCTGCTTTAGCCACCCGTGCTGTTCTTCTTTCTTCTATAGGAGGGGCTACCGATGTCCCAGATGAAGCGATGCAAGTTCTTGTATCACAAAATGACAAGCATCTTTTGGCCTTTGGTGCTGATCCTTACGGTGGTGGTGATTTCGACCCTCTGCTTATTCGTTGGGCTAATCAAGACGATCCTACTAACTGGACCCCATCCCCGACGAATAGCGCAGGGTTTATCCGAGTATCTCGCGGATCTGAAATCATCCGTGCGTTGCCCACCCGTCAAGAGATTCTAGTTTGGACTAATTCAAATTTATACTCATTACAGTTTACTGGTACTACAGACGTTTTTGCGTTACAGGAGTTAGGCGATAATTTATCCATCATTGCTCCTCGTGCATGTATTTCTGCCAATAACGTAACTTATTGGATGGGGCAGGATAAGTTCTACGCATATTCAGGGCGTATTGAGACGCTACCTTGCACTTTACGTAACCATGTATTCCAGAACCTTAACTACCAGCAATCTGATCAAATCATATGCGGCACTAACGAAGGCTGGAATGAGATTTGGTGGTTCTACCCAAGCGCCCAGTCAAACTGGAATGATTCATATGTTGTCTACAACCACCTTGAAAAAATTTGGTATTACGGCTCAATAGTTCGTACAGCATGGCTTGATACCGCATTGCGTCAATTCCCACAGGCTACTGCTACCTTACAAAATGCTAGTACCGGCTACTTGTACAACCATGAAAACGGTGTCAATGACGATACGCTGCCAATGACTTCCTACATCCAGTCTAACGACTTTGATATTTCGGATGGTGAGCAGTTCATGCTGACGCGCCGTATGATTCCTGACGTTGGGTTTGGTCAGTCTACCGCTGCTAATCCAGAGGCTACATTTGAAATCCGTCCGCGTAGGTTCCCCGGTTCAGGATTTAGTGGGGATGCAGCCGATGCACAACCGGTAATTGAGACTTCTGTTGGTATATATACTGATCAAGTATTTATCCGCGCTCGTGCTCGTCAGATGGCGTTAAAGGTTTCGTCTGAAGATTTAGGGGTGCAGTGGCAGTTGGGTACTCCACGCCTAGACGCTCGTGAGGACGGTAAGCGATGATTGGTAAGAAGTTCGTAGCCCCCGCGCTACCTGTACCTCCAATTGAATATGATCAAAAATATGATACGGATTTAATTCGTATTTTGCGTCTTTACTTTAACCTACTAGATAATTACTTCCAAACCACAATTCTTGACGCTTTAAATGGCGGAGTTGGTGGTAATGGCATCACTTTTCCCCACATAGCCGCATCAGATTCTACAGATCAAGTAGCCGGTGGTAATGACACACCAACAGTAGTTAATTGGAACACATTAGATTCTGGTTATCTCTGGACGCTTAATGCGCCCGGGTCGGCTACGGCTGATGTGGCTGGAGTGTATACAATTAGATACAGCCTTCAGTTTGTTAATACTGCCAATGCTATACATACTGCGTTTGTTTGGATGAAAGTAAATAATGTAGATGTAGCAAATTCAACCACAGCATTTTCTATTCCAGCCCGTAAAAGTGTTGGTGTTCCTAGTTATGTTGTTGGTTATTCGGAAATTACTTTTGAAGTAGCAGTTGGGGATGAAATTGAGTTGTACTGGGCTACGGATCTGGCTGGAAACCCAACAACTCCAACTGACGGAGTTTATATTTACCATGACCCAGTTCAAACCACTCCCTATGCTCGACCAGCCATACCGTCGGCAATTGGCTCTATAACCTATGTTTCCGCAATTAACCCGTAGACTTGACTTGACAAATTCAGGATAATCTCGATATGAACTATAAACAGACCGCTCAACAACTTGCCAGCAAGGGTCGCTATGGCGACACAATGCTGATGCATGTCAGCCCTAAAGAAGTTGCCGGACTTCAGTATCTAGGCGGCAAATACGGGACAAAATTGACAGTTAACCCATCTACGGGTTTACCCGAAGCCTTTAGTTTTAGTAGGTTTCTACCCATGATTGCCGGGGCGGCATTGGCTCCTTATACAGGGGGTGCATCTGCTGCGCTTATCGTAGGGGGTGTAGAAACCGCCCGTACTGGCAACATAATGAAAGGGCTACAAGCAGGTCTTGGAGCCTATGGTGGGGCTAATATCGCTTCTGGTCTAGGTACTATGGGGGCTGAACAGGGGGTAGCCAACGCTACTGCCGCTAATTTAAATGCTGCGAACCCTGCAGCCGCTATTGGGTCTGAGGGTGCTTCTATGTCCAGCCTACCTTATAGTCCTAACGCTGTACCAGTAGTGCCCGAGGTAACCGGGTCTCAAGTTCTTGCAGCGCAACAACCCGGGCAGTTGGAATCATTTATTAGCCAACAAGCAGGCGGCGCGGCGCCGGGTACAGAAGCATACAGGCTGGCTGCAGAAAATTATGGGACTTCTGCTTTTAACGCCCAACAAGCTGCCCCTGCAAATTTAGGAACCCCAGACTTTAGACCTACATATAGCGACATTGGTAAGGGTGTTCAAAGGCTTGGTACTGCTGAAGGTATTTCAAGCCTTGGTTCTTCCGCTATGGCTAATCCTATGAGCACAGCAAAAATGGCTGGCTCTGTACTACTTGCCTCTCAAGAAGAGGAAGAACCGTATAAAAAACCCGAAATTGACCACAGCAAGTACCCAAAAGCCGAGGCTTACAAACGGAACTTTAGAGAAAATCCAGATCCATCTGTAGACCGCGAATTTGCATACTACGAGCCAAACGCTTTATATGTAAAAGACGGTGGGCAGACTAAATACAATGTAGGTGGTTTGTCTGGTGGGTATACCGACTACATGCAGCAACTTCAGCAGATGATTAATATGAAGGGTGGTGCTAATCCTGCGATGCCTGTTCAGTCTGGAAGCCCTCTTCAAGTGATGGCTGAAATGTCAAAATCTGGACAAATGGGTAAGATGAAAGCCTATAAGACCGGCGGTCTTGAAGACGGCGGATTTGTTTTACGTGCCTCTACTGTAAACGGCGTAGGCAATGGTAGTTCGGAAGCGGGACTAAAGTATTTACAAGAGAAACTTGGTGCGGTGCCTATTAAAGGCAAAGGTGATGGAATGAGCGACTCTATCCCAACTTCTATTGAAGGCCGACGTAAAGCACTTGTGTCTAATGAAGAAGCCTATGTACCCCGTAACATCGTGGCTCGACTTGGTGATGGAGATATAAACAAAGGCGCTAATAAACTAGATAAGTTTATGAAGCGGGTAGACAAGGCTAAGACAGGAAAACCAAGGCCACCAAAGCAAATTAATCCGGATAATTATTTGCCAAAGAAAAAGTCCTATGCTTAGAACTATTCACGGTTGCGACTTTTCTGATTGGATTCTTGAAAGAATGCCGGTCAAAAATGGCAAACCACGATGGTATTACACAATTGGTATTGGTAACGAAAAGAAATTATTGGGTGCTGTAATTTTATTTGATTACGATGGCACCAACGTATATTTTGGTGGTGTAAGTGATGGGGCTAAATATTGGCTAAACAAACGAATCATTGGTGAAATAGCAGATTTTGTTTTTAACCATTTAGGCTGTGTTCGTGTAACTGCCCGTACTCAACCAGAAAACACGAAAGCCCGTCGGATGCTAGAAAGTATTGGATTTGTATGTGAAGGCATCATGCGTCAAGGTTACGGCAACAAAGATATGTTGATTTATGGGATTTTACAATCTGAAGCAGAACGTTGGATGAAACGTAAAGAGGTTGAATATGCGCAATAATTATGCGGCTCTAGAAGCCGGGTGGATACCGGGCAATTTAGATGCCTTTAAACCTAACGCTGTAGGCAAAATTTGCTTATATGATAGCGGCGGCGGTGGAGGTCCATCTGAGTCTACGACCTATACAACTAACCTGCCTGAGTATGCTGAACCATATTACACACGGATGGTTGAACGGGGGGAAGCACTCTCTCAAGAAGCCTATCAACCATATGGTGCCGAACGTATTGCTGGGTTTACTCCCGGTCAGCAAGGAGTTTTTAGCGAAACTATGGGGATGCAAACCCCAACAGGTTTTGCCCAAGGACAGGCAGGCACTCAAGGAGCACTTGGTCTTGGTATGGGGGCCGCTCAACAAGGTATGGATCCAATGGCATATCAGCAGTATATGTCTCCATACCAACAGAGTGTTACTGATATAGCCAAACGCAAAGCCGCTGAAGACGCACGCATGATTCAGCAGGCAACTAACTTAGGAGCCGCTCGCCAAGGTACGTATGGGGGTGCACGACAGTTACTTGCACAAACCGAACGCGAAAGGGCTTTAGGTCAACAACTAACTGATATCCAAACTAAAGGTTTGCAAGACGCATATACTCAAGCCGTTCAACGCCAACAGCAAGCAGCACAGTTAGGTATTCAGGGCGGTCAGTTTGGTTTACAAGGTGCTGAACAACTGGCTAAACTTGGTACTCAGGAGCAGGCTGCAGACTTACAACGGCTGCAAGCACAGCAATCGGTTGCTAATGCAGAACAACAAATGGAGCAGCGTAGGCTTGATCAATCCTATCAAGACTTCTTGGCACAACGCGAATATCCGTATCGTCAACTTGAGTTTTACAATGCCATGTTGCGCGGACTTCCGGTACAGGCTAATACGACTTCTTCACAATACAATGCACAACCTAATATTGCACAACAAGTTTTGGGTTATGGCATTCCTGCGCTGGCTTTATCAAAAGCCTTTAGCGCTTCATAAGGAGTAATATTATGCAACTAGGATTGCCGGGAGGCATTGAAACACGTAAAAAAGCATATCTTGGTGTAGGCATGGACGATTTGCTTGCTAAATATAGTGAGGCCGAACGCAAACGTGACCTACCCGAAATGCTAGCGTTACTGGATATTATTCGCGCTGCACCTAAGCCTATAGAAGGTCCTAAGACTACTGTTAAAGACGATTTGATGGCTGCAGTTCAACCACAGCAACAAGCCATGATGGCGCCACCTGCTGCTGGTGTAGAAGGCGCATTAACTGCAATGGAAAATCAAAACGCTCCAGTTACAGCAGTTAATGGGGGTGTTATGAACTTTGACGATGAAGCTGGGCGTGATGGTTTTGCCGAAGGCGGAGTCGCACGGTTTCAGTTTGGGGGTGCAGGTACAGTTGCTCCGTTTGCTAGTTACGCAGGTCTGTCTTTTGGCGACATTGAGCGTATGGCAATGATGGGCGACCCCGAGGCTCAAAAAGAATTAAGCAATCGGATGCGTTCAGGTATTAAACCTGCGCCTACACCCGGTCCTGGCATTGGACCTGCTTCACCACAAGTAACTGATAGGTTTGGTTCACCGGGTAAGATTCCTGCTGGTGTTCCCGGGGCTACTGCTGTACCTACTCCTGCTGCCGTTGGTCCTACTACTCGTCCGGGGCTTGCTTCACTAGCAAGCCGTGTGGCTAAAATTCCGGGTATGGGGCTTATTACAAGGCATCCATACGCCACCGCTTTAACTACAACTGCTGCTTTAGGACAACCGCTCATTGATCGTTTGATGGCTACAGATCAGGGCACTCCGTCTGCTGAACTTGATCCTATTGCTGCTATGCAAGGCACACAAGGTGGTATTGATCGTAGTGTTACAGGGGACTCTAGATTCACGACTCCGTCTCCACGGGATAAAGGCGCTCCTACTCCTTCTCCTGCTGCTGTACCTCCTGCAGGCAGTCCCAGCGGTGTTGCTAAGTCTGGTTTGCCTTCATTACCATTTAATTTGGCTGATTTAAAACCCAAGAGTATTGAAGACCTTATAGCCGAACGTAATATGTATGAAGCAAAACTAGATAAACAAGGTCTTAGGTCTCTTAAAGATGTCCAATCAGATCTTGAAAAGTTTCGTACTGAAGGTAAAGAACGTGCTGAGGCTGATCGTACGGCTGCTAAAGAAGCATTTAAAGAAGAATTATTATTAGGAGCGGCTCTTTCCGCTCCACAACTTCTTAAAGGTCGGGGATTAGCGCAGGCTACAGCCCGTGCAGCCGAAACATTTAGCCCCCTAGCCATGAAAGCCATGGCAGGTAAATCTTCGGCTATTAAAGAAGCCAACAAAGCAGAACGTGAGTCTGCTGATAAATTTAAACTTGCTCAGTTGGATCTTGATAAGGCTATTCGTGCCGAAGAACTTGGTAAGTTTGATAAGGCAGCATCTCTTCGGGCTGATAGTATGAAGATTTATACTCAGGCTATGTTAGATAAATATAAAGCTGATGTATCCTATGCTGCAACAATGGGTTATGTAGATAGAGTAATGGCTAAAGGTATGGTTGATGCGGCTAAAGAACAAATTGCGGGTTTACAATTAAAGAAAGAATTTAGGGACCAACCAATTGAAGTTCAGCAACGAATTATTAATTCAATACTTCAGGGTGCTGTTGGGCAAGGTGGACAGCAACGACCTAGGATTACTGACGTTCCCGGACAATAAATTATGCGAATCGTAGAAGATCCAGCACTGGGCAGGCTTACCTATCCAGACGGCACTCCTGATGATGCTATCTATGCCGACATTGACCGGCGTTTGATGGGTCTCCTGACTCCTAAACCTAAAACTTCTGCGTTTGGGCAGTTAAAAGAATTTGGTAAACAGTTGCTCCCCGGTGCTGGGGGGATGCTAGAGCAGGCTGCTATTGGTGTTGGTGGTACAGCGGCAGACGTTTTACAACAGAAGTTTGGTGTCGGTCCCGGGGCTGAACCTGTTGTAAGTGGGCTTACCGGCCTTACCCAAAAATACGTAAAAGAACCACTGGCTGAATACTTTAAGCCAACCGAAGGTTACGAAGTTGCTCCTAAATTAGGTCAAGCAGTTGGCTCTGTACTAGGTCTTGCCGCTACGCGTGGTATTGGTCGCGGTGCTCCTCTGGCTACTGGTATGGGTGCGGGGGCTGGTGAACAAATTGAACGGGCAATGGAGGCTGGCGCGGCTCCTGCTACCCGACTTGAGGCTGCTCTTTATGGTGGTGCAACCGGTATTACAGAAGCCATTCCTATTGAGTTAGCGTTTGGTCGAGCAATGAAATTAATGCCCGGTTCAATTATGAATCAGGGTTTACAGTTAATACGGAACGCCGCAATTACCGGTGGCGTAGAAGGTGCCCAAGAGGTAGCGCAAGGATTCTTGCAAAACCTTATTTCCAAAAACTTATATAAACCCGACCAACAACTTATTGAAGGTTTAGGGGAGCAAGGCGCTTACGGATTCGGTGCCGGTGCAATTCTTCAGTCTGCGCTTGATTTAACCATAGGCCGTCGGGCCATGAAAAAACGGGCTGCAGCGGAAAAACCCGAAGAAGCAGCAGAAGAAATCGCTACTGAGGCCGCTACCCCCGAGTTGACGGAAGAAGAAAAGATTGCTCGTAGACGACAAGAGATTCGTGCCAAGCAATTAGAGCAAGGCATCAATGTTATTTCTGAAGAAGATTTAGAGACTCTTGGAATCGCTAGGGGTAAGAAGGCTGACAATACATTTTCTAAACTGCTTAATAAAAACCTGTCCGATCCAGATCAGTTTGGGCAGGCTGAAAAAATACTTGGGGAATACCTATCTGGTAGCCGCCAAAAGTTTAATGACATCTCAACCATTGAGAAGGTGCTTGATAAGCAGATTGCCGGGGAACCGTTAAACCTATTTGAAGAACTTGTTGTACGTAATTACAACGGCGAAGACGTAGACGCCTACTTGATGGGTAAACTACAAGAACTTCGTGCGCGTGTACCTGTGCAACCCCCTGCAGCTCCAAGCACTGCACCCAAGACAATACAACAAATTGCTAAAGAACAGGCTGAGATTGCTAAGAAAGACATAGAAGCCCGTCAAGGATTGGCAAAACAACAAGCCAAAGAAGGCGAAGCCGCAGAAAAAGCGACCAAGGCAGGGGTAAAAGAACTTAAAGCGTTAGGCGTAACTCCAACCATACCGCCTAGCCCAGAGACAGGTGCTCAAGTCTTTGCTGAAGCGCAGCCCGATTTGTTCGGGGATATTACTACTCAAGGCCCAGAAGTTACCCGTGGCTCTAGCCAAGAAGCCGAATTTATCCGGCAAAGGGCTGAGTTTGAAGACGATCTTCGGCAGTTAAATGTAGCCGCTCAAGCCTCTGTGGCTGGGGTGCCCCAAGCCGATATTGCAGTTCAGGCTACAGCGGCAAAGGTTGCCGACAAACTTAATAAGATTCCGTTCTCTATCGGGGAACTAATTGATATACGTAACCAAGTCATTCGGCAGGGGACTCAAGTTCCCGGTTCTGAGGTTCTATTAGATGTAGTTAACCAAAAGATTGCCGAGCAAGCAGGTCAAATGCCTGAAGACGAAGAAGCCGCTCGTCAGATGCAGTTGTTCCCAGAAACACAGACTGAGTTGCCTTTTGCCGAAACCGCCCAAGGCGAGTTGTTTGAGCCTGCTGGTGCAGCGTCTTTACTGCCTGAAACGCCTGTTCAAGAAGGACTAACCCGAGAAGGTCTGCAATCTATTGGTATTGCAGCCAACAAGATTAAACAATACGAAGGCAAAAACCTAACCGATGAAGGAGTTGCCGAAGGCGTTCGGATGGATTTAACCAACCGTGCCATGAACTTCCGTCGTGAGTTAGATAAAGCCCGTCGTGAGTATGCAGCCATCCTTGGACCTGAAGGTGTAATGCGGGGTAAAAAAGCGCAGGCTGCAGAATTAGAAAAAAGAATAACAAATCTTGAACAAGCATATAACGCAGCACAAGAAAACTTGCGGCTGTTTCCTGCATTGGAGCAGGGTCAACTTGCATTCGACGCACTTCAACCCGTTCAACCTGATATGTTCCCTACTCCTACGGAGCAGGAAGAAGAAAAGAGATTCAGAAAGATCAAGGCACAAGAGGCTGCTGGTGAGGCTGCACGGGAAGAAGGCGTAGCCACCGAATTAGAAACCCGCTTACCTATGGGTCGCACACTTGAAGATGTGCAGACTCTTATTGACCGGATCCGTCCGTTGCGTGGCAAGATTAACAATGACAAAGCAACACCCAATGAACAAGCCCAATATGACGAGGACTTGTCAACTTTATTCTCTATGGTCAAAGGTCCGGGTCGCATTCAGTTGCAATTTGAAGCAACCGACCCTGCTGCCCTTGCACTAAACCGAGCCTTTGCCCGGGCTGAAGGGTTTTTAAAGAACCTAAGTAGAAAAGAACGTAGTCGTCTTGCTAATAAATTAGTTGAGATGCGTGGTCGTACTTCGCAGCGTGAAGTTGTTACTAAGGTTCTTGGTAAACAGGCTCGTCGTGAAGCAGAACAGTTTCCTGAAGATAGCGCCCGAATTGAGGCACGGCAAGAGCGTGAACGCAAAGCACAAGAAGAAAAGTCTAAGGAGTCTAAAGAACAGGCGGCTAAAGCCGTTGAAGAAGATACTACGCTTAAGACTCGGGCGGCATTTACTGCCGTAATGAAAATCAATAGAGATATTGCATCTCAGGATGATATTCGTGAACTACGTCAAAACGTTCGTGACTATACCGATCTTAACGGTAATATAGATTTTGAAGGGCTTGCCAAACTATACGATATCAGTCCTAAGCAACTTAAAGAATTGTACACAGATGAATTAGTTCGCTTAAGTGGGCAAGATATTGAAAGTAAGAAAGAAAAAGAAGCCGCTGAACGGGAAGAAGCAGATCAAAAGGCTGCTGAAAAACGTCAAAAAGAAGAAATAGAACGGGTTAAAGAAGAAGAGAAAACTCGGGTACAGACGTTTGAAGACATTCGTAAAATGGAGCCACAACCGTTGGCTCAACTAATTCAAAGTGTAGCGGATATGAAGGGTGCAGATTTGCAACCTGTCATGAAAAATATAGCCCGCACTAGCAAAGTTGCAGAGAACTTACAGCAGAAGATTGATGGGTCGTTTGGTGAAGGCGAAAAACTTAGTCGTAAACTTACTGCTAAAGAGTTTGAAGAAGCCGAAGGTAAACTGACCAAAAAGATTTCTCGTACTGTAAAAACTAATGATTGGGCACCGTTTGATACAGCGTATCAATACGCTATTTTACGTAGTGGTGATAACAAGTTTGCCATTATTGCTCCCGCACGCTACAACATAGATGACTTATTTGGCAGTTTCCGGGTCAAATACCCTGACGCTAAAGCCTCGTTTGCAGGATCTGGCACTCTGGCTAACGTCAAGTACCTTACGTTTACTGCCGATGTTGAAGCCAAAGGACCGGCCCCTGACTTTGTAATTACCCCACAAGCCGGTGCGCAACAGCGTAAAGCCGAAAAGATTGCTGGTACTAAGATTGCTAAAGTAACTGACATTCTTACCGGTTCGACTTACAACGATTTGAAGAATGGGGTGGCTGTCAAGAAGTCTGTTGATGAGTATGGTTTAGATGCCACCATGCGTGCCCTTGCTGACTTACGCGCCCAACGTGCGGCCCAACGAAAAGAAGTTGGCAAGTTTACTATGGATGATCGGGTGCTAGATGAGGCACTTAACTACCTTGACAGTACCTATGGCATACAAGTTTATTTTTCTGACCGAGCACAACGCTTAGAAGATAAGCCAAATGTAGGGTTTGCTAATGCATTTCTAAACAAAGCCCGTGCAGAAAGCACAACCCTAGATACAGATGAGTTACTAAAACTAATTGCCAAATATGAAGGTAATTCAGATACAGGTAGGTTGGCAAGAGTCATTTCTACCCAAGCATCTAAATTTGAGTTAGATAAAATACCTGTGTTTTATAATCCTTCAGAAGGAAGTGGTAGTTACTTCTACAATATATTCGACAGTAAAGGCAACCGCGAATCTAGCATCATAATTGGTAAAGATCATGTTTATTTACCCGATGTTGCTCTGCACGAAATTATTCACTCTTTGACCGTTGGGCAAATACGTAAAATCCAAGACCCCGAGTACAAACGCACAGGTGCTCGTTGGGAAGATTCTGCACAAGGTTTGATTGACTTGCACAGGTTTATGGAGTTTTACATTAACGACAAGATCTCAAGTAATCAGGGTGATGTAAAACTTTTAAAGAATCTTAAGCAACAGTACGGCATGAAAGATTCTTTAGAGTTTGTAGCAGAAGCCCTATCTGATGAAGATTTTAAATCTGCGCTTAAAAAGATATCAACCAAAGAGTTTACAGATTGGATAAAGCAGTATAGACCCGGTAAGGCTGATGAGCGTCGTCTAAATATGTTTGAGAAGTTAGTTAAAGGTGCTCGCAACGTCTATGAGTTCTTTACTCGACTGGTTCGTCAGGCACTTAATCTACCCGATTCTTCACAGTCTGTTTTTGATCTTACTGTAAATCAGTTTAGCAAATTAATTCAGCAAAGCACGCCAACTTCTATAATGAAGGGTAGGCCAAACGAAACTAGTATTTCGGAGTTTACAACCCCAAAAAAGTACGGGCGGGACCCGCTACCCGCTGACATCATAAAAATCTTAGATGACATCAAGAACAATCCTGCATTAAATGTTCCGGTCATCAAAAGCAAGGCGGATGCTACTCGTGCAGTAAAGACAGGCATGCTGCCTCTCCTAGCCATGAACCAAATCCGAGATATTTATGGTTCTGATCCTAGGTTAAAAGAACTAAATGATTACTACAAAGCCACCCAAAAAATGGGTGGGTATCGTAATGCCCTACGGGAAAAATACGCTGACGTTCTTAATGACTTCTATAAAGTCATTGACGCACATAAGAATCTAAAAGATAAAATCTACGAGGTTATCAATGAGGGTTCTCGTCTTGAAGTAGATGTTCTAAAACCTAACTCAGACTACAAAGACCCCGCAATTAAAGCCGACCATAAGCGGTTACAGGATATTTACAATGCGTTCCCACAAGACGTTAAAGATTTCTACGCTAAGTACCGCAAGAA
>JACCDW011868789.1_pt1 | contig 14671 bp, 17 predicted proteins | sample 7449781 | NCBI WGS metagenome assembly JACCDW01 (sample SAMN15323449, study PRJNA562643) | freshwater metagenome | isolation source: river surface water | place: USA:Blue River Watershed | collected 2017-08-18
AAATAAAAATAGGAGAAAACCAGCAACAGCAACCACTAGGTATGGCAGGCGCAGTGCAAATTCACGATCACCAGTTAATTCAACGAGATCAACCAACGCACCACCTATTAACGTTCCAATGGGCAAGCTGCCCCAGGCGAAAAAACGATAGACACTATTTACTCTTCCCAGTAAATGGGTAGGAATAATGCTTTGACGTAACGAAACTGTTATAACGTTCCAAAGCACTGCAAAGAAGGTCCCGAAGGCTGTGAGAAACCAAAACAATTGCCAAGAGGAGGTAAGCCCAATTATTAAAGAGATGATTGGGGCTGAAAGCAAGGTTAAATAAAGGGAGGGACCACTTCCAATCTTGGCAGAGACTTTTGGGCCCCAGATTCCCCCTAATGTGCCACCAATTGCTCCAGCAACTCCAAGTATTGCAAATATAAATACTGAAGTTTTTAAAATCTCTTGCGCAAATAAAATAAAGGTGGCAGCAGTTATCGCTCCTAAGCCATTTAAGCTTCCCAAAATAATTGCCATTGGCCGAAGCAATTCATGCTTCCAAAGCCAGGTAAATCCCTCTTTTATCTCTGCACGAAAATTAATCTCTTTCTTTTCATTTCCTTTTTTAACTGGCTTAGTGGCTGAGACAAGTGTTGCCATTAGAGCTGCTGCAACAAAGAAAGTTGCGGTATCAAAGTAAAAGGGTAGAAAAATAAATAGCCCGATAAGAAGACTGCCTAAGGGTGGTCCAATAAAGCTGTTGGTTACAAACTCAACTGACCATAATTTCCCATTAGCACTCTCTAGTTGATCTGACTTCACCACATCTGGCAGAAATGTTTGCGCTGAGTTATCTCGTAACACCTCAGCGCAGCCAAACAAAAGAGCTGTAACAATCAATACGGTGTATAAAAACCAATTAGTCTCAAGATTAACCCCACTACCCACTGTGTTTAGTGAGGGTAGATTGTTACTTTCAACAGTAACTGAGATTGCCACAATTAAAGCTAAAAGTGCTCTGGTGATATCCATTGCGATGATGATCTTCCTTCGATCAAATCGATCGGTGATCACCCCAGCGGGCAAGGTAAAAACAAGCCAAGGTAGGCGACTTGCAATTGCAACTGATGCAATTAAGAGTGGAGATCTAGTTACGGCAGAGGCTAGCCATGGGTAGGCAACCTGGGAAACTCCATCTCCTAAATTACTAACCCCATGGGCAAACCAAAGCCGCCAATAACTTTTACCAAGCGGCTCACCTTTGTTCTTCTTCTGTTTAAACAACATCGCTTTATCTCTGATCTGAACTAGTTAATTCGGGAGTGAGTGAGAGAAAAAATTTAATTGAAAAAAGTGCAATTACAGTAGTGATAAATCCACCGATATAAAGAGGAGTTCTTAGTCCAAATGAGGCTAAGACCCCACCTAATAGGGAGCCGATAGGCATCATCCCCCAAACTAAGGTTCTTCTGGTGCCATGAATTCGGCCATAGATCTCATTTGGAATCACACTTTGATAGGTAGACATTAACAATATGTTCCATTGTGAGATTGTGAAGGCGGTAAATGCAGAAAGTAGTACAAAGAAGTAAATGTTAGGTGAAAAACCTTGAAGTAATAAAACAAATGAGGATGAGAAAATGCCAAAGGTCATTACCTTTCCTCGTCCAAATCTCTTTGAGGCGTGCGGGGCAATTAATGCTCCAATCAACCCACCTAAGCCTTGAATTGTTAAAACCAGGCCAAATAGTGGCTCAGGTAGTTCTAACTCCTTGACCATAAACAAAACTATTGTGGCAGTTCCCATGGAGTAGCAGACACCAATAAATGAGGTAGTTAAAACTAGGCGGCGCAATAACTTGTGGTTAAAAAGATATGAGATACCAAATTTCATATCAGCTACGAAATGATTTTGTTCACTCTTTGGCTTTTCATTTCTGACATCCTGCAAGAAGTGAATTGGCATTGACAGGGCCAAAATTGCCGAAACAATGTAGCCAACACTGTTGAAGAAAAATGGGATGTATATGGCTAAGGCGTATAAAAAGCCACTTAGAGGTGCTCCGATAAAGCCCTGCACCACTGTTTCTGAAATTTGTAATCTGGAGTTTGCCTTCTCAAAATGCTCTTTATCTAAGATCTGCGGAATTAAGGATTGTGAGGTGGTATCTGCTGCTACCTCGCAAGTTCCAATAATAAATGCTGCAATGATGAGCAGATAAATTGTTACAACATCTGCTGCAATTGCAAAAGCTAATGCGCCAACTACACCGCTTCTAAGCAGATTAGTACCAGCTAAAATAAATCTTCGATCGACTCGGTCTACTAAAGTGCCAATTGGTATGGCAAATAACAGCCAAGGCAACATCACCATAGCGCCTAATAATGAGATAAGAATTGTGTTATCGGTAAGGGTGATAGCAAGTAATGGGGCTGCGGCCAACAACACTCCATCAGAAAGGTTTGAGACCAAGCTAGCTGACCACAACCTATTAAAAGCCTTACCCATTGTGTAACTCTATCTGCTTTTAGTTTCAAACTCTAGAAGGTTCAAATGTAAGGGTTAAAACTTAGGGTGATATTAAGATCTATTCTTTGCTACAACTTTGAATAAAAGTAAACTAATTAAGGCGCTAACAATTGAGGCAACAATCACTGAAAATACTGCTAAATCCTGGGTGGCTGGATCTGAAAATGCAAGATTTGCAATAAAAATTGCTACGGTAAACCCAATTCCAGCAGCACTTCCAGTTGCAAGTAAATCAATGTTTTTTGCATCCTGTGGGTAATGGCCCAGTCGAATCTTTCTTGCCAAGATTACTGCAGTTAGCACACCAATAGGTTTACCTAATACCAAACCTGCAAAAATACCCCAAGCAATTGGGGAGTTGATTGCATCTGTAATTGATTGATTGGTAATAACTACACCAGTATTTGCAAAGGCAAAGAGTGGAATAATTACAAAGCTACTCCATGGATGAAGTTTTTCTTCCAACCACTCAATTACTGAGACCTGGTTATCCTCTAAGTCTTTCATCTTAGACTTTACCTTCACAATATTAGGAGTCATTAAGCCCAAAACAACTCCAGCAAGAGTTGGGTGAACTCCACTCTTATACATGCAGTACCAAAGAGCTACACCTAGTAATACATATACAAAGGTTGAGCTAGCGCCAAGTTTTTTAAAGGTGTGTAAGGTGGCAATTGCTATCGCCCCAGCTGCAATCCAAGAGAAGTTAACCCCAGTTGAGTAGATCAAGGCAATTATCAAAATTGCCCCAATATCATCAATTACTGCAAGTGCTAAAAGAAATGATCGCAAAGATGCCACCGCACTTGATCCCACTAGTGCTAATAAACCAACCGCTAAGGCAATATCTGTTGCAACAGGTACTCCCCAACCATTTGCATCAACTCTGCCCGCAATTGCTAAATAAATTCCAGCAGGTAATGCCATTCCCCCAATTGCTGCCACAAAGGGCATAATCGCTTTTTTAAAGGAAGAAAGATGTCCTGAGGTGAGCTCTCGCTTTATCTCAAGGCCTACCACAAAGAAGAAAATGGTCATTAATACATAATTTATGCTCTTTAGAATGGTTAAGTTTAAATAAATTGCACCAAGTGAGAGCTCAAAATCAAAGGCTAAGGTGTCAAAGTAAGTATCAGAAAAGGGTGAGTTAGCAACTAGCAATCCTAGGAAAGAGGCAATCAGAATTAAGATGCCGCTGGCAGATTCTCGGTGCAGGAAATCTCTAAGTGGCCTAATTACTCGATTCATATTCTCAAGGTATCACTTTTGCCTTAATTAAATCGGCTCTGGGCAGATTGTTATGACTAGCTTTTGTTTGTTGAGTCTTTACTCTGGTCAGCAATCTGTTTTCGAACATCATCCATATCTAACTCCTGTACCTTACTGATTACCTCATCTAAGGCTGATGCTGGTAATGCACCTGGCTGGCTGAATAACAAAATTCCATCTCGGAAAATCATTAATGTGGGTATTGAAGAAATACCTGCAGCTGCTGATAACTCTTTCTCAGCCTCTGTATCTACCTTGGCAAATGTAATCTCTGGATACTTAGTTGAAGCCGCTTCATAAATTGGTGCAAACCGTAGACAAGGACCACACCAAGCAGCCCAAAAATCTACCAGGACAGTTCCTGGCTTTGAAATTAAACTCTCAAACTCCTGCTCGGTTATATCTTTTGTTGTCATCTATCTCTCCTTTTTTATTTAACCAAAATCTTGCAGTTGATTTCACCCTTTAATCTTTGGCTTAAGGCATAAATTAAAATTGCAATCCCAAACAAAGCTAGAAATGGTTGAATTGGGGCGAAGTATTTGATCGCTCCTGTGTAACCAAGTGCGATTAAGGCAATTTTATTGCATACCGGACAACCAACAGCCAAAAAAGATAATAATGTGCCAGCTGTGCCAATTTTTAATGAGGACTCCTCCGGCAGATTTGAGTCATTTTTTATATAGGTTGCAAATAACATTCCAGAAAGTATTGCCGTTATAACTACAACCGGAATCGACCATGCAGTTACAGCAATATCTCTTCCGAATACTGGATTTTCAATTATTGCAGTTGGTAAAGATATCACAACACCGGTAATCAAAGCGCTGATAATGGCGATCTGCCAACGCTTTCTGCTCCAACTGTGTAAAGCAAGAACATAATTATTCAAAGCGTTCACCTAATAAATCTGGAACCTTAGATTGATAATCAGCAGCATCTTGGTGTATTTGCCTTAACAATTTATCCTCATACTTGGCTTTGATACTCATATTTGCACCCAAAATCAGCCAGAGTAATATTGATATTAAATTTATCTTTTGGATCATTACTCCAGTGGCAACAAGCATTACTGCAAAATACATTGGGTGCCTTAAATACTTATAGATTCCGCAGGTAATCAAAGGTGCATCTGGCTTTGGTATTGGATTTATACGAAGTGATGGCTGTAATGCTTGGGCAGCAAAGATAAAAATAAGTATTGCAAAAAAGTAGAGTGCTAGTGAGGCATTGCCAGACCAGGAGATATCTAACAACAGGTTACTTGCTGGAGTGATAAGTAGGAGAATTAAGAGCCCAAATTGCATGGTTACCAAAATGCGCGCTTTGATGGTTATCTCTTTCCAAAAAGTCGAGAGAAAAAGCCTGGCTCCTTTGGATCATTGGCATGGCCTTGGCAGCGTTGGCTCTTAGGCACTCCGCGAAGAGCATCTTCGACATGGTTACCACAGCCACTCCATGTTGGTTTTTTGCACTTTCTACAGGTTGTTCTACTACACATACTCTCTCCTTTTACTTAACTCACTAACACTCTTTGGGCAGCAGGTGAATTACTCCAGGTTAAAAATCCACCATCTAAATTAATTGCATTAAAGCCAAGCTCCTGCAACAACATCGTTGCAGTGTGACCACGAAGGCCAACCTGACAGCTAACTAACAGATTCTTATTTGTTAACTCACCATGTCGCTCTCTTATCTCATCTACTGGCAGATTTATTGAGCCTGGAATTACTCCCCGATCACACTCTGCTGCACTTCTTACATCTAGTAATTGGTAGCCATCATTTAGATAGGAATCAATCTGATGCCACTGGGCATTTTTACTCAAACCAGTCAACAAATTCTCGGCAATATATCCGAGCATATTTACTGGATCCTTTGCTGATCCATAAGGTGGCGCGTAGGCAAGTTCAAGATCTGCTAATTCAGGCGCGGTGATACCGCCACGGATTGCTGTTGCAATTACATCAATTCGTTTATCTACTCCATCAACACCTACTCCTTGTGCTCCTAAAATCTCACCAGTAGTTGCATCAAAGATAAGTTTTAATGCCATCGGCTTCGCATCTGGGTAGTAACCAGCATGTGAGTTGGGATGGGCATGAATAATCTGGTACTTACGATCACTCTTTGCTAACCGCTTCTCATTCCAACCAGTTGTTGCAATCATTAAATCAAATACCTTAACGATCGCAGTTCCAATTGTCTTTACCGCCCTAATCTTGCGACCTGTTATATGGTCTGCCACTACCCGGCCATGGCGATTTGCAAGATTAGCTAGGGGCACAAGTGTTGCTGAACTATCTAATGAGTCAGTCTTTTCCGCAGCATCGCCAATCGCATAAATATTTTTATCACTTGTTAAATTAAAATCATCCACCACAATTCCACCGCGTGATCCAATTACAAGATTCGCACTCTTTGCAAGACTTGTATCTGGTTTTACCCCAATTGCCATGATCACTAAATCTGCCAGAATCTCTAAATCATTTGATAACAAGACAGAGTTTGGCTTAATCTGCTTAGCACTTACCCCAAGATGTAAATCAACCCCGTTTTTGCTAATCTCATTAGCAACCAAGGTGGCCATCTCTGGATCAAGGGGTGCTAATACTTGATCTGAAGCTTCAACAATAGTTGTCTTAATTCCTTTATGAACTAGATTTTCAGCAATCTCAACCCCAATAAAGCCACCACCAATTACTACTGCAGTTTTTGGTTGCAGCCTGACCTGGGAAACAATCGCCTCAACATCTTCAACGGTGCGAAGAGTCATAGCTCGTTCAACTCCTGGCAGCGGTGGGACTATTGGAGATGCGCCAGGGCTTAACACCAATTTGTCATAAGTGATTTCATACTCCGTCTTTGTATTTAAATCTCTCACCTTTACCTGCTTAGCCAGCGGATCAATTGATAAAACCTCATTGGCAACTCGAACATCTAATCTAAATCTGGCGTGTAAAGATGCGGGAGTTTGTAGTAATAATGAGCTCTCATTTTCAATTACGCCGCCAACATAGTATGGCAAACCACAATTGGCGTAAGAGACATGATTACTACGTTCAATCACAATAATTTCCACATCATTATCTAATCTTCGCAATCTTGTGGCCGCAGACATTCCTCCTGCAACACCACCGATAATGACAACTTTTTTTAGATCAGACACTTTATTTCACCAGTGGGTAACCACTAGCACTCCAATCAATCACGCCGCCATCTAGGTTAAACAGCTTGGTAAATCCAGCTTTTTGCATTAGATCCACGGCAACTGCAGATCGGCGACCACTTCGACAGTAAACAGCGTAAGTAGCGGCTTTATCTAAGTTGGCTATCTCATTTTCAAAATTTCCTGATTCAACATTGATATTTATGGCGTTCTTTAAATGTCCCTCAGCAAACTCCTGTGCAGTTCTAACATCTAGGGAGATAACACCTGCCTCTTGAGATTTTGCAGAGAACTCAGCCACAGTCAAATCTGCTGAGTTACTTTCTTGAGCACAGCCAGTAAGAATTACCGCCAAGGTGATTGTTGCTGCAATTACTTTTTTCATGCTCACTCCTTTTATGCCAGGGATAGAAATAGTTTTTGTAACTGGGCAGTTACCGCTTCGGAGTTTGACTTGTCCTCCACCAAACACTCTTTTAAGCTAGCTGATATCAAGGTAAAGGCTGCAGTGTTGACCGCCTTTGAAACTGCTGACATTTGAGTAACTACCTCTTCACAATTTCTGCCCTCCTCCAACATTCGCACTACCGCAGATAATTGGCCACTTGCTCGCTTAACCCGTTTAGTTATTAGCTCCAGTTGATCCTGGTCTGCTAACACATGAGTAATTTTTTTACCTGCCATCACACACACCTTTCGATCTTGCTTGGATAATACTTGACAATGCATATACCCTAGGGGGTATATTAGAGATTAGCAAGTAGGCCAAAGAAAGAGGGTTAAATATGTGTTCTCGCGTTACCTGTTACAAATGCGGCAAGCCAACCTGGGATGGTTGCGGTCAGCATGTGGAAGAGGCATTAGCTGGGGTGGCTGAAGCAGATCGCTGTCACTGCTAAGAAGGAGAAGGTTGGCTTTGCCAACTGATTGCAAGCAAAGCGATTTCGGTCAGCAGATAAGTATTTGGTAATTAACCGCTCAAGAAAATCTATAAGTAGGGCCTACCATCTAGCTTATGAGTTCTGCGGCGATCGTCACCCGAAAGATGCAAGGGTTAGCAAATAAAAAGCTGGCAAGTGCTCAACAAGGTTTTTATCAAACCCAACCAGGCGGATATGGGGCTGGCGATAAGTTTCTAGGGATCTCTGTTCCGCACTCACGCAAAGTTGCAAAGGAGTACAAAGAGTTATCTCTGTCTGAAATAAAAAGGTTATCAACTAGCCCATTTCATGAGATTAGATTTGTGGCCCTTGCAATCCTAGTTATTCAATTTAGAGCAGCTAAAGATCAAAGAGTGCGCAAGAGGCTGTATGAAACTTATATTTCAATGGTCAAAGGTGGTGGAATTGTTAACAACTGGGATCTTGTTGATGCCTCCGCCCCATACCTTGGTGAGCACCTAATCGATCACCCTGATCGAGTAAAAATCCTGATGAAGTTAGCGAAAAATAAAGATCTTTGGGTTCAAAGAGTTGCAATTATCTTAACCTTTGCATTAATCCGAGCGGGCAACAATAAACCAACATTAATTTTGGCCAAAGAGTTTTTAAACCACCCACATGATCTTATTCACAAGGCCACAGGTTGGATGTTGCGAGAGGCAGGAAAGAGAGATCTGGTGGCACTTCGTGGTTTTCTAAAACAGCATGTTCGCCAAATGCCTAGAACAATGTTGCGATACTCGATTGAGCAGTTGCCGAAGTCAGAGCGAAAGAGATGGCTTTTAAAGTAGGGGTATTTAAATTAATTTTTTTCAATCTCAAATGCCCAAAGATCTAACTCATCTAAATCAACTGGTTTAAACCCTTTGGCCTCAAGTGCAGAGGCAATTTGCGCTCTGTGCTCTGTAGCGTGGTGAATGGCTTGAGAGAGAATGGTTGAACGCCATCTTTTTACTAAATTGCCTGAGTAATTCTTAAACTCAATTTGAACATCATCTAGTGACACCGCCTCCAACAGCGCAGCATCAATTGCTGCAGCCTGCTTTGCAATAAGTGTTAAATCTGCGATCGCACCAATTTCAGGTATTGAATCACCTGGTAGCTGTGGGTGTTTGCCAGTAATACGAAATGCGTAAGCATCTGCAGAATCAACGATATGGTGAATGATCTCTGAAACCTGCCACTTTGGGTTGGTGGCATAGGCTGATAAAGATTGCTCTGGCAAAGTTTGAAGATGAGCGATGGTCTTTTGATTAGCCCAACTCATATGGCTGAGCAAGCGATTCATTGTGATGGTCATTTCACAAGTGTAGGAGAAAAGCTAATAAATGCTCACTATTTGTGTGAATTAAGAGGTTAGGGCTGCTAACCAAAAGCTATCTGCTACTAATTATCTTTCTTAGCTTTGCGTAATTGACGCTCTAAGTTAGCAATTTTTTCTCGTAGTTGGGTGATCTCATCCGATGAGATCTGTCCATCAGATGAGAACTCCTCAACCTCACGGGCAAAGGTTTGAAGCCTTTCTATATTTTCTTCACGCTCCTTACTCTCCTGCCTGGCCTCATCCATAGCATTTAAAACCACACCGATTAGCACATTTAAAATCGTAAATACGATTACAAAGACATATGAGATATAAAAGGGTAGGGCCCATGGTGAGACTGCTAAGCCATCAACTAGATAGATTGCAAACTCCTCCAAGGTAAGAAGAATGAATAAAGATGTAAGAGCTGCGGTTATATCCCCCCACTGCTCTGGCATCTGTTCACCAAATAGATACACCCCAGCCATTCCATAGATAAACAAGGCTAAAAAGATCAAAACTGACATACTCATTAAAGGTGGCAAGGATCTAGTGATAGATCTGGTAAGTATTCGAACCTCAGGTAGGAAGCGGAAAATTCGAATCAATCTAAATATGCGAAGAAGACGCAAAATCAAGGTTTGGTTGGCTAAAAATGGTGAAAGGCCAATAATGACAAAATCAAATACATTCCAACCAGTTTTAAAGAAGTTCCATGGCTTTCTGCCATATGAAATCATTCGAACAATAAGCTCGCTAACGAAAATCCATAATGCAATTTGGTCAAACCGCTCTAATGAATCCCTAGTTTGATCATCAATTCCTGGAATGGTTAGCAAAGCAAGTGCAATCGCATTTAAGAAAATTATTGCAGCAATACCTAACTCAAAGGTCTGCGAATAAACAATTCGAGTAAGCCACTTAATGCGTGATGAATCCACTAAGTCAACCAATTCCTATCGGTAAAAAGCACCATAAAACTCTATCCTAGATCAGCTTTAACTACTGCCCTAGTTAAAAATGGTGATTGATAAAGATTAGAGAATTCTGTGAACTTTCTCTTTTTGCTCACTCCTTCAAGGCATTTGGGAATCTTGGAGATTTTAATCAATAGGAAGATCCGCAATTACTTCTTTGAAGTCGCTATGCTCATAATCTTTTCTAGGGGACCTTGATTAAATCGCTTCAACCATTGTGCTGATAAATATGTGAGGCTGAGCCAGATTGCTATGGCAAGAAGTAAGACACTCCAAATTTGTAGCTCTTGAAAAAGCCCAAATCCCCAAGCTCCGAAAATAATTGAGGTTAAAACAGATTGGGAAATGTAATTTGAAAGGGACATTTTGCCAGCAGATGCCATCCACGAAACCGCTTTAGGTTTAATCAACAGTAGCTTGCGAATAACTCCAACATAAGCCATAGAAAGTAAAGGTGCAGTTAAAAATCCAAGAAATAAAGTTGATAAATAAACGGCTTCTGAAGGTTCAGTCGATTGCTCATTTCGAACCAAGAAGAAGGCAGCAACTGCCTGGATTGGAACTCCAATCAACAATCCAAGCTTAATCATGCGAGAGTTTTGTACTTTATCGTGGTCAGCGGAGAGAAAGTTGCTTCTAGCTAATCTCATGCCAAGAAGAAAGGCTGCAAATGCCATTCCACCCTGGAGAAAGATTCCAGTTATAACTCCAAAAACCCAAAGCTCAACGCGGGGTGCAATTGCTTCTACGAAGGTTCCATTGCGCAAAACTGCATCAAGTCTTGGTTCTACATATTCATTATTGATCTGCTCGGGAAAGTAACGCTCTCCGATTAATAAACTTACCGCAACAAGAGTAATCAAAAATCCAGATAGCGAATAGATAACTCGCGTCCAGATTTTGATTACTCGGTCAGTCCTAAACATGAAAGCCAATAAAAGAAGTCCGAAAAGGCCATAAACAAAGATAATGTCACCATGCCATAGGAAGGTGAAGTGAATTGCACCAAAAGCCATCAGCACAAAGCAACGTTTTATCCAACGCCCTCTATTGGCTTTATCATTCTTGATGATGTAGCTAGAGCTGTAGCCAAAAAGAAAAGAGAAGAGAAGGTAAAACTTTCCGGCAAAGATTGCCGCAATAATCCAGGTTGCCCCACCATTGACCAGCCCTTGAGTCCACTCACCCCTGGCTCCCTGATCACTGCTGAGCGCCATGAACTGAATATTGACCACAAGGATGCCAAGTAATGCAAAGCCTCTTAAAACATCTGGAGTGGTGTCGCGTTGCATTATCGCTCCTGAAAAACTTCAAAATTTATGTCAAATGCCACCATAATAATTGCAATTAAGCTAGCCCAGGCAGCCATGCTGAGTGTGATCAATGTTGATGCTCTAAATGGTTTAACACCCGCTGCCACTGATGCGGCAGCCGCAAATTGAGTTCCGATCAGTATGGGACCCAAGAAGGCCATTCCATAAATTCCATACTTATCAAATGCTTTCAATGCCTTTTCAAACTTAGCTGAATCCCCACTTTTTCCCTTCGAAATCCTTCTATTAATGATTTTTTGCCTGATGCTGTCGCTCAAAAATGCAAAGATAAAAATAGTAATTGCGTTACCAATAACAGCAGCTAATACGGTCGCAACAGGATTTAGGCCTAGAGCAATACCACCAGGAACTACCGCAATCGCCTCCATCCAAGGGATTGCTCCAGCGATGAATACGCCAATTAATCCAAGGTTTTCAATATCTAGCATTTAGATATCTCTTTCACGCCAAGCTATAACCATCGATGGCAAAGAGGCATAGGCAAATAATGTTGCAATAAGTAGATAACTTCCATCATTCGCTGTATCACTAAAAATGCTTATTTCTGGTCCGAAAAGGTAAAGCAGCAACAAAGTTATCAATAGGTAGCCAGAAATCAGATACGCGTACCTATATGAGGTATCCCTAACCCTCACCTGCCTTTCATCTAGAAGCTCTGTTGGAGCATCTGCAATACCACGAACTGCAATGCGCAAGAAGCTGTATCCAACAAGAACGGCAAATAGTATGAACAGAACAGCAACAGTTAGCCAGACAATCTCTGCACTTCCATCAAGGCGCAATTCTTTTTTTAGGCCGGTGTAATAGGAGCCCAGGGCGGTAACGATGATTCCCATAGCCATAAAGAGGACAAGTAATCGTCGATTGCGCTGGCGGCGCAACCATGAAAACTTAGAGTTCTCATCATTGAGTAGAGATTTAACTCCTTTTTCGGTGACGCCTTCTAGCCAGTAAATCTTGTTCTTTTTAGACATTTTTACTTTCCTTTCTTGAACGGGGTTAATGAGAAAAGCTCCGAAGCTTCTTGGTTTAGGTATTTAGAGATTCGCAAGGCAAGTACCAAAGAAGGGCTGTATTCCTCACGCTCTAGGTAACCAATAGTTTGGTAGTGCACACTTACCTTGTCCGCAAGCTCTTGTCTAGAAAGGCCCAGAGCTATGCGAACTTCTTCGATGCGGTTATAAACCGGCTCTTCAGGGTTGCGACTCATGAGAAATAGCATATATGCTATGTAGCATTAATGCAACAACTAGAAGGTTGGGATTTTCGAGACCTTCCCAGTTAGAGCTCTTTCGACCCCATTCATAATCTGAAGTTTGCTCTGCACATATCGATCAGTTGGTATGGCATCTTGGGCAACCAATGTTGCCAAACCATGAACTGCGCTCCATGCCAACATGCAGGCCTCTTCATCAGTTTTGGCCAAAAGTTCTCCGACGCTACGTAATTCATCAAGTGATTGATTGAGCAAGTCCCATGCCAAGCCATCCTCTTTTTGATCCTGACCATGCAGGCGAAACAAAAAGGCACTCTCAAATAGTTTTTTGTTTTTATTTGCAAAATCCATATATGCATGGCCTAGTGCTCTAAATCGAAGCCTTGCATTTAGGTTCTTACTTCTACTCTTCGGTGCTTGATTACGCTCGGCAAGCATGTACTCACCTAGCTCTTGGCGAACTTCACCACAAATCTCAGCCTGTAAGGCTTCAACATCTTCAAAGTGTCTATAGAGAGCTGCTGGAGAAACGTGTAGACGCTCAGCAACCTTACGAAGGCCTAAAGCGTTTATGCCACCTTTTTTTATCATCTCCCTGCCAGCAGAAATGGCAGAAGCACGAAGATCACCATGGTGATAATCGTGTCCCTTGCTCCGGGGTGTTAACATTGTTTACATTATCTCTCACTATTGAATTTCAAGTCAATAGGGAGAGGTAAATTTGATGGTAGATAAATTCACAACTAGTAACTCAGCCACAGTTTTTAAATGGGCTGGCTTTTTAAGTATTGCCCAAGGCTTACTGATCTTTATTCCTACCTTTGTTCTAGGTGCAGCAATAAATTGGCCTGACAGCCTTGATGATCCAGCATCTATTGCATTACCAAGAATTCTAGAAAATGAAGGTGCGGTTCGTTTGGGTTATTTTGCCTACCTTATCTACTCAATCCTCTTTGCAATTTCCATGGCACTTTTAAGTGAGGTTGTCTTCGGAAAAAATGCAGGAATACTGATGAGAATTGTGATTGCACTTGCTGTGGCATCAGCCCTAGCCCGAAGCATCGGAATTGTCCGCTGGCTCTTTCCTATGTTTGATTTGGCTGAAATATCAAAGGAAGCAACAACAGCTGAAGAGCAATTTGCAGTTAGCACTACCTTTGAGACCTTAAACTCATATGGCGGCACGATTGGTGAAGTACTAGGCGTTAGTCTATTTGCGGCTATCGCAATTTTGCTGCTTTCTTTTGGAAACCTTAAGGAAAGAAATCTTCCTAAGTGGTTTAGTTACTTTGGCATACTTTCTGCAATCGGCTTGTTATGGACCTCGATAGAGTTATTGGGAGTTGATCCAGGCTCTATTGCAATCTTTATGGGAACCACACTGGTTCAATTCTGGTTCTTATTTATTGGCCTTTGGCTAATATTTAAGAGTACTCGTTTAGATTCCAAATAGAAACCAGTACCTATGGCAGCGATACATGTAGTAGTTGGCAGTGGAACTGTCGGCACCAAACTAGCTAAGAGGATTGGTGAAACTGGCGAAAGGGTGTTTCTACTCTCCCGCTCGACTAACCAAGCAGAGATTGAAAATGTGAAGCGGGTAAAGGCAGATGCGGCCTCACTCTCAAGCCTGATCTCAGCCGCTCCTAAAGCTGATTACATCTATAACTGCGTAAATCCTGCATATAACAAATGGGTGAAAGAGTGGCCGCCGATCAATCATGCACTTATTGAGTTAGCAAAAAAGAGTGGGGCAGTTTTAGTTACCTGTTCTAATCTCTATGGCTATGGTCCCTACAACGGCGTACTTACTGAGGATCTTCCTCTAAATGCGAGTTGGAAAAACGGTCGTGTTCGTGCTGATATGTGGCTGAAATTAAAAGAGCTGCATGATGCCGGCAAGATACGAGCTACTGAAGTTAGAGGATCTGATTACATCAGCGC
>JACCDW012066410.1_pt1 | contig 14670 bp, 9 predicted proteins | sample 7449781 | NCBI WGS metagenome assembly JACCDW01 (sample SAMN15323449, study PRJNA562643) | freshwater metagenome | isolation source: river surface water | place: USA:Blue River Watershed | collected 2017-08-18
CATATTGGCTATAGGTTGAGAGTTGTTTCCAATGCCGTGTCTCATTCTTTTGCAAAAAACCTCGCTGAATGCGAGGTTACCGTTGCGGAATGGGTCATACTCCGGGAAATGTATTCCGATGATTCCAAAACCAATCCCAGCAAAGTTGCTGAGATCACGGGTCTGACCCGAGGCGCGGTTTCCAAGCTGATCGACCGTCTGCTCATCAAAAAACTTGTGGTTCGCTCCGAATCAAAAGAAGACCGTCGCTATCAGGAAATCGCCTTGACCAACGAAGCCATCGAACTCGTTCCAAAATTGGCCAGCATCGCCGATGAAAACGATGAACGCTTTTTTTCAGTACTCAAGGATTCAGAGCGAAAGACTTTGATGGATATCCTGATAAAACTTGCTGAGATTCACAAGTTGCAGAGCAACCCGATCGAATAAGGAAAATGTCATGTCCCATCGCGCCAGCAAACTGATTGAAACCCAGAAACTCGCCATGTCCGTTCGTCCCAAAGTCGGTGGATTTCCGGTTCTCGCCGAAGTCTTGCGCCAGGGAGGGGTTCGTTTGAATCGCTGGTCCTTGCCAGCCTGCCAGGCCATTTACATCATGGAAGATGGCGCTGTCGTGCAGCAGGGGACGCCTCTTGTCACAGGTACCCACGATATTCCAAACTTTGACCGCGAGGCTTTAATTGCAGCCATCCGTGCTGACCAACAGGGTCGCAGCTCCTTTCCTGAGTTCCTGCAGGCGGCATGGAACGCTGGGGTTGTCAGTTACGATGCCGACTTCGCCGGCAGAAAAGTCACGTATTACGGTGCAGGCGGTGAGTCCTATCTTGAGGAATACCCAGCCGTCGAACTCAAAGCTTAAGAAGAGAGCAGCCAAGCCTCGTGATATCCTGGTACAATCGATGACGCAGATCGATACCATTACATGAGGCCAGCAATCGATGAAGTGGCTGACAGGATTGATCCTTTTGCTCATGGGTTTACGTTGGGATCAGGCTCGGGCCGAAAGTTCCCTCTCGCTCTTTGATCAGATTCGTTACCTGCGCTTCGGCAACGAGCGGCATGTTGCGATACAGAACGGTCAGCTCGATCTGAAGACCCTGACGGACGATGAATACCTGCGTGTGACAGGACAAATCTGGTATTTCGATGGAGAATGGATCGACCCCGCTCTCTTTGCGACGGAAGAAGGCTGGGCACGCCTTCTTCAAGAAAAAAAACCCATCCTGGTGGAGATCAATCAAAAGTTTCAGGCTATTCCGCAGGAGAATACCCAGAGCACACGCGGCACCTACGCCCTCCGCGTGAGCAGCCTGCCCCAACGAAGGCTTTCGCTCCAGTATTTCTACGAATTTCAGGCCGTCAGAACATGGCAGGTTGATCAGCAGGAGCAGCGCATCATCAACCAGCACGGGCCGCTCAATTCCCCGGACCGGGATCAACCTCCGGTCTACTTTACAAGCTATCAGAACCCCAGCATCCATCTTTTGACTTCAGACAGCTTCACTCTGGTTTCCCATATGAGAACATCTGATCAAAGTCGAATTACAACCCCGAACATAGCCAGCTTTATGATCGGTGACGCTCATTACCTCGACAAGCAGGTGAGAAACTCTGTCACTGTCCTTGGGGCCATCGTCGGCTGTTTCCTGCTGGCTTCCATCTTCTACCTCTTCATCTTTTCCTTTCGGACCAGCGATCGTTCGTCGCTCTATCTTTGCCTCTATGCGCTGCTGGCTTTCTTTACCGGCATGATCACCTTCAACAACCACCTCCTGGGATCCTCCCAATTCTCGCTCTTCATCACGACCGCCAATGTCTGTGGCTTCACTTGCTTCAAACTCTTCGTCGTTGAAAAGATCAAACCCTTCGCTTCCCATCGAACAGTTTTGACATTCACCTTTATCATCTATGCGCTTTGCTGCTTGACCCTATCCACTCAGTTCCTGAACAACACGGCTATTTCCTCGTTTTTATATGTTCTCATCCTTATCGAGACCCTTTTTTTGATGGGCACCGGCACATTCTTCGGCATCAAATATCGCATCAGTGGTTCCAGCTACTTCATCATGGGCGCCCTCCTGAGCACAGCCTTTCAAGTGCCCATTCTGAGAATTTCCTTCTTTCGCCTGAATGAGGACTTTGGATTTGCCATCATTCTGTCCTGCCTTGTGACGACGATCAGCCTTGCTATCCTCAACGCCAAGGACTTTGCCATCACCTACCAAAAGTCCGAAATCATGCGGGGTGATTTGGAGAAACTTCTGCATGAAGTTCAGGAGAAAGAGCGTGCCCGAACTCTGTTCTTCCAGAACACCTCGCACGAGCTGCGCACACCGCTCAATGGAATCCTCGGATTCTTGGGTCTCATTCAAAAAGGGGTCTATGGTCAGATCAGCGAACGGATGCAGGAACAGCTGGTGAAAGTCTACAATCTTGCCAGCTCCCTTATGAATCAAGTCAATACCATCCTGGATTTGGCCAAGTCCCATCGCGGTGAAATGAAAATAGTCAATTCCCTCATCTCGCTGGATGAGATAGTCGAAGAAGCCAGAATCCTGGGCGAGGGGCTGCTACTCAGGGATGGAAAATTCTTCTGGAACGTTGCGACGTCCTGGCCCGCGACGGAACATCCCATGTTTGTCAACGATCGTGAGAAGCTCTTTACCATCATCCGCAATCTGGTCGGCAATGCCTTTAAATTCACGCAGGCCAACAATCCCAATTCCATAAGCCTCAGCCTTGCCCTCGATCACGACAAACGCTGGCTGGAAATCACAGTAAAAGATACGGGCATTGGCATTCCAGAAGAATACTTTTCCAGTATTTTTGAGGAGTTCAAACAGGTTCAAAGCGATGCCCGGCGTTCCTTTGAAGGCACAGGACTCGGTCTTGCCATGGTAAAAAAGTTCGTCGATTTGCTCGGCGGTTCGATTGAATTGAAGTCAAAATTGGGCGAAGGCACCGAGTTTAAGATCAGAGTTCCGGCTCAATCCGAAATTCATCTGGCCCAAGGTTGGACTCGTGATGTTCCTAAAGATCCCATCGTAACCCTCCCGTCCCACACATCCCAAGACGTCCGCAAGAACGAGACCAGGATCGTTCTTCCCCATCCGACGTCCACGTCGTATAAGATCCTCGTGATTGATGACAACCGCATGAACTGCGAAGTCGTGATAGATATTCTGATGTCCTATGGATTCCAGGCCAGCTATGCTCTCGGCGGCAAGGAAGGTCTGGAGCGGATTAGACTCGAAAGACCGGATCTGATTCTTCTCGACCTTATGATGCCCGAAGTTTCAGGAGAGGATGTTCTCCGTGAACTCCGTGCTGATCCTGAACTCAAAAACATCCCTATCATTGTCCTGACAGCGCGAGCTTCGCAGGAAGATCGCATCCTTGGTCTTTCACTCGGAGCGGATGATTACCTCGCCAAACCCCTGGTCAGCGAAGAGATGATGCTGCGCGTGAACAATACCCTGGTCCGGCTTGATCTGGCGAAATCGAACGCTGAAAAGCACCTTTTGGAATTCAATCTGGCCGCGGCTTTGGATGTGCAGGCCAAGCTGAGTCGCAGCAAGTCCTCGCTGCCGGGCATTACCTTCAGCGAGTATTATTCCCCAGCGGAAAGCACAGGAGGTGACTGGCTTGCGTATCATTACGAGCGGGACAGCAATCGCCTTTACATACTCATTGGTGATGTGACAGGACATGGAATGAGTGCGGCTCTGGTGACAGTCGCCAGCGCCGGAGCCCTGAAAGGTGCCATCGGTGGAATCAAAGTTCTCGGTCCCAGCTTTAGCATGCTGGACTCGCTAAAATTCCTGGCCAATGCCATTAACGAGGCGGTCCTCGACGCCGGGCAGAAAATCAGCAAGTCCATGACCATGGCCTTTGTCGGGATTGATCTCGAAACAGGGGCCGGAGTCTATCTGAATGCGGGGCATAGCTATCTTTCGATCGTGGGCGAGAAGGGAGTGGATTATCATATCAAGGGCGGCGACCCGCTGGGACATAACGAGACGCCCGAGTATGGACACATCAACTTTCAACTGAAGGAAGGTGATACCATCTTCATGTTCACCGATGGACTCTTTGAAAATCGCGGCCCTCAGGGTGAAACACTGACCCAACGGCAGCTGAAAAAAATCCTCAGCGAACATAAACAGCCCGAATCTATCAAACGGGAAATCGTCTCGGCCTGTGAACTCCTGTGGAAAAATAATAGTCCCGAGGACGATTGCACGTTCCTTCTCGTCAAATGGGAAAAGCCCACCAGGAGTGGCTTGCCTTTGGTCGTCTAATCGGGAAGCCATCATGGCGATAGCTCTAGGGAGGCTGCATTGCCTGTAGCCTTCAGAGTCGCAGAGACGACTTGAATTTGAATTGATCTGATGACAAACCCAAGTCGCAAGAGCCCCTTGCACATCCGTGTTTAAGCCAGGGCCGACTTTGGACCTGGAGTACGTTATTTGTCAGGCTCTGCCCCCTCCCTTCTGATCAACGTTGACTTCTCCTAGGACTTTCGTTAAAAACTGCAGCGATGTGGCGCATTCCCTGCTCATAGGTCGCTGATCCCATGCCTCAATTTTTCGATTTATCCCGAATTTTATCCTGCCTTCTGTTTGGCCTGGTTGCCTTCGCTTGCGATTCGCTGACTGTGGACCATGACAGGATTAGGTTGGAGTGCGGCGGAACCGTCGATCGGAGTCAGGAGTATTTCGCAATACGGAACGCTCCAGGGCAAACGGTGCCTGTGACCTCCGAGAATGCGAAGGTCATCAGAAACGGCCAGCCCTATTCGAATGCGACTTTCAGCCCTAAAGGCTGCGTTCAAATTCCAAGAAATGATCTTCCCGTTCAACTGAAGATACCAGCGGCGCTTCTCGCTCTAACACTTGATAGCGAACAGCCCGGTCAGATGCATTACTCGCAGGCTGTGGGTTTCAACGGTCAATTTACGATCAAAGAAACTTGCCCTGGAATCCAAAACCCGGCTGGCTTGAGCTATGCACTGGAACCGGCTTTGTGGTCTTCGGAAGCCCGTTTGAAACTTCAGATTGTCGACGGCGCAGCGCGCGTGCAAGGTCAGTTTTCTATCAACGATTATGCCGCGGGCCTCGGTCTCTTCAACATTGCCAACCCAAGATTAAAGTCCATTCTCGGAGAGATTCCTGAAGGGGATTACGGTATCCAACTGCAGGTTGAGTCCGATCTCTGGGAAACAAGAGTTTATCCAACAGCCTGTCGCCTGGCCATTGATAACAGCGCGCCTCAGCTCAAGGCTCTGGCCTTAAGCGGAACTTTGAAAGCAGGGAGCTTCCACGAGGTTATAGACTTGCCGTCAGACGCTACGGGACTGATCTATCGAATAACGGAGGCCGAAGAAGCGGAGCTTTCCTGTCAGCAGGCTATGGAACAGGGGCAGACAGCCATCAACGGCCGTATTCCCATCCCGGGCAAAGCGGGAAAATATTTTTACAGCGTTTGGGCCGTCGATGCCGCGCAAAATTGTTCGTCAGCCCAACGCGGATTTTTCTGGGCTGATGATCAAGCGCCTCAGTCGCCCATCATCATTTCCAGGAACAAACGCAAGTTAAGCGGCGGATCCGAAGCTGAAGTGGTCGGGGCCGGGGCCATTCTTGAACTTTTGGGGACGGAAGAGAATATTTCCCTGAACCATTGCTGGCAAAAGATCGATGATCCCGTCCCCTGTACGATGATTGATAACAGCGGATCCTTAATCAAAGCGCCCGATCATGGTCATTATGTCTTACGCCTTTCATCGCGTGACGCGGCCGGCTGGGATTCCAACGTAACCAGCCTTGAGGTCATTGTCGATGCGAAGTCACCCACCGTCCAGGCACAATGGAACGTCGCGAGCATGAATGCGAGGCACGCCTTCATCCACCTGCCTTATGCCAGGATAGAAGGACGCCTGACAGTTCAGGAGAACTTTGAACAACTTGCCCACTCTGCCGATGCCAGCTGTGACATAGGCTTTCGGAACAATAATATGACCTTCGCATTTGATGGAGTAAGCTGCAGCGTATCTCCGAAGCTTTGCAGCGAAGGTGAAGCCTGCTCTCCGAGCACTCAGGATCTGACTGTAAGCATTGACCTGCAAAGTTTCTTCAACCAGCGTGAACAGCGTTCAGATTGGAAACTGCTGGACAAAGGAAAAATGGACGTCAGGATTGAAGTCGTGGACGCGGCTGGCAACCTAACGAAGCTGACACAGGAAGTCGGAGTGAACCTATTCCCCTGGGTTCCAGTTTGGTCTTTGACAGATCATCGCATCCAGGGATTGATCGATGGTTCCTGGCCTCTTTTTGCTTCGCACGGGCCTTATGTGGTCGATAACGCCGACTGGGTTTGGTTTGAAACCAATCTGGGAGTCATGGCGGTCACGCGGAACGAAATCAAAACTTTTATCGACCATAGGTTCTTCAATCAGAGGGTTGAGATCGTTTCCGCCAGCTATAGCGTTTTTCAAGACCCGGTTGATGATGTCGTCTGGGTGCTCTTCAAAAACAAGGATCTGATCAGCCTTGCCGCATACAATCGCGTGAATCAAGGCTGGTCCAAAGTTTTCGAAAAAATGGACGTCTCAGGATCTGGGGTGTTCATGAAACTGGTCGGCAAGCGCGGGGATAGTCTTTTCATTGAAGCGGGCGCCAACGATAGCTGGAACATCCTGGAGCTGGATCTAAAGCAAAACAAAATGGTCAACACCAGCGAAAGGCGTCCGGGTTCATGGGCCTGGAATGGCTTATACCTCGATGAGGGTCGCGTATTTCAATGGAGCGGAGTCCCTGACGAAAACGCTGTCGAAGTTTTTTCTGATGTTCCGGCGCTCACCCAGCTTTGGAATCAAGGCGAGGACCTTTATCTCCGTAGCAGTGCTGGAATTCATAAAGCAATTTATGAGGCGGGAAGCCTGAAGATTCAGGATAAATTCAGTCCATCACCACGTTTGGGCGACAATGATTGGGTCCATCATGTGAACCGCGACCAATCCTTTTGGTTCATGAGCTATGATAATTTTCCGGCTCTGGCGCTGCATTATGACCAAACGGTGAGCCTTTTCTCACCCAATTATCTAACCGTGAAGCGGAATGGAGAACAGTGGTTCAGCGATCATGAGCTTGGGATACTGGAACTTAGCCCGGTGGTCATGACACCGGCCATCCATAGCGTGAAGCATCATAATCCCGAACACAACTGTTTCACATCCTATCAGTTCCTTGTCACCGAGGATCAGAAACTTTTTGTTCCCTGTGGAAAAAACCTGCTTCAGGTCGATTCCGCGAATGCCTCCCAGAAAGTGCATTCACAACTCCCCTTGGAATATGTTCAGGACCTCGCGTTAACTCAAAGCGGAGTGCTGCTGGCCAGTAACGGGTCTGGCGTCGTCCGCTATGATGCCGATGCGAGCGAGTGGAAATTCCTTTCCAAAAATGAGGGCTGGTACGAGGCCCTTACGGGCAACATGCATGAAGGTATTTTTTCCCTGGTGGAAAATCGTCGCTTTCTCGGCCGGTCCGAATTTAGATTGGCCGTCCTGGATGAATCCAAGCTCGAACTCCAATATCATCCGATAGTCGGGGCCGAACCGGGAAGCTCCTTTGCGTCAAGCCAGGGCGAGATACTTCCGATCAGCAGACGGGACGCTTATTTGTTCCACAAAACCGACAAAGCCTATTTTCTGAGAAGGATTCAATTCGAGGACAAGCGATGGCAGGTGACCGGCAGCTGGGAGCTTGATCCGACCTTCAGCTATAGCCTCACGAACCAGGGCCAGGATGTCTTCATCATTCAGAGCAACGAAAAGGGAATCCATTCCATGCTGGTCCTGGATCAGGGCTTGCTCAAAACCATTCCCCAGTCCGATAGACTTAAGGGTTTTCAGTTCATGAAAATCCTCAAGAGTCTGCGGCGCAATACCGTCTATGCGCTGGCCATTTATAGCACAGAGGAGGGCATTTACGAATTGACCCGAGAGGGAGTCAAGCGTATTGCCCCCAACAGTGATCAGCGCGTGCATTACAACCACAGCTTCATCGATGCCCGCAAACGCATCTGGGGTTTCAGCGGGTCCTCTCAAACCCACTATATTGAAGAACGCCCTTGACGATACGCGCGGGATGCTATCACTCCCTGATGCTCACAAAGCCTGGCTGCTTATCGCTTATTTCTGCCAGAATATGTTTCCCAGCCAGATAATTATCCGCGGGCTCAATGTAACCAAAGAGTTCGAGCTTCACTGCTTCTGGCAATCCTTGGCAGTCAAGATGCAGGCTGCCCGTCGACTGCCCCAAGGACTTAAGGTCCTCCCGCAACTTTGAGAGAGAGATCGGCGTCGCGACATTGGCCCCTGGATTGACGTTCAGAGTCTTCATGACCGTTTTTTGATTCAGGAGTATGTCGCAGGATAAGGATGTTCCACTTTTATTCTGCACGGTAACCTTCACTTCCTGGGTACTCCGGCTGCACAGCGCGGCCATCGACCCTAAAGCCAGCATCGGAATCATGAGCAAAGGACGGATTGTCTTAGTCATGTAAATAAGTCAACTCCCCTTTATTGAGTTTCGTTCGGACACGTCCGACCAGATCGTCGTCGCTCGTGGTTATCATGGTATCGGTAAAAACGCTCCAGCAATCCCGACCCTTTTCATTATTATGGAGATCCATGGCACGATGCTGGCGTTCGCCATAACCATCCGCTGCTATCTGATTCAGCTCCGCTTCCGTTTTATCCTCATGAGCCGTGGCATAGGAAGAAGCCCAGAGCTTGCTGATATAGCGGCTCATAAGGGCATTCCAGATCGCGTGCCGGAAAGCATCGGACCGATCGCCAAGGCCGTTGCGCCCCATATGCGTGGTCGTGAGTTCGAAGGCTTTGTCCTTGGTCATAACGGTGAGTGCGGCGTTGCCAGGACTGCTCACAACCAGGGCCTTTTCCGAGGCCGTAAGGTGCGTCCACTGTTCATAGACACCGCTCAGGTCTTCAGCCCCTCTCTGAGACTCTACAATAAAGCGATCAATATCTCCCGGCGTGGCCTGTGGGTGCTGACTCTTATACCACTCAATGGCCCTAAGAAGATCGAGCATCGGATTGTCACGAGGAAGTTGGGCGAAGCTCGATTCATTCATGATGGCGTCAATGCTCAGGGAACTGACATCGACGGCGGTTGCGGATATCTCCTCGGCACTGCTTGCGTGGGCCATGGGCACAAACGCGAGAGCTGTCAGGAAGAGAGAGGAAGAGACGCGTTTCACTCGAAAACTCCTTAAAAACTTTACGTGGGTCAAACATAGCCGAGTTTTTCAACTCGGCTGTCCACCCTTTTTAAGTTCTTCCCGGCGATTCGACGAGTAAGGAATGCACGGGCAGTAAAAATAACGTTTTCACGATACGCCCTGGGACCTCTTTGCTTTCTTTCTGATCTCATCTATAATCGCCCAAAATGGTCGCTCCAATCCAAAACTCACAAACAAAGAGTCAATCTATGAGCCAAATGAAGGTTTCCGTACTGGGTTCTGGCGTCGTTGGTGAAGTGCTGGCTGATGGCTTTCTCAAACACGGATACAGCGTGATGCGGGCATCGCGTGACCCTGGAAAACTTGCAGACTGGCAGAAAAAAGCAGGGTCAAAAGCTTCCATCGGAAATTTTAAGGATGCGGCACAGTATGCTGACATTATCGTTTTATCGGTGAAAGGCGATGCCGCAGAATCCGCTCTGGACCTTTGCGGACATGCACTCTTGAAAGGCAAAACGATCATCGACACCACCAATCCCATCGCGCCTGCCGCTCCTGAAAAGGGTGTGCTAAAATTCTTTACCAATCTCGATCAGTCCCTGATGGAAAAAATGCAGAAGAAATTTCCCGACGCGAACTTTGTGAAAGCCTTTTCCTGCGTCGGTAGCGCTTACATGGTGAATCCGAGTTTCCGCGAGGGCAAACCTACCATGTTCATGTGCGGCAACAGTGATAAGTCCAAAAAAGTGGTCCAGGAAATCCTCATCCAGTTCGGTTGGGACTTTGAAGATATGGGCTCGGTGGAAGCGGCACGCGCCATTGAACCTCTCTGCATGCTGTGGTGCATTCCTGGATTCCTGCGCAATCAGTGGAATCATGCGTTCAAACTGATGAAAGCCTGAAGATTCCGTTCCATTGTTTCTGAAGCGAGAAAAGCCCGCGTCTGACGGGCTTTCTCGTCTCCTTGGAATTTTCGTTCAAGGACTCAACGTCCCAGCTTCACATCATTCCAGTTCACCCGTCGCGTAACGATCATGGTCGCCGCCAGCAAAGCAAACAAGAGACAGGAACCATAGAGCAGTGCATAATCTTCTGAGAGCAAAATCCCATAGATGATGGCATAAAGTGTAGCCAAAGCCCCCGCAAAACTCAGCGCCCCTTTCCACGACTGCAGCACATACCGCACATAAAATCCGAGCAAGCCCACAGCGGCAAGACTCGCCACTCCATAGGCCCGGGCAAAGGCAATATGCTCGGAAAGAGCCAGGAGCAAAACATAGAACAATACCAAAGCCAGGCCCACCAGACCGTATTGCACAGGGTGAATGGAAAGCTGCTTCAAAGTTTCAAACAAAAGGAAGACAGCAAAGGTCAAAGCTATGAACAAAAATCCATATTTCACCGAACGCTCCGTCTGCAGATAGATATCCACCGGCTGGATCAGGTTCACGCCCATCTCCTGATCCTGCAGAGCCCCCGGTGCCAATGGCTCCGTCATCAATTGCGAGACATTTGTGGAGAAATGGGTGGACTCCCACTCCGCCTCAAATCCCTCGGCGCGGATCCGATGACTCTTCGGCAAGGCATGCCCCTGAAAACTGGGATGCGGCCAGTTCGCTTGCAGTTTCACTTTCGTTTCTTCACCGATCGGCATCCAACTCAACGACTGCATGCCGCGTAGATAAAATTCCACGGTGAAATGGAAGCGACCACCGGCCTTGACCTCGGCCGGAAGATCGGTGTGAAATCCTCCGCCGACTCCCAGATTAAGTCCCCTGTGTCCGGGTTTGATCGCTTGATTCTGTCCATTCCAGCTCACGACAGGTAATGTCGTCAAGCCGCGGCTGTCCTGCACGAGAACGACCAGATAGGGCTGCAGCCAGCGCCTTGTGGTCCCTGGAAGGTCTTTCACATCCCTGGGTTCATCGAATTCAAAGCTGCCTTCCAACTTAACGTCAGCCCCATAGAGCAGGATTTCATAAAGGCTGCGGTAACGACGTTCTGTTTGCAGGCGTCCGTCCATTGTCAACTGTCGCGGTACACGCAGTTCAACATGTCGGCTGACTTCCGGCTTGGTCGTACGCACACCTTTATCATCGATGATACTGCTCGTACTTTGAATTTCGTAGGGAAGCACGAGTATCGGCCCAGCCACGATTTGACTGCCCGCCGTTGTACGGGCCATTTCCTGATACACCTCATCACGACGCTGACTGCGCTCGGAAACTATTCCCATCACAGCCAATAGGGCCAACGATAGGCCGAGGCCCAAAAACCCAATCATGAATAACTTAAAGATTCCTCTGAACGGCATGGCGGTCTCCTGCACAAGGGTCATCCCCATCCTGGGGGTCACCTGAACAAGACTAAATCCTCTCTATGGGAGGAGCCCGAAGTCTATGTGAAGCGAATGTGAAGTGGTCAGTTTCAGGTCGGAATATAAAGGCGGGCTTCGGCGCCTCCTTCGGGATGATTCAAAAGCTCGGTCCGCCCCCCATGAAGGTCGATCACCTGCTTCACAAACGTCAGACCCAGTCCTGTGCTTTTTGCGCCGCTTTCCGGTCGCGGCAGCGAGTAATAGCGATCGAAAACTCGATCCTTGGCATAATCGGGAATGCCAGGTCCATGATCCCGCACACTGAGACACCAGATTTGGCCCTGGCTTTCGAGTTTCAAATTGAGCTGACTTTGCGCGGGGCTGAAATCCACGGCGTTTTCCAGGATATTCAGCAAAGCTTGTTCCAGGAGAAAAGGATCGCCTTGAATCCAGGCCTCTTTTGGTAATTCATACTGAAGGCTGAGACCTTTTTTCTGTAACTTGGCATGAACGCTCGCGGCCGCTTTCTGTATAACGTCCAGAAGATTCATGCGTTCCGCCCCATCCAACGCCTGCCTATGTTCCAGGCTGGCCTGCTGCAACATTTTTTCGATCAGAATGTGAAGACGTCTGGTTTGCTCTCCGATCGAGAGAAGGAAGGTCTGTCTTTGCGATTCGCTCATGGGCTCCTGCAAGAGTTCTGCGGAGGCTTGTATCGCTGTCAGCGGACTTTTCATTTCGTGGGTCAGAGTCCCGATATACTCTTCCACGTAGCGTTTGCCTTCCAAACGCTCCCGCATGGATTGCAAAGCCTGACCGAGACGTTTGACCTCCGTAAGCGAAAGAGTCGGTAAGAGGACCCTCTCCCCGCGAGTGACTGCTTCCGCATAAGCCACCAGCTTTTGCAGGGAGGCCGAGAGCCAAAAACTGATCACAAGACCGATGATCAAGGATGCCGTCAGCAACCAGTATCCCGCCCGCATGATCTTCATACGGGTGCGTTCAATGAAGGGTTCCACGGCGAGGTTGGATTTGGCGATAGTCAGAACGCCGATGATTTTACCCTCTGATCGGATGGGCGCCGCGACATGCATCGTCGTGGATTTGGAATCTCCCTGCAAGGAATCAGGACTGCTGCGCACCCCGTATTTTCCCTTTAAAGTGAGATAGACATCATTCCACCGCGAATAGTCCTGTCCCAAAGCCTCGTGGGCCGAATCATACTGAACGATGCCCTTTGCATCTGTGATATAGATGCGAAAACCCGGACGTGAGCGTGAAAAACCCCAGATGGAAGCGCCCAAATCACGCGATTGATAGCGGGAGATGTGCTGGGCAAAAGTCCCCGAGGCGAGACGCCCGCTTTTCATATCATCCACGGCCAGTTCAGCCAAGAGATTGGCCGAATCTACAAGACTATCTTCCATAGCTTGCCGCGCGCTGGGTTTGATCTCATCCACAAAGACGTTCAGAACGAAATAAGCTGCAAGGACTGCGACCAGGAGATAGCCCAGAAAAATGCCAAATCCCAGGCGCATTCATGACTCCAATTGTAAACTATAGCCAAGACCTCGATGGGTCTGGATCACATCGGACTCCGGCTTCACGGCCCGCAACTTCGCTCGCAGTGTTTTGATATGAGTATCAACGGTGCGTTCATCCGTATCCAGAGCATCGGTCCATATCGCATCCATGAGGACAGCTCGGCTGAAGATACGCCCTGGCTGACTGCGAAGGACTCCAAGGAGTAAAAGCTCATAACGCGTCAGCCGCAAGGAAACACCATGAAATGTCGCCGTTCCATGTTCAACATTGACATCCAGCGGACCGGGATTTTTGCGTTCCGTCGGAACAGGAGAACCGGCGCGTTTCAGAATCCGTTTAATACGAGCCACAAGTTCACGCGGGCTGAAGGGCTTCGTCACATAATCATCACCACCCAGTTCGAGGCCGAGTACTTTATCAATCTCACCATGCCGGGCCGTTAAAAAAAGAATGGGCAATTCGGACTGCCGCCTGATTTCCCGACAAAGGTCAAAGCCATTGCTGTCGGGAAGGCCTACATCAAGGACCATGACGGCGATATCACCGGCCGACAGTATTTTCATGGCCTCCTGCCCCAGCCTGGTCCAGACCGGGGTCAAGCCTTCCGTCTCCAGGGCATAGATCAGAGTCTGGGCAATCGCCTCTTCATCTTCGACAAGCAGAACTTTGGGCATGGCAGCAGTACCTTGACAAACTTTAATTTCGGTTATCGAACGGATCGCTGAATCGCAGTTCCACTGCTACTTTGCCAGCCTTAAGCCTTAGCCGTCAAGCTGGCAAATCCTGCTTGGGCCTAGGCCAAGTCTGTCATTCCCAAGGTGACCAAAAAGTTGCAGGACGCATGTGGTCAAGGCATCGTTCGCTCACACGAGCCAGCCTGAGCAATTCGGCTTCGCCCCACCAACGCGCAGCAAACTGGATACCGACGGGTAAACCGCTCTCCGTATAACCGGCGGGAATGGAAATGGCAGGATTCCCGGTCAGATTATAGAGTTGAGCAAAACGCATCAGCCGTCCCATCAGAACCGTATCCAGGACATCACGTTTCGTTTCATTGCCGCTGATAAGAGGAGCGGTCACGGCAGTGGTTGGCGAGACGATGAAATCAACCTTATTGAAAATGTCCTCCAGAACATTCACGGATCGTCGTCGCGCACGCTGAGCCTTGAGGTAATCACTGGCGGAAAGTTCGGAGCCTAAAGCCAAAGCGAAACGCGTGGTCGGCGCAAGATCCGCCCGATGCCGCGCGAGATCTGGTTGAATGAAGCTGAACATCTCCGCGGCAATGGTTATAAAATGGGCGACCCGCGCCTCTTCCATTTCAGGGATCTTGATGTCGATGACTTTCAGCCCGCGTTTTTGCAGATTCAGAAGTTGTTCGTTGCAGATGGCCACAACCTCGGGATCGGCGTGTTCAAACCAGGCGCTATCAACCCCTTCGGGTGAACCCGGAAGATCAACCCCCCCCCCGGTAAGACAGAGCGGTTGCGGGTGGCTGCAACCGGGTTTCAAAATCCAAAGATCCCGACCGGCCATGATTTGATAGG
>JACCDW011289011.1_pt1 | contig 14668 bp, 17 predicted proteins | sample 7449781 | NCBI WGS metagenome assembly JACCDW01 (sample SAMN15323449, study PRJNA562643) | freshwater metagenome | isolation source: river surface water | place: USA:Blue River Watershed | collected 2017-08-18
AAACTTCATCATATCATCACTGCATTCCTTAAGAATAAATAATATTTCATAAAGCATTGGTTGAATTATGTAAGAGTTATAATAATCTAAATGTAATTCTTCACCATCTCCATAAAGTCCATCTCCTTGATACCACTTTTTATATAAATGTAAACCATCCCAAAGTCTGTTTTTATCAATATCTTCATCTCCACCTATCTTCATCAAAAAAACTTCAATCATTGAAGGAAATAAGACCCAGTTATTATCATGAGCCACAAACTTACGAGTTTTCTTTAAGGAAACAATAACTTGTTGTTGAATATTTTTAGATAAAGCACACCATATTGAATTATATCCTCTAAGAAGTGCTAAAGATAATATTGCTGCCTCCACTAAAACTTGTTCACAAATTCTAAAATCAATGTAATCTTGAGATAATGGATTTGTAATAGAATCAATTGATAACAAAGATAACTCTTTTAAAAGTTTAGCTTTTTCATCATTTTCATTATCATCATTAATCAACTCTAACCAAGGTGCAATTCCAACTAATATACGACAAAATGCTTCTAAATGAGCAGTTGGTTTATTACTTACAAAACCACCCTTTAGTTTTCTTTGTGATAATGCATCCAACACAGGGAAAGCTAATTTATATGCCGTATTACACCAATAATTTCTTGTAAAAGACATTAAATGTGTTTAATTAAAAAGACAATTATATTATCAACTATTTAACATAGAATGTGTAGGCAATGTGTATTTAACTTTAATGAATGTCCGTGTGGATGGACATGTAATTGTAATTACTCCTGTAAATTATGTCAACACGCTTTAAATACAAGTTGTGGTGATTGGCAGTCTGCCTCTTCATATTTACAAGATGTTAGAGATAAATATCTTTGTCTTGATTGCAAGCTGGTATGGAAAACAAAATATTCCAAATACTACAAAGATACAATAGAGTATAATAAATGGTACTATGAAAAACTATTCAAACATTATGATGACGAAACAGAATGGGGAAAACCATCTTGTAGAAAATGTGGAAAACCAGGTGTTCAGGTTGGTAGGAACTTTAGACCATGTAAGAATGATAAAGAATGGAAGAAACTCCTTAAAGATGTTGAAGATGGTAAGATTGATTTGATTAAGGATTTTTATCATTATCCAAGAGAAACTGTGAAAAAAACAATTTCAATATAAAAATAAAATCGCAAATTTCGCGGCGTTGTTGAGTTATCTTGATTTTGGTAATGCCTTCTTATGACCATTTAAAATAAACACTTGCTAATATGTTTGTGATATATGTTCAAAGCATGTTACATCATCAAGAAACTCGCTATATTAGAAAAAATGGATAATTTGGATGATGACTATGTTCGATAACTCATAAAAGGAAGGTCAAACGATAACCAACGGTCAATGATTATGTCTCTCACATACATCTCTGTAGTTGTAAGGATATCTAATGATAAAGCGAGTTTTCGTGCAAAAGACAATTCACCAAAGTCCATTGCACAATATATTCAAGATATCAATCTACATAATGAATTGTTCGAACACAATGGGGAAGATGATGGATTCCGCCTGATTAGTGTTGGTATTGATAATGAAAGTGACAGGAATTACACATGTGTGATGATTGGTGCTTCTGTTCCAATGCAGTTTTCAATCGACTATCATGATGTGATTACAATGCTTGACAAGAAGCTATTGTGCGATGGTGAAAAGATGTTCTGGACCAATGATGCTAACTACATCATCATACAAGACACACACCAATCAAAGTGGTGGGAAGATGTTATCAAGGAAATGTCCAAGTCTTACACTATTGAAACGCATTCATAGGTGTAAAATAATAATGTCCAATTGCACCACTATCCTGTCTCCTTAGGTGTATTTTTATTTATTAGCATAGGTATGAAAACCTATGTTCAAAATTATTTTTATAAAGCAAGGTGTATAGTATAATGGATACATTAGTTGTTGCTCACTATGAGAGAACTTAGACTGGTTAAAGCTTGTTAATACACAAGTCAACATCATACCACAAGCATTCAGCATTTCTATAAAACCTTGATGATAATGATGTATTTTATGAATACCTTTTTGCACCCTGCTTGGAGGAGTAAAATGGTGATTGTATTTCATACCTTGTATCATACGGTTCCACTTCTTGTGGACGTGGAGGCATAACAGCATTCCAATCAACAACTTCTACATCATATCTTTCATCCTGTAAGGATGCTTCTCTTTCTGCAATGATACGTTCCATCAAGTCTTTCCTTTGTTGTAGGAAAACTACGGAAAGTGTATGTTGGACCTGTAAGTTGCCAACCACCCATGGAAATAAGCAGAAGTATTAAACTGTATCATAAGATTTTCATCTTATATAATTATTATTCGTCAAACATTGTGTGATTATTTACTCATTTTTTCAACCATAGACTTATATTCAAACAAGTCCATAATACCCATATCTTTATTACAACATTTACATATTGGCATCAAATTATTCACTGAAGTATCTCCTCCTAATGCGTGTGCTTTTATATGTCCACATTCCATGTCACGAAAATATAGATCATTACAACAAGTAAAACAAACACCTAAATCACTCAGATTAGTATTGCTTTTTTTCCATACTTGTTCACGGATAATATACGGAATAGTAGTTCTTTGATTTGTTTCACAAGCTAATGAGATTTCATGAAATTCCTTTGTTTCTAATAAACAAGTTAAACAAAAGTCTAGCCATTCAAAATTTCTCCATATTCCAAGATAACAAGTAGGATGTACTTTACATTTTTGTGATTTAGTTTCACAAGTCTCAATTCGTTTCTTCATTATAGAACATAATTGATGTGTTGATTTAAGATTTATTCTCACATAATCATTAAAATCTATTATCTTATTCCATAAGTCATCAATAGATTTACTATGATTTCTAAGTTTATCAGCCAAGTTCCTGCCAGCTAAATTCTTTTTAAATTTATTCATATTGATGTGTGGACATATTGAATTTTTGGTGTCATTCTTTAAATAAACACTAAATGTTTTTGTCATATTATCTAACAGCACTTTACTATAATCTGCAAAGTCTTCTTGAAGTTCCAATGGATGTATTGGCATATTGCTATTGATCATATTGAAATACTTCAACATTTCTGTCTCATCTATAACTCTGTAACAAACTACAGGTACCATTACATTTCTAATATCATATCCAAGTTTTTCTAATTCTTTAAAAGCTTGAAGTCTATGTTGACCATCAATTACATATATATATTCATTTCTAATATTCACAACAGATATAGATTGTAATATAGAATATGATTTATATCTCTTGTATTCTTCAATTTGGTCTTGTACAATTTTATTAACATGATTTACATCAAGAGATCTTTGTGATCTTGGTATTTTATAGTCTAGAATTGAACCAAGTTTTTGAAGATAAACACATGATTTGACATCAAGATCCATTTTAGAAATTATTTTATCATCTAATGAAAAATAGATTATACTATCTTAAATAAAAACAGTTCTAAATTAAATTATGTTATGTAATTAAAAATAGGCTTAAAGCCTATTATTTTTTACACATTTTTGATTACATTTTGCAATACAATTGCCCCATCCCTCCTCACCTCTGTAATCTTCAATTGCACAAACAGTGCATCTCATTAAACTGCTTCACCACTACATCCAGAATTGGTGTAGGGTTGCAGTTATCCAACTTCCTTGCAAATACCAAGGAGATATCCCTAGCCAACTGCCGGCGTTCCTTGCGAAGCTCCACGAACTTGCGCCACTTCTTGACGCATTTCCTAGCGTACCTTGTCTTCTGGCACTCCTTTGCTTTCAACTTAAGCTCCCAAGCTGCATCCTCATGACACAGCTCTGCAAACCGAGCTTCCTCAATATTCTGGATTTCTTCGCTTACAAAACACCCATGGCAAATAAGTCCATCAATCAGTAGCTCTCCACCATCAAAACCGTTCCTTACCGAGAACACTCTGTGGAATGCATCAAAATGCTTAAGAGAATTACAGTGAGCACAAAACAATACGCCTTTCGGCATAGTTTTGATTTTGCCTTGCTGCATCCAGCAGCTATCAATACCATCAACACGGATGGTAGACCTATTGAAAGCATCCACCACCGACAACCGTGTGGTCTTGTAAGCAGTTCCAAAGAAGGACACCTGATTGCAGAACTCCATTTTAATAGGAAGTTAACTCAAAATACAACTTAAACAAAGTATGTTTTGAGTTTTCACAAAACAAATATAAATCTTTTGACAATATCAAATTTCACTAAATTTTATATTTTTTTGTAGTAATTTTTTTATTTTTATTTGTCAATAACTATTTCACAGTTTTCCATATCTATATTTTCTGCATTACTCTTAGAAATACAAATCAAATCATTTTGTTCTTCAAGATGATTTAGGATAACATTATTAATTGGTTCATCACCTTCCATTTGTTGAACAGATAATACATACTTGTTATGTTCATATTTCATTAAATCCTTTGGAACAATATCAATTTCTAATTGTAATGATTGTGCTTCTTGATTAATATCATCCAAAAACTCATTATAATCTTCTTGTGTTGGTATATTGTGCCCAGCTAATATTATTTCAATCTGTCCTTTTACTTTAGATGCAATCAAACCATACATTTTAGAAATATATTTACTATTTTCAGCTCTTTCAGCAAATCTCATATACTTCTGTAATGCTGTTAGAACGGCTGATGTAACACCAAAAATAGATATAATAATAGACAAAGCTCTCATATTGCCATTGATACCCGATGCTTGTGCAGAAGATGTTGCTGCTGTAAAGCTTGTTACAAACAATAATGGAATAGATAGACAATGACTGCGAAAACGCAATGTTCTATGATGTGTCCAGTATATATTACGTTTTATCTCAAATTCATGTGCCAATTTGTATAAAGACTTTATTATTTTATTTCTTTCATCTTGTTCATTGTTATTAGTCATTTCACAATTTCATATAAAAACTAAAACAAAATACTATTTATATTGTTTGTTTTATTCATCAATAACAGGTTCAGTTATCCAACTGTCACTATCACTTATTTCACTTGGTTCACTGAAATCATATTCAGTCCTATGTATTACAAATGTATTTTGCCAATTTGTCCACACCGGTTGAATAGGTTCTCCATCAATACTAAACATACTATACCCAATTCCTTTTGAATTTGATGTATTATCACTATCTGAATGAGAACCATATCTAATCATACCTTTATCAATACAAACATTGATACTCAAGTGTTCAGGAAATATAATTTCTTCTATCATTCTTACTAATTCACTTATCCAACAATGTTTTTTGAAATTGATATACAATCTCGTGTATTGCTTATAACCCCAAGGAATGAAATCATCAAATGTTATGACGGCTGACAAACTTAAGAGATTATGATCGCCTAATTTTGCAATTAAGAGATTAATGCAAGTTTCCAATTCATTCTTGGCATCTTCTATATTATCTCATGTACATCCAATAACAAGTTTTATACCACCAATTGATTTACACCACCAAGTTTGAAATTTATCATTTTGAATAATAAGTCTTGTATTTTTATCTTGTAATTCCTCAACATTCTTCTTCAGGTCTTCAACATTATCTTCAAGTTTATTTATTCTTTCTAACAACATAAACATAAAAGCATCACGAGGATCAGATACATGAAGAATATTATCTTCTTCCATTGTTTATATTATTAAAAACTTGTATCAACTATTTGTTTATATAGTTAAAAACCATGTATACTAAATAATTAATGTAATTAAAAATAAAATGATTTTTACACATCTTGTTTCAAGTCATGGTGAACAGGTTTGTATGCTTAACGATAAAACAGAAGTAGATATACAAAAACTACCTGATAATGTAGTAGTTATAATGAATTGTACAAATTCTTGTATTAATGCCAACGATGTAATTGATGCAAAACTATGGGAATTAGCATCATCCTTCAACATACTTAACAAAATCAAGAAACTTGATAAGATGAAATCTATAGATGAAATGAATGAAGTTTTTACTAACTTTATGGAAGCTTTAAATAAAGGTTTGAATATACCAAAAAAGTATAGTGAAGAATTTACTAATGAATATTGTTTTTTCTTTAATGAATATCCTAATGTAGAGTTTTGCAGTGAATTAAATAAATTTCGTTCTGGTATATATACATTACCTGTTTCAATTGCATATGAAACACATAAAAATAGATTGTTTAAAACATTAGAGACTGTTCAAGGAGTATTTACTAGTGATGATTTTGGAAACTATCCAAATTTTCCGGATTCTCAAAAAATTAAAATGGATGCAGTTTTGAAATTTCTTAAACCTGAGTTAAACAAACAAAAATTTCATGGTATAGAGTTCAAAGAATATAAGTATGTTATCGACAGTTATGGTTCATCTATTAAGGATACTATACTTGCTAAGAGTAATAAAGGTAAAAGAATAAAACTGTCACATTTCATAGAAGACTTAAATTATAATATGGGTGATAACTTATTTCATGTTATCATTGTTGCGACTTGCACAGTTGGACCTAAAGCACAAGACGATATGAAACATCACTTTTCCAGACCTCAAAACAGTAAATCATTCATTAAATCTACAATGAAGTTGTTTCAAGCAAAAATAGCAAAGTTTATCATCAAGAATGTTAACAATCAATGCACTGTTCCAAACAATTTACTTGAATTTATTGAAGAAAAAGATGCTGTAGAAGATGACACTGATAATGAAGTAAGTAAGATAATCACTAAACAACTTTCAAATAGTCGTTCAGATGTAAGAGAAGTTCTGCAAATGTCATCTTGTGCTTGTTCTAAGAAAAATACCACAAGTACTAGCACAAACACAAGCACTAATACCAATATAAATATCAATTCAGATAAAAATAATAGTGCAAGTGTACAAAATGCAAATGTTATAAATGTAAATAGTAATTCAAACAAGATTAATTATTCATCAAAACCTTTGATAGTAAAACCATCTTTTCTTAGAGGTATTCAAGGAAGTCAAGTAAATGAAAATACTTTTGAAGATATTCGTAAATATTATAAAGGTTTGGGATATAATGATTACGTAAATTATTTAGATAAATTAAACTATGATCAAAAAGAACCAGTTATTATACCTTTAGAAACAGACACAAATGTTAATATTCGTAAACAAGATTCATCATGGATAAGTTCTTTTTATGATAATAGATTATCACGAGAAATAGAGTTTCAAACAAGTGAAATAGGATTTGTTGAGAATAATAATATAAACTGGTATTCAGTAGACAATCTATCTAATTCACAACAGATAGGTGGTAGGAAAAGTAAAAAGCCCAAAGTTGTTATCAATCTAAATAATAAAAAGCATGTTGTAAACCAAGAAAAAGGTAGAATATATATTGTCAAAAATAAAAAGAAAGTATATTTATCCTAATAAAATTGTTGCTAAATTATAAAATGGCAATCTATGCAAATACCTTTATAATTACTGGGTCTAATAATAATATTCCACAAGTGTATGCAAATTCACTAACTCCAGAAGGTACTGGTAGCAACATTAACATCAACAGTGATGTTGTATTATCAGGGAATGTTGTATCAAATAAAAGAATGGATGTGTCTAAAACTTTATTTGCTACATTTCGCCCTGCTTCAAATGTTCCATTCAATGGTTCAAATGAACTTCACGCATTATCAAATTCAACAAATAACTTTCAACTAGATTTCACTTCAACAGATATGTTTGGTATGGAAGATATGGAGATGGCTATACCATATACAAGTATTTTTGATGAAGAAACAGGAGTTATTCGTGCACCATTCTGTGGTTTCTACAATCTAACAATGCAAGGTGCTTTCTCAAATGATGAAAATATGTCAAATGTTCACAATGGTGTTTACTATTATTTCCCCAATCGTGCACACTCAAATGCAAGGATTGCTGCTACAATCACAAATGGAAACATTGTTTCCACTAACCATACACTGTTTTTATTATCTAATGATCAAGTTTTTCCTACGTTTTACACAAATGATTCAAATGCAGTTCTTCTCAACAATGGAGAGACATATATTGGGTTCTCATTCTTAATTGGTGCTCGTCCACAACATAGCAATTACTATAGAATATGATTAGACATTCACTACATTGCCCAAAAAATTGATAACAGCAATATACTCATATGTTCAAAAAGGAAGCATTCACAATGGATATTCTTGCCTATATTGATAGCTTGATTGTGAGTTTCAAAGAATTTTTGCAAACATTTAATCATCACAGTATTGCAGAAGTCCCATTTGAACATGATGAAGAAGTTGAACTTATTTGGTTGGCATCTCAAGGACTATTTTAACTGACATATGTGTGATGTAGACCCCTAAAGCTGTATTAAGAGTTTTTTTTCTGAACAAGTAATTTCAATAATGAATTACTTACAAGACTTTACAGACCATCCATTTGTGCTCCTTAGGCAACACATCAACACCAAGGATGAACAGCTTGTATAACTTCACCATCCGCTGTGTGTGTCCATTGTCTCTTAATCCAAATGATAACCACTTGCCATCTACCAAGTCGTCTTCTCGAATGAAGTCAAAGACATACTCATACAATAATCTTGATTGTATCTCTTTAGCAGCCAGTAGGGATATGTCTGTTGTTCTGATTGTGTCCATTTCATATGCCTTCTCCACTTCTAAGCTAATCGTATGGTAGGTCCTACACAGCTTCTGCCCCATACGTCGACACTTTCCACACATATAGCCACCATTGAGACCACAGTTCTTCTTTCTACAGTTTGCTATTCTCTCCTTCTTAGTATCACTGAAGATACCAGGTGTTAAACTCATACTGTTGTAGACTGATCTACTTGACAGAACGCATTCCAAGTGTGTGAATACACTCGATAAAGCTTAGTTCCTATACAGGCTATATGGGCGGCTAAACAGGACAATGAAACAGTATGGTCAAAGGGAGTGTTAAGACCCCATGTTAACACCCCAACTTATCACATGATGATATATTATCACCATCTTATTTTACTTTAGAACCAAATACTTTGCATAATCAAAGTTATTTTTGTCCTTTTCATGTTTCTTGTATACTGAGCAATTTCGTTTATTCATACAATCATCCGTTAAAGAAAATATTTTTGTTTGAATAAATTCTTTTGCTTCTGTTAACTCTATAGGGTCTTTTATGGAACATATAATAACATTACCCGTATCAAATATCAATAGTGAGAATGTAGGACTTCTCACAATAACTCCAGCGTGTCTTTCATTGTTATATGTAACAGAATAATCGGTAGTTTGTCGCAACTTTTTCATAACTTCTACCAACACCAATATACTGTCTTTATCATCCATCATACCTGGTAATTTAAAGTAAAAATTTATCAGTTGTACTTCAAATCCTATGATTTTAAACATACTTGATCTTCCATCACCTCCATACATCAATTCTATCATTGTAACAAATACTTCTGCTAAGTATAAAGCATCGTTTATGTTTTTCACACCTGTTATATGTAAGGAACCATTGCAGAATACCTTAACTGCTTGTTTATCCAAAACATACCCATCTTCATCAGTAGGAATGTTATTACATTTGAAGATAATAGAGTTGTTGAATTGTTTCCTGGTGCTTATGACTATGTTATTTTTATTTCCTGTAACTTCATAAATGAAGTCTTGTATGTTATAACTATCAAACTCTTTTATTATTTTCTCCAACTTGAATCCGTTAGCATCTGTTCTTACAGCAATTGTTATTGTTGAAACCTTTGCTGGAATTGTACAGGCTATTTCCATTATACTTTTCATAAATTCATCACTTTGTTGATATATGTGCTTCATTTCAGTTGTATGTGTCTTTCATTGTGTATCACATAAACATATGATTATATAGTTATATATAGTTCAAGCATGCGTAATCAACAAAAACAGTATTGTATATTATGGTTTTAGTACAGGGTCTTAACACCCTCTTTCATAACACCTTTTAGTAGTCATCTTTGGTTATCCTCTTATACTTTTATTATATATACACAACAATACATATTTACATCATCAAACACCCTCATTTCACAATACCAACATTTCACAATGGATTCTCCAACATCCTCCTCCTCATATTCTTCACCAGTAATGAAGGCTTATACAAAAGCTATTGATGAGATAAAAGGAAAGCTTGAAGGAGAATACCAACATGAAGGTGTTTTATGGATGCTGGATAGAGAGCTTACACCAACATATGGTAAAGGAGGAATACTTGCTGATGATATGGGTTTAGGTAAAACAATGCAGACAATTGCAACAATGAAAGGCAATCCACAGACAACTTTAATTATTACAATTGTTGGTATAGTTGGACAATGGCGTGATGCATTGATTGATTTTGGTGGTTACAGACCTATAATAGTAAGCCCTTCATTTACTGGTATTCTACCTAATGACATCGATGTAGTATTGACAACATACAGTTGTTTCCAAAAACAAAAGACTACTGAATGTTTTGGTCATGTCAAATGGGGACGCATTGTATTAGATGAAGGACATAAGATAAGAAATGCAAATGGGAAAGGACACAACGAAATTTCAAGACTGATTGCTGATATTAAATGGATATTAAGTGGAACACCTATACAAAACAGCGTTAAAGATATTTTAACATTATCTAGTTGGATAGGATATGATAATACTGATACAGAAGAGACAATATCTACTATTCTTTTAAGAAGGACACAGGAACAACAAGCTATAAGAAACGAGACCCTTGCTTTACCTACACTTGAAACACAACAAATACATTTGGAGTTTGATAGTGATGATGAGAAAAGATTTTATGAAAAGGTTCAAAACTATTATATGCAAAGAACGTCAAACAAGAATGATGCTATGGAAACTATTATAAGATGTCGACAAGCTGCAACACACCCTTTGCTCTTTTTACAGAGTATAAAAAAATCAAAAATGAATAAAAAAAGAAAATTAACCACAGAGATGGATGACGAACTTCCAACAAGTATTCCTAAATCTGCTACAAAGTTTTCATATTTGATTAATGATATTAAAAAAGTTCAAAATAATACAAAAGAAAAATGTTTGATATTCTGTTCATGGACAAATGAAATGAAACTTATACAAAGTGAACTTAAACTACAAGGTATTTCATCACTACTTTATGATGGCAAGATATCACAAGCAAATAAAGAAGCTGTCATATATAACTTTCAATGGACAACTATCCCTGTCCTTATTCTACAAATAACTTGTGGTAATGCAGGACTCAATTTACAATGTGCCTCAAGAGTATACATAATGTCTCCTCACTGGAATCCTTGTATAGAACTTCAAGCAATTGGAAGAGCTTACAGAAAGGGTCAAACTAAGGAAGTCAAATGTATCAGATTATTGATGAAGGGTACTGTGGAAGATAGATGTGAAGACATTCAGTTAAATAAACTGGATGTTATTAGTAGTGCAATGTCTGATGACACTATGCTGAATAGACTGGTATCACATACTAATAATCAATCTTCAATAAGAACAGCTTCATCATCAAATACTATTCAGAACAAAAGAATGGAACTATTCACTGATGATGAAGATATGCCAGATGTATAGCAAAATATGTGTATGCGCATGAAAAAGCAATAAAACAAAAAAAATCAAAACATTTATGTGTAATTCATCAAAAATTTGAAAATTGAATAAAATGTCAGTGTCTATCCAAAAAAACAAAAATGGTATGAGTTCATATAAGAGTTATTTAAATATTAATAATCTAATTAATATTCAGGAATCAAAACAAATAAATAAAAATAACAATTATAACCATAATAGATAATATACAAATATGTAATATACATTACTGATATTACCTATTGAAGAGCTTCGGTTTATATCGTATACATTGGTATAAAGAACTTGCGCGAGTTCTTTCAATGTCCGTAGATGAATAAAATAGTCTAAAAAATGATATTGTACAGTTATATATACTATCTTCTCTGGAGTGGATATATTGTATTGTTGGGTTAGATGCACCACGGGGGTGTGTCCAATATGATATATTAGTTTCAGGAATTGTATAGGATATATAAGTTAGAATTACATCAAGATTCTTGGGTGAGATGACCAAATATAGTCTCGGGTCAAACGGCCATGCGTTTGAGTTTCACATAGCTTGATATGTGGGTTGCAGACTACCCAGTGTCTAGGTGGGGCTGAACAACCAAATGTTCAGGGTCGTGGACTACTTAGTGTCCAGGTGTGGGGCTACCATCTGTCCCAGTAGCGGACTACTATAGTGTTCAGGCGTGCTAACTGCCAGAGTGTTAGGGTAAAAATAGACTACCAGAATGTCATTGATGTAACGTAAGGAAACAGGGGTTTTTCTTACTTCTAGAACAGAAAAAGTATTATTTGAAATACTTGTTATAAAACTCTATCATATTATTAGCACCCATAGATTGATTACAAGAAGCACATAGAGCAACTAAGTTTTCAACGTTTGTTGCACCACCTCGTGATTCTGGAATGATATGTGAGCAATGAAAGTTAAGTTGTGAAATAATACTTGTTGTACAACTTAGACATTTTGTTTGTCCAACTGATAATCCATATGTTTTGTCCCAGACTTTCATTCTTAATGCTTTAGGAATATATGCTTTTCTTGATCTTTTTTTAGGTTTTGCTTCCATTGAAGCATCCCAATCAATCTCCATTGGACATACATCATCATTGTTATATTTAGGTGCTGCTTTACGCTTTCCCATTTTGAATGATGTTTATAACTATAAATATTTATGTAACACTATATACATTTCAATTTTATTTGATTTTTTTATTTTTCTATTGTTTGTTGAATAATTTGTAAATCAATACCTTCTATACGTTTGATAATATCTCTACCTTTGACAACAATGAAAGTTGGCATCGCAGAAATAGAAAATTGTTCTGCAATGTCTGTTTGTTCGTCTACATCAAATGCTGAAAATACTGCATTAGAGTACTTCTGTGCCATTTGTTCATATTTGGGTTTCACAGCCTTGCAGGGACCACACCATGATGTTTCAGCTTTAATGATAAGAAATAAATCATTCTTCTCACATTCATCAATCAAGCGATTTAATGTATCAACACTATCAATCTGATGAACAGACATTGTATATACACAAAAAAGAAAAAGTAATTATAGATCAAACTCATTTTTACTTTCTTCCACATAGTTTACGAAATGCTTCAAATACTTTGTTCCATAGATTGTGTTTTACCGTACCACTGGGTTCCAATGAAACAAATGTCGTGTTGGGATGTTGGCAGTTTTTATAATATTGAGTATGTCCTTCACGACACAAGAAGTTAAGACAATTATCACACTTATAAGTTGGCACAATTAATTTGTTGCACTGCAAGCAAAACATTTCATCATCTTTTCGCCATGTACTGATTATTAAAATTATTTAACATTAAATTATTATAAAAGTTTATATTACATAAATGTTTGCTAGGAAATGTTTAATGCTAACATCTGTTTCATCAGTAGGATATGCACTGTATCCTCGTAGATGTTATGCAAGTGCTGTTAAATGTTTGAAACATGAGTCATATCGTGAATCATATCGTGAAAAGTTTGAGAAACTTAACAAAGATGATAAGTGTCTCGTCATTGAAAAGTATAAACAAGAGTTAACAAAAGCTTTTGGTCATTCTCAAGTAGTTTCTAATCTTTCAACTGAGACTATTGAAGATCTTCATTATATTCTTAAGATGTTTTCCAAACCATTGTCTCTTGAACTAAGAATTTTACTTAGAAAAAAAATACTACCTTATCTTGAAGAATCAAAAGAAGAAACGCAAAGGTTTTATGAATATATCTTGAAATATTATGAAGTTATGTAATTATTTGTCGTTAAATTAGTGTTTTTATTGATGATAATAAAGTCTATTAAATTAAAATGAATATTATATAAGTATAACAAGAAATATATAATTTGTAATAGAAGTATTACAAGAAGCTGAATAGAAATTTTATTTTTGTAATTATAAGAGCAAGTATGAGTGAGTGGTCTAAACTGAGAGACTTAAGATCTCTTCCCAGTGAAATGGGGCGTGGGTTCAAATCCCACTACTTGCATCTTATATATAAACTTAATAATTTGAATTAGTTGGAATAGAAAATCATTTAAGAACTTAAAACTATTATAATACATAGGCATTAAAAACAAAATAACGAACTAATGGAGACTAAGGTTTGTCACAAGTGTAAACTTAACAAGTCCTTAGATGAGTTTTGGTTGCATAAGAAAAGCAAAGATGGTTATAATTGGAACTGCAAGAAATGTGAAGGAGAGAATAAAAAAGAAAGAGTTTTAAAGAAGCAAGAAACTAAGAGCTTAGAAGAACAAGAGAAGAAGCTATGTACTCAGTGTAATGAAGCAAAGCCACATACATCATTCTACAAAGATGAAAAAGGAAAATATGGTTTAAAGTCTAAATGTAAGGATTGTTTACTTAAATATAAACAAAAGCATAGAAAAGAAAAGATAGTTGATGTTGAAAAAGTTCAAGTAGTCAAAAATGAAAAGAAAGGTATAGAAAAACCTCAAACAAAAAG
>JACCDW011224168.1_pt1 | contig 14667 bp, 32 predicted proteins | sample 7449781 | NCBI WGS metagenome assembly JACCDW01 (sample SAMN15323449, study PRJNA562643) | freshwater metagenome | isolation source: river surface water | place: USA:Blue River Watershed | collected 2017-08-18
AACTACACTTAATCCTGAGTTAGTTCTTTATACTTTATACTTTCTACTTTTTCTTTCTTTTATTCTTTGCTGCACCTTTCTTAGGTGTTAAGATGTTCTTGAATCTTTTATCAGGGCGTGATTTGCCGTCTTTGTGAATCCATTTCCCCATGTTATTCTCCTCAGATAAACTTAGCAGGTGAACCACAAGACTTATAGAATGCTATCATTCTTTCTGCCTCTTCTCTTGTGGTGAAAGATTGTGTGCGCCATTCACAATTATTGTATGGTGTTTGAAATGTAATTGTGAAACCGATTGAATTGATTGAACTAGATGTGTGTTGCATGATGTGAATCTAGATGTGAATGTGTGTTTGTGTGTATCTAGTCGAGATGTGTATGTTGTGCATCTCGACTAGATTAATGTGTGCGATCTCGACTAGATTATACTCGTCGAGATTCAATAATGATGCTTTGACATTACATTGTTGGGGTCATTGTACCACTCAGAATCCTCATAAGATTCTGACATACGAACGATAAGATCATCAGTAAGTGTAACCATACCAGTGGTTACCAGTTGCAGGATTTCTTCAGCGGTGAGAAAGGTTTGCATCGTAGTTGGGGGGGGGAGAGGAGGAGATCGATCGAATCCCCTCCTGTATTGTATCAGAGCGCCAGCGGTTTCAGCGGTTCGCCGTACTTCTTAAAGTAGTGTGCGGAGATCTCCACTGCGGTCAGGGTGGTGATCTCACACCCTGGGCGCGTAACGGGTGTGCCGTTCTTGAATGTTACCCACACGGTCTGGCGGGTGCGGAGATCGGTGGCGGGTGAGAAGGTTCGCATCGGTGGTGTGGTGTGAACTGAGAGAAGTCTACAGGATGGGTGGGGGATCTTGCAATCCCCCTGATGGACGGTTCAGCGGTTGGCACGGCGGCGGCGGATCTCATCGCCGTAGGTGTGTGCCTCATCATCGTAGCGACCTTCAGCGATCGGATTCCATCCGCGCATCGCTTCAGCAGCGCGGCGGGCATCCTGGGCGCTCCAGAGCAGTTCTGCGTCGCTCATGGTCTTTGCCTTTGCCTCCCAGGTGGCGAAGTCTTCAGCGGTGGCGTAGTTGGCGATCACGGTGGTGTGGTGTGAACTGAAGGTAGTATGGGTCCAAACGGTGCCAGAGTCAAGGGGTTGAACGATCAAAAATCCTTATCGGTCAGGGGATTGACCTAAGGTGGGGGTGGCGTGCTAGCCTGGAGGTAGAACCTATTGACAGTTGCAAAAGTATAAAAAAAGGGGGCGGATTGTGCCCCTTAAATGTTACTTTTGGATGCAGTATCCGTTATCATCAATGGGGAAATCTTCATGATTCCAGTGTTCCTGAAGATCCTCCCAGTTCTCCTGAATGTATTCATGAAGATCCAGTGCCCGATCTTCTTCCAGTTGGCGGCAGTTGGTGATGGGATAGTTCATTGGGTGGTGTGGTGTGAACTGAGGTTATCCTACCATAGAAAGGGGAGGGATCAACCTCCCCCTTGTGAATCAGAAGGTCTGCTCCCTGAGTGCAGCGTAAACCTCTTTGATCACGTCAGACCAGGCGCTGTTGCCAACCTCACGCTGCTCGCTTGCGTAGCAGAGAAGGGCGACCCGCACGGTGTCCCAATCGGACTGGGTGAGGGCGACGGTCTTGGTGGTTTTGGTGGTCATGGTTCAGTGGTGTGAACTGCAGTTATCCTACACGATCCAGAGCACCTGCCAAGGGTTTGAGTGATCAAAAATCCTTATCGGTCAGGGGGTTGACCTAAGGTGGGGCTGGCGTGCTAGCCTGGAGGTAGAACCTATTGACAGTTGCAAAAGTATAAAAAAAGGGGGCGGATTGTGCCCCGTGTGCATCTTAATCGACTGTCACAATCCAGCGGAACCGCTGCAGGGCGTCGATCCCGTCTTCTGTGATCGTGGCATCCTCCCAGGCGACCCAGGAATCGCCGTCGTGGAGATCGACGCACACCAGGTCGGGTGCTGCCTTGGAAACCGCATCCACGGTGCTGTAGAAATCCACATAGAGTGCGTCGCGCTCCGCGTACAGTTCGGGTTCTTCATCCAAGGAGCGAACCCAGGAGATGTCAGAGAGCAGGGTGGTGAGGTTCATCTGTGTGGTGTGGTGAACTGAGGTTATCCTACAGGGTCAGCGGCGAACCATCTCAGCGGCAGTGTACAGTGCTTCAGATGTCACAGTGCGGATGGGGCGGATCGGTTCCCAGAGCAACCACAGCAGCAGGGTTGTAATTATCAGGCGCAGCATGGTAGGATTGCGGGTTGCTTTGCTGAGTGCTTTCACTTGAGACCACAAGCGGATGGGCGGGTCAGGCAGATGCGGTCTGCTGCCGCTTCTGTGCTAGGATCAGAGGTTGCCAGTGCGACCTTAGCGAATGTGCAGGCGATCAGGCAGAACAGGAACGGAAGTGCTTTCATGGTAGGGGAGGAAAGGGGGGAAGGATCCCCCCCGATTGTATCAGGCGATCAGGGCAGCGATCAGGCGGTCGCGCTTGCGGATCTTAGCGGGGAGGATGTACCAGGCGCTGCGCTTGCCGTTGCTGGTACGGATAGCATCCAGGGTGCCCTGACGCTCCAGATCGACCATAATGGCGTGGATGGTGCCCTTGTGGCGAGCAGGGTCCATGCCCATGCGGCGCACCAGGTCGCTACAGGTCTGCGGACCCTGCTGAATCAGGATGCTGCGAACAGCGACGCGGGTGAGAAGGTGAAAGTTCATCGGAGTGGTGTGGTGAACTGAGATCACAATAGAGGCAAAGACGGGATCCGTCTACAGGGGGTTGTGCCAGTGGTCAGACCGTCCACCAATGCGGTTTTTGCGGGGGATCTGATGCTTATAATACGGGGACAATCAGATGAGGTGGGGGGTATCACCGTAGACGAAAAAGGTCGGTACCTAACCTGCCATAAAATAATGGCGAAAAAAGTATAAAGAAAGGGGGCGAATGTTGCCCCCTTAAATGTTAATCAGCGATCCCAGGGTGGGGTATCCAAATAGGCATCAATCTCTGCAGATTCGATACCCTCACACATTTCGTTGATTGCATCAGGAACTGGTGTTTTGTTGTTGTACAGTTCCAGAATCAGATCCAACTGCCAACCATCATCAAAACAGAATGATGGTTCGTGATACTGATCTGTGAAATACTTCTCACATGCCCTTTCTACTTCTTCACAAAAAGCGATAAAGGCAGGAGACTGAAAGCAAGTGTCAGTGGTGAGCATGGTGCCCTTGGTGTGGTTGACTCTGTAAGTCTACATGCGGTGTGGGGGGATCCCAGTCCCCCCGTGTGCAGGTTCTCAGACTGTCACAATGGCATCCACTTTCTTCTTTGAAGCGCCATGTGCAGGGAATGCTATCACAAACTCACGGTCGGATTGTTGACACAAACCGCAAGTGGCGCAGGTTACTTTACCAGGGTGTAATGCTGCGGGGCAAGTGATAACCTTCCGCCCGCCAGTTGTAGTAAAGAATCGGCGGGTTTCGTTGCTGTTGACAACTGCAACGGCGGGAATGCTATACTCACTCATCACACGGTCAGCTTCATCAACCGACTCACAAGATGCGTTGACAGTGAAACCTAAAGAGTTTGCATTCTGCAGGCAAATAATGTTGTGATCGTTGAGAATGTGATGCGAATAGGTGAAACCTTTCTTACCTTTGTTTGCATTGATTAACTGTTTGAGTTTCAGATAATCAATGTTTCCGTCATTGTGTGGCAGATCTCCTGCAGTATTGTGCCGCCACAGAACACCATTGGGCACAATGCGGCGAATTTGTGACACAAACTCATCCCAACTTACGCCAGTTTCAGAGCGATTCAGGCGGTCCCATTGCATACGCTCACGCCCCAATGTAGCGTAGCAACCTGCATTGTAGAAAGGGCAGGTAGTCGGGCAGGTAGCGCGATCGGTGCGCGTGGTGGTCAGCGGTCCCGTCTTGGTGTTGCCAGAGACCTTGGTGATGGTGACGCGAGTGATCATGGTTCAGTGGTGTGAACTGAGGTTATCTTAAGGGTAGCAGGGGGGATCCTGCGATCCCCCTTGTGCAACTTAACAAACCGTCACACTGCCCAGAGGTTTTCTTCAATCAGGCGATCAATCAGCGCCTTAGAAAGTGATCCGCAGTGCTCACAATGGGTTTCGATCTTTACACGTTCGTGCAGATAGTTGTAGACGGTCACAGACTGATAGTGACCGAAGTGCCAGCGATAGACTGCACTCAGAGTCTGCAGATACTTGCGGAAGACAACATAATCATCGTAGTTGCAGTGAGACTTCACCCAGTGATAGATTCCGATAAAGTGACGGAAATCGGGTGTTGTGCGATAATAACCTTTCTTTGCACAACGGGAATACTTCAGAGCATCCATGATGCGATCAGCATAATCTTTGCGGAAAAACCTTTCGGTCACTTCTAAACAAACTGCATCCAGTTTGTTGATCTGATCCTCAGTCAGATGCAGAGGAAGAATGGGAGCAAAGAAGGGGGTGGTGGTGTTCATTTTGTGGGGTGGTGGTGGTCGGCGTCAGTGGTGCGCCGTTGGGTGAATGATCGCCCGCCAGAACCGACCAGCACAACCACCTTTGTGCCACTGGTTCGATTGTCACAAGCTGGCGGTTTTTGCACTTATATAGATGGGGGGGGAAACACACCAGAAAGGGCACCAGAAGCGGCAGGAAAGGGCACCAGAGCACACCAGAGAGGGAACCAGTGCTAGAGTGGGAGAAGTGGTCATAAGGATACAATACTAGCGTTATATGATCCAAATAAAAAAGGGAGGCAGTCACCACTCCGCCTCCCTCAGTTTCACCTTGACCCCTACATGTTAGGATTATCTTTGCTCTTACGCGCAGGGTGACTTTACATAAGCGGGAGGCAAACCCCTTCCTCCCTTTGTTCTAGAATTGTAGCATCCAGTCTGGGTCGTTGTCAAGCATTACCCAGAAGTGGTTTTTGCCGTTGAGAGAAGTGAGAAACACTTTGCGACCTGTGTTCTGTTCGATGATACAGGTTACGTTGTTACCCATAAGATTGGAAAAGCGATTCTTTGCTTTTCTAGAGATGGGTGTGACAGCTGCTGTTTGCATGATGATCTCGAACTCGATGTGTACAATCTAGTTGATGATGCAGGTCTCGTCGAGATCATGTGTGCCACTAGATGCAGTGGCACATCTCGTCGAGTTTTAGAACTTGATCTCGTCTAGGGTTGGAGAAAGATCTTCACGAGATTCACTAGAGTCCATCCCATCAACAAGTGCATCGAGAATCTCCAGAATCCGTTGCCCATTGTTACCTTGACGAAGTTGAGAGATCAGAAATTGTTTGGTCATTTTTGGTTGCGATAGTGTGCAGTTGGATCGGGATCATAGAGACCTCCACCATCCCGATCTTCAAGGTAGAACATCACCAAGAACATGATGGTAATGAATGCGCCGAGCACGAGAATCATACTACAAGATACGGAAAGTCTGCATCAATGAAACCAGGAACAGAACGATCTGTGATGCGGAGATTCGTTCCATCATCATAGAAGAGATCTTGCTCTTCATTGTAGACGAGAACCTGACGATCTAGTTGGTTCTTCTCAAGAGTTTGGAGTTTCTTCAGAAGTTCAAGGTAGGTCATGGTGTGCCTCGGAACAAAGGTAGTATGGCAGGGATCCTGGTGTTGTTCAAGATCCCTTGTGCCACTTTTAGAACTGGGTGGTTTTTACAATCTCCTCTGCGAGTTCATCACCAACAACGCCAGCAATGAACTCTTGTGTGGAGTCATCATTCTCACCCTCAGCAACCCAGATGTCTTCAATTAACATGTCAACATCGGTGTCACCTTGACCAGGATTCTGATCAAACGATGACATCATCATCTGCACGGCGTAAGATACAAGATCATCCATGTCCATGTTGTCAATCACACGATTGCAATGTGCAACCAGAAGATCTTGGACTTGTTCAGAAGTGAGAGTCATCAGTCGTCTCCGAAGTTGTCAGAAAGGAAGTCCTCAAGTTCATCGAGTTTGGATTCACTGAGATTCCAAACATACTCGCTGATCACTGTAGAGAGAAGGTCAGGATTTTCACGGCACTTCTCATTCAAAAAGAACTCAAGTTCAGATCGGTTTCTCATGAGTTGATCTCCTTAAAAAGATCATGAATCTTATTCAGTGCAGTGACATAATCCTCTGCATAAGATTCATCTTCATCATAATGACGATTAGACTCTAGAAGATCATAGATCAGATCCCACTCGGAATCTGTGAAGAACTCTTTGATGGGGTGAGCAGTGGTGTTCATGGGGTGTCTCAGGAACAAACGTAGTATGGCAGGGATCTCATGAGAACACAAGACCCCTTGTGCCAGTTGTCAGAGTGTCATGTTGCCGTTGACAAACTCATTCCAGGATTGCTCATTCTCTTCTTCATCCTGCATCTCAGGAATGTCCCAGATCTCTCCTGGTGCTTCCATGATCTCAGTCCAGAGGGTGTCTTCCATGAGTGGTGTGGTTGTGAACAAGGTCACTATAAAACCAAAAAGGGGGCGTTGCCGCCCCCCAGTGTGCCAGTTATCAGACTTCCACAAGCTGCTCGCTCTTGCGGGCACGGTGGATGTAGGAACCCACCGAACCCTCAGGATCGGCAATCACTTGCTCCAGGTCTGCAACAAAGGTGCTAGGATCGGCAGCACGGAAGGTGTACTGCTTGTCGCTGCTGGTGAACTGGATGTTCACCTGATCACCGTCCACGCTCAGGTCAGAGATGGCGGTGCTGTTGATCTTGAAGTTACGCATGATGTGTTTTGATAATTAAGATAGTCGGATTTGGCACACAGTGTGCCAGTAGGGAGAGGGGGACTTGAACCCCCACGGGCAATGCCCAACAGATTTTAAGTCTGGTGTGTCTACCGATTCCACCACCTCCCCAGGTGATGAGACAATCATAGCAGGTCTTGCTTAGATTGTCAAGTGCTCCTTGCGTGGATCGAACACGCCTCAGGCGAATTATGAGTTCGCTGCATTCACCAGATTGCTAAAGGAGCATAGAATGGGTCTTGCCACCCCGTCAAGACCCTTGTGCTAGTTTTTATGCTGTCACATAGTTAGGAATCTCGACGAGTTCTACAGGTGCCTTATAGTTGATCTGATAGCACTTCCAGTTATCGTCGAGATTGTACAGATAAGCGTACTCTTCACCACCTAGATTTCCACTCACAAACTCGTCGAAAGAAGTATGAGCAATATCGAGTTCTTCACCGCGTTCTGTGAAATAGAGTGGCTGAGGATCTCGATCATTCTCGTACATCAGATAACCTGCTGCATCACAAATCCATTCTCCATTCTCATCTCGAAGTGATTTAGAGTTCCATTCTCCACGAGTGCGGAGAGATGACATCGAACCACCGTCGATGAGTTCTTGTACATCTTCGCGGTTCAGATAGTATTGAACCAGAGTTTTGCCATTGCCTTCAGGATAACCATCCCAGTGGCAGTAAACACTTACCACAGAGTGATCAGGAAGTTCAATGCCGATGCGTGAGCGGGTTCCCATGGTGTTTTGGTAACTGAAGGAATTATAGGGCACTCAGAGAGGTGTCTGTGTGCCCCGTGGACAGTTCTCAGAGTGTCACAGGAGGTCTGCGTACTCTCCAGACTCCAGAGCGTCTTCCAGAGCGATCACAAGACCGTCGAAGTCCTCTGACGATGGTAGCACACCGATGAGGATGTCCACAAGGTCCCCGTACTCCTCACGGAGTTCATCCAGGTACTCGGCGCGATTGGTGTAACCGTTCTCAGTGTAGATGGTCATGAGTGGTTCAGGTGTTGAACGAGTTCAATGTAGCACTGGATCTCACAGGTTCGCAAGACCCCTTGTGCCAGTTGTTCGAGTGTCCTAAGTGGTTGGTTTCGAACAAGTCGAACCTAGGTCAGAACAGCACCATCTGCGCCACATCATCAGACAGTTCAGGTTTTGGCATAAGGAGACTACGCAACCTTTCCAATTGTGATACCTTCCCATGATCTTTTCCCTCCTGACAAAAATCAACAGGTACACCATGCTCCGTATTAAAGAACCCATAAGAGTCTACAGGGCTCTTATACAATGCTGCGTTCTTACAGAAATAAACCCAATTTTCATCAATAAAAAATTTCAAAATGGATCAAACTCCTTTATGCTTACATGTACATTTTCATTTCCCTCTAGTTCTAGAAGGTCTTTCCAGTTAATATCATGCACATCTAGATCATCATAACATTCTATATCTAGAGTGACAATGACCCTGCGTTTTTGCATTAGCATAAGAACTCGATATAATGTGTACTAGATTCTATCATGCATAATGACGATATGCAAGACTCTCGTAGTCTTGCCCATCTCGTGCATAATCCTCGTCGAGATCTGATGTGCCTAGTTCGGCATACGTATCCTCGTCGAGACCTGTATAATCGTTGCCGTATGTATAGTCGAGATCGTAGTCGTCGTACATAACTCGTCGAGATAACTGTGTGTATTATAGCATAAGATCTCGACTAGATGCAAGCATGTGTGCCAGTCTCGTCGAGATTCTCATAAGATTATATAGGTCTTATGATATGGAAATATTATATAACGCTGACATTATATGATTATTTTGTGCCTTGTGCCAGTTTTTTTAGTGTCCTGGGGCTTGACAAACTGCGCGTCTTATGATACGCTCGCCAAACTTGCATAAGAATCAGACATTTATAAGCATCTAAAGGCATTTATAAGCATTTAAAGGAATTTATAAGCATCTAAAGGCATTTATAAGGTAGTATAAGAAATTATAGAACATAATAAACAAAATAGTTAATATTTATACATCAAAACAAACCACTCTTTTATATTTTTTCCACAATTTCCACATTTTCCACAGATTTCACAGAGTTTTCCACAAGAGCATTATGTACTATAAAATAAGCATTGTGTATCATAAATAAAAAGCATTATCTACAATACAAATGAGTAGAAGAGTCATCTATCTCATCATTAACAAACAAAATGGATACAAGTATGTGGGAAACACTACACTTGCCATGAACAAAGAATGGGCACATCACATAGAAAGGTCCAAGAGAATGTCCTCTGAACCATTACACAAGGCATTCAGAGAACATGGTACTCACAACTTTATGATTAGAGAACTGGATGAATGTGATGAGAATGAGTTTGAATCAAAAACAAATCAATGGATAGAGAAATATAATCCAGAATACAATGTTATTACACCTAAAAAAGAAATTACAGAAATTGTAAAAGAAATAAAGATCAAACCAATTGTAAAGATAGAACCTTGGGGTACTCTTACAGATGAAAACAGAGGTAATGGTAAACACAGTGGAATAAGAATACGTGGTAAGAACTTATCAACTGGAATATGTACTGACTATGAGAATGCAAGAATGGCAGCACTCTCTCTTACGGGTGATCCAAATAAAAACGGGAATATATTACTTGCAGCAAAAAAGGACGGAACTGCATATGGACATAAGTGGCAACTATTAGAAGAGAAATCTAAAAAGAAACCAGTATTTGGTGTCAATAAAAAAACAGAACAAATAGAACTGCGTTATGAATCAATTGCAGATGCTGTGCGATCTATTTCTCCTGGTGCAAAAAGTTCTGGACTCATTAAAAGTTTACGTAATCCTGGACGTTATAGCTGGAAAGGGTATCTATGGTTCTACGGTTAAATTAAATTACCCCAATCATGTCCTTGATCTTTTGCATATTGTCTAAATGCCGCTTGTTGATCTGGAGTTAATTTAGAAAACTCAGACTTGATTCTTCCTTGTGCAAATGGATTATTACGATTCTGATACGCTTGTTTGTACAAATCCTGTTGTTGTGGATTTAGAGATGGTGAAGATGTTTTTGGTTGTGGTGGTGCAGTTGGTGCTTGTGTTGTTGTTTGAGATGTAGGTAATTTTGGTTGTGGTAAATTACTTCTCATATCTTTCATCAGAGGATTATCAGTCTGTGCAGTTCCTCTGGTTTGTTGACGTTGAGTATATGCAGCGGCGAGTTTTGGATTTGCCTTTGCCCACTGTGGATTTGGAGCAGGTAATGGAGTAGATGTAGAAGATGGCATTGATGCTTTCATTGCTTCCACACCTTGCTGTGCCTGAATACCTGCATCAAGTTTAGTCTGTCCCATGAAAGCCTTTGCTCTTGGACTCATCAGTGATTGTGCTTCTTTTGATGGTCCTGCAAGTGTTGCTTTTGCGGCGGCACTGCGAAGATCATCTAATGATGCCGCTTCATTCATGAACTGAGAGAAAGTCTTTGGTGAGATCATTTTTTACTTGTATTTAGAATTAAACGGTATAACGACCGACTTCCCGATTGAAGAAACGTCTCAACTTTCTAAGTCTCGGATCATTGATTCTCTGTTGTGTGGTACGATAATTATCATCCTCGTACCTAGAAGATTCAATGTCTTGTCTGACTTTACTTTCAATCATGAATTGTATGAAAGTTTTCATCTTATTTTTTATTGACTATTTATTATTGAACATAAAAAAAGAGGGTATGAAACCCTCTCTCTTTTATCAATCCCAACTTACACTTTCGACCATGACACCTGGCATAACATAAGTATAAGGTTGTGTACCATTATAATTTCCAACCTTGTACTCCCATTTATATTCAAACTTATTATGAGAGTCCCATGTCATAAATCCCTTTTCCTTGTCAAACCACGATTTAATTGTCAGACTGAATCGATTTGAATAAATGTTTCGTGTCTTAAGAGCGCCACCTTTTTCACGAGTCTCTACGACTGTGCAAACGTCCTCTGAAAGCGTTCCTTGCGACTCAAGTACACAATTAGTGTAATACTTGAATACAGGCGCTGCAGAAGCAGGGAGAGCACTCAGAAGAAACAAAAAAGCAAAAAAGCGTTTCATTTCAGATTACGGAGTTCAGTTGAGAGAGACAGCAGATCGTTTTTGTCGATGACGACCATGCCGTTCTGTGTATTATACTGTGGAATGACCTCCAGTGCAAGGGTCAGAGTGGCGGCGATCAGTTTTTCTTCTGTATCTTCACCTGAGTTTCGTGCGTCCCAAATGGACTTCATTAGTTTTTCTGCGTTTTCTTTCATATTAGTAAATATAAGATTTCCATTCAGTCACATTGGACTTATTGAGTTTTAAAGTAATTTTATTTTCCATTGCTTTTGGTATTCTTTTCAACTTCATACCAGTTTCTTCAAGAAGTGTATTTCCTTTTTTAACATTGCAAGGTGAACATGCCACAACCATATTTTCCCATGTATCCTGACCACCACGGGATCTTGGAATCACATGATCAACTGTCAATCTTTTTTGAGATCCACAATACTGGCATGTATGATCATCACGTTGATAGATTAGTGCCCTGGTTGGTTTCTGAATCATAATACGATTCAATGGAATTTTTACATAATCAATCAATCGAATCACTCTGGATGAAAGAACCTGCGCCTTTTCTTTTAAAAGTAAAACGACTGCTCTTTTCCAATTTGTAAAATTAATTGGTTCATAACTTGCATTCAAAACAAGAACTGTTTGATGTGGTATGAGTTGTAAGTGTTGCATCGACCTTTTGTGACTTACTCAGAGTATCTATTATAGCAGAAAACCCACCTTTTGGGTGGGTCTTGCATCATCGATTCATTTGAAGTGTTGGAACTGGCATTCCACCTTCGGTGGGAACATAAATCGTCACATTACCTTTGTTAGCACCTTCTTCCAGTCCAGTAATGTAAAGATACTGAAGATACTCACGGTTGTCTTTCAGCGAATTGCCGATAATCTGGTTTGCTTTGGCAACACCTTGAGCACGAATGACTTCAGCATCAGCAAGTTGTTGAGCACTATCTTTCTTTGCTTGTGCTTCCAGAACTGCAACCTGTCGGGTGTATTCTGCCTTCTGAAGTTCTGCTTTACCATCAAGAGATTGTGCCCACACATTATAGAGTGGTCCAACAACAGAACTAATCACAAACAGAGAGACCAGAAATGATGCTCCAATAATCAGAGCATTACGCATAGTGTTGTCTTGTTGCATAATTTACCTCAAATAAGTTCAGGGAGTAATCCAATTATAAGTGTCAGCAGTTTCTACACTCTCAAACCCATCATACTCATCAATACGATAAGGACCAGAAACTTCATCAATACGAAGTTTAGCACACATTCCGTTTGCTTTGTCACCCAGTTCTTCTACAACTTGAACAAGAACAGGGTCGTGGCGGTCAACATCACCATAATACCAAGATTGTGCCGAATATGCTTTATTATAAGCAGTTAGTTCATCTTTACTCATAGTAAAGATTTCTTTTGTGGTTTGTGGTTTCAGTCGTTGTTCAGGTGGAACTAACCAAACAGAAAATCCCCACTCATTATCTTCAATCCAAACTTTTTGTTCTTTGATGTCCCAGTAACGTTGACATGCTTCTTTAGAGAGACCAAACCCACCGTAGCAGGCATTATAAACCACTTTAGTCATAATCAGAGTTTGAAAGGAGAAACAATGATACGAGGTTCAACATACACAGGGCGTGTCTTACCATTACCACTTGGATCAGAACACATCACCCAAGTTCCTTCAGCACTATCAGGAGAGAACAAACCATTAGGATCTGCTTGAGGAAGGGTTACACCACTAATTCGCTCATACTTTTGAGGATTGGTGTATTGAGTTGCAGCAGGCAAACCATAACCAATAGAGTTGCACAGAAACACTGGACGACCAGTAGTTTCAGGAACAATATAAGTATAAGTCACCAGTCCATCTTGGTCACGCATCTCAATAATTTGTTTCATCAGTTTGCGTTCACGGAAGTTCTTGATTGCAGGCATACCAGTTTGTGCGGTGCCTTCTTGGAGGATACGTTCTTGTTGATCACGTTGTTTTTGATCGGAATTGCTAAAATCATCACAACCAACAAGAGTTACACCCAGAAGTGCGATGGCAGCAACAGAAGCAAATGGTTTCATGATTTGGATTGATTACTTTGTTATTATAGGATGGATTGTGGGAAGTAGGAAAGGTCTTGTGCCAGTTCTTTAAGTGTCCTCAACCCTTATGATTCTTATCAAAAGGTGCTTTGAAATAATGATTCGCAGCAGAATGAAAAATCATCACACCTTCTGGATTCATAAAACCAGGAGAAGCAAGAGAACCATAATTCCAGAGACGATCCATTTCATCATCAAGAACATTTGTGCTAAACTCTCCAGTATAAAGAGTCGGAACAACATAGCAACAAGCAGGAAGATTTTCTTGATTCCAGATGCTCACATTAAACAAAGAGAATCGTTTCTCCCCTTTGGGAAGATCATATCCTCGTTGAATTCCACTACCCCACCATTCACCATGATGACGACCAGGGCCAAGTTTCATCAGTTCATCTTTGTTTTCGGTTGCCCAACGATGAAAACCAAAGTTGTCGGACTCTGCACTCAACCAACGATTGCGACTTCCAATGAACATATCTCCATCATCAGTAATGTAGATAATTCCATTAGTTCCGTCAATTTTTTCCGTGACCACACATTCCTTATGAAGACGGGGAATTTTAGGAAATGCAACAAATTCGGGATATATAGTGGTCATTATACTTTATTGAGGAAGGTTAGAGATAAAGGATTGAAGATCTGCAGGCATAGCATCAGCAGGAACTTCAGCAGCACGGTGACGGATAATATCTGCGAGTGCTACCTTATGTTCAGGAGATGCTTTGATGTACTCAAACTGCATATTTTGCAGTTCTTGAACCGCACCTGTTCGGAATGACTTTGATTGCTCAAAGGTATTCCTGCGAACATTCTCATACTTTGGGGAAAAGAATGCAGTGAAGAGAAGGTCGTGGTAGGCAACTCCCCAGATGAGAGCACCAAACCCAACCACACCACCTACAATAGCAAGAATTGGTTTCATTTGTCATTCTCCAGAGTAGATTTCAGTAGTTCATTCATAGTGCGACGAGCACGATAGTTCTGAATGATGTCCATTACACAATAACCAAAGGCAAATCCTGCCATAATCGTAGTAATCATTTGGAAGAACCTCCAGAGTTCTTAAAGATAAGATTAGCAAGTACAATCATAGCAAGGTTCTGCCAGAAGGTCAAAGATACATTAAACCAAGACAGAATAACCCCAAGCAACCATGCTTCAAAGAGAATTCCAGCAGTTGCAATAACAATAACAGCAAAAACAGCAGCAATAGTAGCAGAATCTTTCATCAGATTGCCTCCGTTGCCAGTTTAGCACCTTTGAACTTGCCACGAGCACTCTTGTTCTTGGTATCTACACCAGTCACCACAGCGATCTGGGGAGTGCTAGAACCAGTGTACAGTAGAATATCACCTTTGCTCAAAGCGCCAGGAGTGCCCACATAATGGTTCTCACTACTGCCCATCTTGGCGCTGAAGGTGTAAGGTACAACTTCTTCCAGAGCACTCTTGTCAAAGACATGAATTGCTCCAGTACCTTTCTCTTCAATCAGGTATTGGTTTTGACTGTTGGTGCCGATGTGAGTGCCATAGGCAACCTTACCGTCAACAGTGAAAGAATAAAGGGTTTTAGTGTCTGCCATTTCAGTTTCCTCTTCGTAAAGTTTTAGATCAGATCCA
>JACCDW010862405.1_pt1 | contig 14665 bp, 21 predicted proteins | sample 7449781 | NCBI WGS metagenome assembly JACCDW01 (sample SAMN15323449, study PRJNA562643) | freshwater metagenome | isolation source: river surface water | place: USA:Blue River Watershed | collected 2017-08-18
CTCAATATTTTGATGAACCAGCAGATATAGAGTATCATTGGCCAGTATGAGTATCACAGTTTACTTAGCAGGAGCAATGGATTACGTTGGTGACTACGCACTAGGCTGGCGACAAGAAGCTACATTTATGCTCTCTCAGCGTGGCTATAAGGTTTTAGATCCAACATCTATACCAGAAGACTACACCATGTCACCAGACGAAATTGCACAAAAAAATTTGTTTATGCAGAAGAAATCAGATTTACTTCTGGTAGAATACATGTTAGAAAATAGAGCTTATATAGGAACCGACTACGAAATGGCATGGGCAAAAATGCATGACCAACCAACTATAGTTATGTGTTCTAATCAAAATAAAGATCGTCCATATATGAAATATATGACAACCAAACTTGCAGATAACCTGCAAGATGCTATAGAATATATAGCAGTACATTATCCAACCAAATAATAAAAAGGAAAACAAAATGTCAGATAATAAGTTCAAGTACTTTGCTGTTACTACAACTACACTAGTTAAGGCTAACAACAAGGCAGACGCACAGAAGGTAGCCATGGGCCGTCGCAATACAGATGGCGAACTTTTGTTCAAGTCAACAGACATTGAGCGTATTTCATCCGTAGAAGCTCGCGAGCAAATCGAAGAGCTTACAGCCTAATAGCTGATAACTTATATCGATGACTGGGGGGATCACTTTGTGGTCTCCCCAGTTTGATTGAAAGGCGTTTATGATAATTGCACAAATGGTGGGAAAAAATGAATCATCAAGATTCTTAGAAGATGTTCTATCTAGACTATCTAAGCAGGTAGATAGAATTGTCTTTACAGATGATTGTTCTGATGATGACACCGCAGAAATAGCAGCAAAATATGCTGATGTTTTTTCTACTAAAGAAACTATGTTTACTAAACATGAAGGACACTTGAGATCTATAGCTTGGTCTCACTTGGAAAAGATAGCAAAACCAAATGATTGGATTGTTGCTATTGACTGTGATGAAATGCTATACCATGAAGATGGAGTTTCGCTAAGAGATGTTCTCAAGCAGTCTGCATACGATGTTGTAAATGTTAGATTTTATCACATGTGGAATAAAACTCAGTACAGAGTAGACAAGCTGTGGGCACCAAATAATAGTTCTAGAATTTTTAGATTTCAATCAGGTGGAACTTTTTTTGATAGAAAGCTTGCGTGTGGTTCAGAGCCAACTTATGTTGTAGATCTTATTAGAAGAAGAAACTACTGGACACATTCTGGTCTAATGATGAAACACTTAGGCTATGAAAAAGATGAAGATAAAATAGCCAAACATCAAAGATACATGTCTCTTGATAAAGGTGAATTCCATAACATAAGCCATATTGAATCTATAATTGATCCTAATCCCGTACTATTAAATTGGAACATTAATGAAAACCTATAATACAAAACAAACAATAATTAAAGTAACAGACCTCTTAGAAAAGAAGAAGCGTTTTGCTTTCGTCACCTACACTAGATCAGCATTTTTTTCTGTGTTAGGAGATATTAAAGGTGACAAGAAACCGCCTAAGCAGTTCGTTCAGTCAACATTAAGAGGCTTAACTTTGTCTGATAGTAATTACATAGCTGCTGCACAGCCAGACTTTCTTGAATCACATGGTTCAAAGTTTGGCAAGGTGGGCATTGCTGATAAAACATTCTACGATGCAGGCTTTTTAGAAACATACATTAATGAAAAGTATGACGTTTTTAAAACATTCATGCAATACTACTTTAAGCACAATAAAGTCTTAGTGGTTTCTTTCCAACATCAGTCTAATATTGGAAAGTTTTTTTCAAGAGACTCAGCTTTTATCGTTGTTCCTTACAATGATTTTTATGATAAGTTGGATTCTGTTGTTGCACAAATTTGCGAATTTGAAGGCGAGTATGATACAGTAGTCCTTGATTGCCCCATGCTTAGCTCGGCTTTAGCTCCTAAGATTTGGGAAAGCACAAAGATGTCTATCCTAGACATTGGTAAAACGCTAACCGTAGCAAGAGCAGCTGATAGAAATAGATAGGTAAAAGTTGAAGAAGTGGGAACATAGTCAAGACGATGATGAATTTCTCACAGATCTTTTGTTTGAAAGTTCATTGTCTTTAACTGACATAGCTAAAGAGCTAGATGTAAACATAAACCAGTTAAACAAAAGAATAAATCAACTTGGTCTTTCTTGGATTAAAGAAAGACATAAAAAAATGTCAAGAGGTCAGACAGCTCTAACTTTAGTCATGAAAAAACTTCTACCAGGTGAAACAGTAATAAACGAACACCACATAGGAGACAGACTAAAGTTAGATGTCTACTGTCCTAGCTATAAAATAGCAGCTGAATATCATGGAAGACAACACTTTTATTACACTCAAAGATTTTTTGATTCAAAGTATGACTTTGAAGAAGCTCAAAAAAGAGATCTAAAAAAAATTGAGCGCTGTAAAGAGTTGGGCATAGCGCTTGTTGTGTTTAGGTATAATGATAAGTTGACCGAACAGTCTGTTTATGATAGAATGCTAGAAGCAATTAGAACCACAGACGTAGTTAAACAAGATAATAAAAAGAGAAGCGTGACTCAAAGCTCAGCTTACATAGCAGCAAAAAAAAGAAACGCAGAGATGAAAAAAGCTTATTATAGAAAAATGAAAGACAAGAATAAAAATGACTGATCAAGACAACGTAGAAGAAGTTGTTAAAGAGTTTCCTGTAGAGTATCAAATATTTGCCCTATGCTTGAGACAAGAGGGTTCTGTATCCTACTTTGATGCCAACTTGCCAGAAGACATAGTTGGCACAATACATGGTCAGACAGGAATTAATGAATTCTATAAAGCTATTATTGGATATCACCATGCAACTAAACTAGACGTTGTTGACCCAGTTGCTTTTAAGGTTTGGTTAGAATCAGAAACAGATATATATTCTGCTTTAGGCGGAACTTCTGGTGTTGATACTATGATGGACATTTTAATGTCTCTAAATCTTTCGACTGCAGATTCAATTACAAAAATAATAAAACACAAAGCCAACAAAAGAAAGCAGCTAGATTACTTACAGGAACTACAAATTCTTATAACCCAAAAGGGAGAAAAGACACCAAAAGATCTAGCAAGAATTTCTCAAATTACTTCTGAGATAAAAGATTTAGAAGGTGAACTTAACTACAACCCTCTTGATAGCGTAAGTACAGCTAATGATATTTCTAAAAGAGCAGAAGAATTATTGGAGATACCAAACTTTTTGCCAACACAATACAAGTCTTTAAATAGAGCAATGGGCTATACAGACGATGGAGGCTTCTTTAAGGGAGCAGTCCATGCAATCATAGCACCATCAGGAAAGGGCAAGAGCACATTTGCTAAGTGTCTAGTAAACAATTGGGCTGATCAAGGATATAGAGTTCTATACGTAAACTTTGAAGAAGCTATATCACACTGGGAGAGAGTTCTGATGACACAGATCATTGGAAAAAATGTGTACAAAGAAGCTGTTAGCTGGTCTCAAGAACAAAAAGAGTATAACTTAAAGCTATTCAAAGATAAGTTAGAAGAATGGGGAGATAAATTTATGGTTAGACATGACCCAGAAACCCCGTACTTTGAAGACCTTGAAAGATGGTTGAGAGATATAACTGGCAACAATGAAAGACTGCCAGACGTGGTTGTCATTGACACCATTCAATCTATGTTTACTAGAGGTGGAAAAGGTAAACCTAGATGGGGAGAGTTTGAAGAAATGATGGTTCGCTTAGAGAAGCTAGCTAGAGACATGAACTGCGTTCTTATTATTACTGCTCAAGAAAACTCTAACAGAATGAAAGAAAAAAGAGAAGTAGTTCAACAATCTGACACAGGTGGATCGCTAGCTATTCAACAAAAGTGCGCAGTCACAATTTTCATCACGGAAAAGAAGTTAATGTCAGGAGATGATTCCGAAGATGAAAACATCATGCAGCTTCAGATACCAAAAAATAGAATTACTGGATCTACTTTTGTCTACGATTCTCCGCTTGTTAGATATGTAGACGAAAGAAAAACATACGAAGAGTATGAAGCTATCACAGAAAAAGATTACGATAAAGATATTGACTTTGATGTTGAATCTTTAGTAGAACAAATGAAAGTTATATAAAATGGACAAGATAACGCTTAAACAACTAAAAGATTTTCAAGTATGCGCACGACTCTATGATTATAGATACAACGATGCCCTGACAGAAAAAATTGGCAGCAGAGAAATATATTCCCAAAGATTTGAGAACACATTAAAGAGTGTAGTAAATTTTTATTTTTATAAAAAACAATCTGGATCTGCACCTTCATATTCTTCTCTCTTAAATAGATGGGAAAAGCTTTGGTATCCAAAAGATACAACAGCTTATGATTTAACTCACGAGCAACACGAAAGTGTTTATGGAAATAACGCCAGCTTAACGAGCAAAGCTGCAGCAGCTCTTTTAGGTATCTCTGAAAACTTTTCAGATAGTTCAATAATACCGATTGCTATAGAAGAAGATTTTTTTATCCCGATCAATAAATCTGTAGCAATTCATGACAAGTTTGATTTAATATACTTCAAAGATGGAAAAGCTCATGTTGTTAAATGGGTTTTTAATATTAAATTTAAAAAAGAATATCTGTATACACAAGACTTTGCTGTCTTAAACATGGGATACTGGAGCAAGTATGGTCTTAAAATTAAAACAGCAGAGTTTGGATACTATGATTTATTAAATCCAAAACCAAACTTTACTCAATTTGAAACCAAAAAAGAAGACATAGAAACCATAAAAGCTTGGTGTGACACAATGTCTAATGACAATTTATTCCTTCCAAAAAGAGGAATGATATCTTATTGTTCATCTTGCCCGTTTGATTCTCAATGTTCTAAGTGGAGCATTAACTCTAAAAAAGAAAGTCAGAATAATGCCTAGAAATATATTAGATGAAATACTTTCAGATAAGTCTGTAGTTATTTTTAAAAACGATGAAGACAAAATACTAAAGCCTATTTTAACAGAGATAAATTACATATTTGACGAAAATATAAAGTCTTTTGTTAGATCAATCTTATTAAGAGCAAAAAGTTTTTGGACTATTCCTTCAAGTTTTTCTGGAAAGTACCATCCAATGGATGAGCATAATGAAGGTGGAAACTTACTACACACGCAAAGAGTAGTTCGTGCAGCAAAAATAATGTGTGAATCTTATTCCTTAGGGAGAGAAGACACCGACATTGTTTTAGCTGCATGCCTTCTACATGATGTAACCAAGGGTATTATGATTGAAGGTGAAAACTCATTTCATTATGACCCAATGCATCCTTATACTGTAGGGAAATTAGTCAAGAAGTGCCAAGAAGACGATGTAAAGTACGCTTCAGAGTCACAATCTTCTACTGTTTTTTTAGCAGAAGATGTAGTTCAGTCTATTCTTAGATTGGTAAGATGCCACCTAGGCCCATGGTCACCGGTACCAGAGACTATACCAATAACCTATATGGATATGATAGTTCATATGGCAGACAATCTAGCTTCTAAGGTTCACTATATAATAGATGGTGAAAACATAATAAAAGAGAGATGGATCTTAAACAAAGATGAATGAACAAGACGAGCGATTGCTAAAACGTTTTACAGCCATTAAAAAACTAGAATATTTTATTGAAGAGTCTGTATACTATAGGACTCACTCGGAAGATATTTCTGAATTTAATAAAAAAATATTATGGAACGACCAACTAAACATAAACTCAACAAAATTGTATGAAGATAGAAGCTAAAGAAAACAAATTCCTTTCTCAATGGAAATACTACGAAGTCGCAAGATATGTTCCAGGACTTAATAGAGTCATAAGAGACAAAAAGAACAACCTTCCACTAATGCTAGTAGAAGAAGAGGTTGTTGATTACATAAAAGCTAATGATAACACTGGAATATACACGTCAGTTTTTGCTTACAATTCTCAAGATATAGATTCAGCAGTTAGATTTGGTCCTCTTTATTTTGACTTAGATAGTTCAGACTTAGAACTAGCTAAAAAAGAAACAATTCTTTTATATAATGAATTAAATAAATATATACCAAGTGAATCTATTCTTGTTTTTTTTACTGGTAAAAAAGGTTTTCATATTGAATGTGAGCCAACAGCTATTGGTATTAATCCAAGCAATGAACTAGCAAAAATATATAGATACATAGCTAACGACTTAAAGAATAAGTTATCTCTTCAAACCCTAGACTTCAGTGTTTACGACCCAAGAAGAATGTGGAGATATCCTAATTCAAAGCATCAATCAACTGGTCTTTATAAAGTTCTTTTAAATCCGTGTGAATGTGAGAATCTTTTATTTAAAGATACAGAAGAAATCTGCCAGTATGCCTCTACTCCTCAATCACTAGATGTATGTGAACAACCTTTTAGCTATAAAGCTAATGAATGGTACAGAAATTATACTTACTTGATAGAAGAAGATTCTAAAAGAAAAGATGATCCATTAGAGTATTTTAACAAATATGGGTCAACTGCTTTTAAAAATGTTTCTGAAACAAAAAAAGTATTTGATAAGAGAATGCTCCTGGCAAAATGCTCTGCTGTTGGAAGATTATATGAGCAAGCAAAAGAAGAACACTATCTAGAGCACGAAGCAAGATTATTTCTTTGCTCTGTTTTAACTTATACAGAAGATTCAATTAAATTTCTTCATGAGATTCTCAGTAATTGCCACGACTATAACTTTGAAAAATCTTCTGCACATATTAATGACTGGATAAAAAGAAGACAAATGGGTATTGGCGGAAGACCATATACCTGTGAAAGAGCTAACTCTGTTGGTGTTGGATGTGGAGCTTGTTCTTTAGATCAAAAAAATAAATGGGTTAAAGTTGGCAATAGATACATAGAAACACAAGAGAAGTCCTCTCCATCTCCTATTAGATTTGCATATAAAAACATGAAAGAAGAAGAAAACAATGGTTAATGATCCCGATGATGTAATTGGCGTTTGCTCTGAATGTAAATCAGATCAACCGATGAAATATATGGAAAACAATCTTTTTGCACAAAGTGGAACAGCAGTTCCCTGTAAATACTGTGGTGGGATTGTAGTTATTACTTACAGAGAAACAAGAGATACTTCGCTAAAGCAGGCAGATAGAGAACGAGGGCTTTAATGAAGAACTGGACCAACCTGCATAACCATACGGTATTCTCTATGCTGGATGGTCATGGTGATGTTTACAAGTATTTAGAAAGAGCAAAGGGCCTTGGGATGATGGGTCTTGCAACTACTGATCATGGAAACATACACTCGTGGCTTGATTTTTATGACGCAGGGAAGTCTGTAGGAGTAAAACCAATTCTAGGTTCTGAGTTTTATCAAGCTAGAAAAACAAGATTTGATAGAGACGAAGAAGAGAGATCTGGTCCAGCTAAAAATGAATGGGAACAAAGAGGCCCTTATCACATAACTATACTTGCTAAAAATAATATTGGTTATCACAATATTATAAAAATATCATCTAAATCTTTTGTAGATGGATACTATGGAAAGCCTAGAATAGACCACGATCTCATTGCTCAGCATAGCGAAGGAATAATAGTTCTTTCTGGTTGTCTTAATGGGGAAATTTCTCAAGCCCTATTAAGAAATGATTTTGAATTTGCTCTTTCGGCAGCTAAAAAAATGCAAGACATAGTGGGTAAAGAAAATTACTTTATAGAGATGCAGGACCATGGACTACCTGAACAGCAAAAGATAGCACAGGGTCTTATTGATATAGCTAACAAAATTGGAGCAAAAATAGTACCCACTGGAGATTGTCATTATGTTCATCAATCAGATGCACAAGCTCATGACATAATGCTTTGTGTGGCAACTAACTCTAATGTAAATACTCCAGATAGATTTTCTTTTTCTGGAGATGAGTTTTATCTTCAGTCTTACGAAGATATGTCTAGAAGATTTTCTGATGACTGGCTAAAAAACACAATGCATGTAAATGACATGATTGACCTTGATCTTAGTTTTGGAGAGATCCACTTTCCAAACTTTCCAGTTCCAACAAAAGAAAATTCTATTGACTACTTTGAAAGACTGGCATGGGATGGTTTAAAAAAGAAATATGGCGATCCCCTTCCAAAAGAGATAATGGACAGAGCTAACCACGAATTAAGAGTCGTAAAAGAAATGGGCTTTCCAGAATATTTCTTAGTTGTTTCTGACCTAGTTAGATGGGCTAAGTCTAACGACATTAGAGTTGGATGGGGAAGAGGTTCTGCAGCGGGTAGCGTTCTCTCGTATGCTTTTGATATTACTAATCTTGACCCAATTAGATTTGGACTTATGTTTGAAAGATTTCTTGTTGAAGGAAGAAAGTCGATGCCGGATATTGACTTGGACTTTGACGATAGACATAGAGATAAAGTCATAGATTATGCTAGAAACAAATATGGTAGCGATAAGGTTGCGCATATATGCACCTTTAACAGAACTGGTGCTAGACAATCTTTAAGAGATGCAGCTAGAGCTTTAGGTTATGATTTTGTAACTGGAGATAAAGTAGCTAAGTTAGTGCCACCACCTATTCTTGGAGTTTCCAAAAACTTGTCTGAGTGCATGGAAGTAGATGACTTTAAAAAAGAGTATTCGTCTAACTCGGAATCAAAAAAAATTGTAGATACAGCTTTTGGCCTAGAAGGTTTAGTAAGACAGACTGGAATCCACGCTGCGGGAATTGTTATATCTAAAGGACCACTAACTGATTACCTTCCGATTATGCAAAAGGGGCAAGACAATCCAGTTGTTACCCAGTGGGACATGGGAAGAGTTGAACAGTGTGGTCTATTAAAAATTGACTTTCTTGGTTTAAGAAACCTTGGTGTAATTGACCAATGCGTAAAGCTAGTAGCTAGAACTAGGTCTATAAACATAGAGGTAGATAACATACCATTAGATGATAAAGCCACATACGATGAGCTTTGTAAAGGAAATGCAATAGGAGTATTTCAGCTAGAGTCTAGCGGAATGCGTGAACTGATGGTTCAGATGCAACCACAAAATATAGAAGACATCATGGCATTGATTTCACTATATAGACCAGGCCCAATGGGTTCTGGCATGGATAAACTTTACATAGACAGAAAGCATGGTCGATCAAAAATAACTTACGACCATCAGAAAATGGAAAAAGTTCTTGGCCCATCTCTTGGGATTATGCTATACCAGGAAGATGTTTTGGGAGTCTCTAGAGAGCTAGCTGGATTTTCTTCTGCAGAAGCTGATGATTTGAGAAAAGCTATTGGCAAAAAACAAATGGATAAAATCTCGTTGTTTAGAGAGAAGTTTGTCAAAGGATGTGTAGAGCATTCCTCTCTTCAAGAAGACAGAGCAAATAAAATATATTCAGATATTGAATACTTTGGTGGCTATGGATTCAACAGAGCTCACGCAGCAAGTTATGCGATGATTTCCTACATTACTGCTTATTTAAAAACTAATTACACGGTTGAGTACATGGCTGCTTTGATGAGCTCAGTTGTAGGAAACAAGGATAAACAATCTTTGTATCTAGCTGATTGTAGAAAACGAGGAATTAAAGTAGTTCCTCCTTCTATTAATTGGTCTCAAGAAGACTTTGGCGTGATAGATGAGCACACAATTATTTTTGGTTTGGCTGCAGTAAACGGAATAGGATATGCAGTGTCTGATGCAATTATTTCCAGCAGACAGGAAGGGCATCCTTATACATCAATGCATGACTTCCTTAGAAGAACTAGTCCAGCCGTATTAAAAAAGAGTACACTAGAACACCTTACTAAAGCTGGTGCATTTGATGAGTTAATTGAATCAGCTTTAGATAATGACTTTGGTAGAAGAACAGAATTAAGTTTATTGGAACAAGAAAAAGAAGAGCTTGGTCTTTATATCTCTAAAAATCCTGTAGATGGAATATGGGATTTATTGTCTGATCATATATCCCATGAAATTATTGAAGCTTCAGAAATGCCAGCATCTTCAAGAATAATGATTGCAGGAATTATATCTGGAGCCAAGAAGCTGGTAACCAAAAAGGGCGCAAAGATGTTTAAGTTTAATGTTCAAGACATATCCTCTGACATTGAAGTCCTAGTCTTTCCTAGAGAGGCAAAAAATTATCCAGATGATTTCTTTACTGATGGAGAAGTTATTAAGATAACTGGATCCATCTCTAAAGATGGAGATGAGGAAAACGCAGTTAGCAAGATAGTACTTAATGCGTGTGAAAAATTAGACTTGTCTACTTTTGCTGGTGGTAAACCAATATATTTAAAATCTAAAAAAACAATAACAGAAGTTTATTTAAATAAATTAAATGATATAATTAATTCTACAAAAGGTGGATCCTATGTCTTTGTAGAAATAGAAGATAATAAAAAGAAATTTAAATTTAAATTTAACAATACAACTTCAATTACTGTCAAAGAACAATTGGAAGAATTAATCAAGGAGATACAGTGACTATTAAAGGAACATATAAAAATCCAACAGAAAACCCATGTTGGATATTTTGCCCGTCGTGTAATAGGTGTCAAGACAAAGGAAGATACACCAAGTGCAACGGATGCTCGGGAAGATTTGATCCTGAAGGAATTATAGACCCTGACAAAGATGATTATTGCGACTGTAAAAATGGAAATCTTAGATGGAAGACTAAACAAGGTAAGCTTCTTATGACTAGATTTAAAACAAATCCATTTAAAGGAACAGTCAAGTATGAAAAGAAGTCAGAAGATGAACGAGATTGGGATTCGTATGTAGCTGATATGAGAGAAAAGTTAGATGACCCAAATTGGAACCCTATAACAATAGTAGATGAGGATTGAAATGATTAAAGATGAAGCTGGACGTGTAGTCCTAAATAACATAACACTTATTGAGTACAGCGAAGAGCAGGGATTAAAAGGAAAATACTTTATCCAAGCAGGAGTAGTCGGCCTTTACTGTACAGAAAAAGAGTTAAAGGACTTATATACAGTTCTTAATTACTATTGCAATATAGAAGATTTTGCACAGTGCAAGATTAAAGTAGGAGACGAAGATGTGGCCATACGTTGAAGATGATCATATGGAAATTGGAAACTCAGGATGGGTTCCTGTAGGAGAAGGTTTATTTAAAAATATAAAAACAGGAAAGATCATTGATGAAGCCGGAATTGAGTACGACTCAAACGGAAACATCATAGAGCAAGAGGATAAATGAGTTTAGAAATAAAAAGAATTGAAGACATCGACGCATTCACCAGGTTAACACTTAGTGAGTTCAGCTATTCTAGAATAGACACTTATGAGATGTGTCCTTCTAAATATTTCTTTTCTTACATCAAGAAAGAACCAAGACAGTTTAATGGTCCAGCTATTCTTGGAAACATTGTCCATGAAGTATTAGAGAATACTGTTTCAGCTGAAGATGTTCTTAATCTGGAAGACATGCACGAGAAGTATGTTGAAAGCATTGGTTCTTTTGATCCAAACAAATCTCTCTCTGAAGATCTTCTTAATGTAGGAGCTCAGATTATAGATGAGTTCTTTGATTTAAACAAAGATAAAACATTCGATGTTTATGGTAAAGAAATTGGTTTTAATTTTGTTTTAGGAAACTATTCTATTATTGGTTTTATTGACAGAATAGACGTAGTTGATGATCATGTATTTATTGTTGATTACAAAACTGGAAAAAGAGAAGTCGCTGCAAAAGATGTATCATCCAATCTTCAAATGGGGATATATGCCCTAGCTGCTAGCGTTATGTTTCCAGGAAAGACAATTACTGCAGCTCTACATTACCTAAGAACAAACAGACTGAAGGCTCACACATATTCTGAAGAAGATTTGGAGTCTATCAAACAGAAGTTGGTAGATAGAATTTTGGTAATTTTAAATGATCAAAATTTTTCTCCCACATTTAATGAAAGAATATGTTCATTTTGTGATCACTCACAAAGCGGTGCCTGCGCAGTAGGGGCAGTTCGATTAAAAAAGTTTAGAAAAGATATATAAAAAAAACCCCCAGGGAATTAACCCCGGGGGTTTTTTGTTATTAAATATTAAATCAGAACTGTTCGATTGGATTGAGTTCTGCAGAAGCTACCAGGTCAAAGTCTGACTCAACGACGATCTTTACTGCGTCGCTGTGGTCAAAGCCGAGAGCACTAAGGTCCTCGATTACTGACTCATTGATTGTCTGGCTGATGCTATTGATGATTGTGTTTAATGTATTCATGATAGATACTCTATCACCTTTCTGCCTTGGTGGCAACTTTTTGTGGTTATTTTTTGTTTTTACTTTGAATATAAAGTATAATGTATGTATGTTTGACGTCGATAAGGATAACACCATGAATACAGAAGTGACAACTCCTGAGCAATATTTTTTTTCCAGGTCTAGAAAAAGATCTCATCCTAATTTTAAGAAGATGATAGCTCAGGCAATTGATAAGGTCGTCTTAAAAGAAGATAACAAAAACTCCAGAGGAAATGCATATAAGCATACTAAATCAGGATACAGAGAAGACTTAGGAATTGTCCTTAGATCAAACTGGGAAGCTAATGTGGCAAGGATATACAATGCCTACAACATTGAGTTTGAATTTGAGCCTAAAGTTTTTACCTTTCCAATCAAGAGGGGTACCAAAGGTTACACTCCAGACTTTTACTTACCTAAACATGATGAATGGCTAGAAGTAAAAGGTTATTTAGATGATAAAAGTAAAATAAAACTCAAAAGATTTAAAAGGTACTATCCTGAAGAGTTTGAAAAATTAACGTTTGTTTGCAGTAAGTACTCAAGCAACGCAAAAAATTTTGCTCAGGAGATAGGAATTCCACAAGTAGTTTATTACGAAGATATAAGAAATTATTATATGGACAAGATTCCATATTGGGAAGGAAAGTAGTTATGTCTAGCTACAAGGAGCAGTATTATAGTTTAGAAGAAAACGAAATGCAGGATCTCATAGCAAAAGCTAAGAAGGGATCTGCAAAGTCACAAGAAGAGTTATTAAAGGTTTTTAATAACTTTCTTACAAAATACGTAAGCATGTTATACTACCGGAAAGTATAGTTATAACGATTATGATATCAGAAGGTTCATATCGCTTTTTGTGAAGGATAATTTTGTTAGATTTAATCTCATGAAAAACAAATTAAATCAAGCAGGGTTCAAGCATGTAAACGAGTGTATGCGACGGAATTAATTACATGACAAAAAGGTATTGCTCTGAAGAGGACGTAAGACAGACAGTAAATCTTACATTTCTTCAATGTGTTCAAAGATATGAAAGAAGAGATTCAGAAAAGGGACCGATCCCATTTAGCGCATTCTTGTATAGCTACTTCTTTTATCTGCTAAAGAAAAATGTAGACACATTTTTGATAGATCAACTTGGCAGAAAATCGTTTCCACTATACAATGAGAGTAACAATAACGAAGAAGGTTCTGACCAACAAGAAGGCTTCAATGTTGACACAATTGAACACGCAGTAACCGATTTAATTTTTGCAGGTAATGTAGATGAGTTTTGGGTATTAGGAGAAAATACTCAACCACCATTTGATCAGCTTTCAGTTCAAGAAAGACAATTGATAAAATGGAAGTATGTAGATGGCAAGAAGTCTTCAGATATAGCTGCTAAAATTACAGAGCATCCGAACACAGTTAGAGAACATATCAGCAAGGTAAAGATAAAACTTAAAGATATACTGTTATCAGATGGAATGGAAGAATTCTTGATGCTAAGCAACATAGAAAGAAAGTAAATTGGAAGACAACTACAGTATTTTAAATGGTTTGTACAACTTTTTAAATCCACAATTAAAAGAAATAGTGCAGGCTTTTTCTAAGCCTGAAGACTTAGACAAATACTTTATAGAGATACCAGATGTAAACTATATAGATTTAACAATTCATGACTTAGCTTCTCTAGTAGCAAGATCATCTAATGTATATAGCAGAGTTGCTAGGTTTGCCGGAATAGCTAGAGCTCAAAGAAAGCTTCTAGAAGGAAAGTATAAACGAGTCTACAAAGCAAATCGTTTTGGAAAAAATGAAGCAGAGCGTGAGGCAACAGCAATAGCTGCTGCAGAAAAAGAATACGAAGCCCTTACTGCAGTTGAAGCTGTAGTGGAATTAGCTGAATCAATGGAGTCAGCAGCAAGAGTTTCTTCTGAATCAGCAAGAAAGTTAATGGACAAAGTCCAATCAATGCAAGTTGCAAATACTAGAGAAGACAAGGGTTATTACTCAGAAAAAGATTACAGCACATTTTAGGAAAACATGTATATAGGTCATTACAAAGCAGTAAATTCAAGTCAAGAGTTTTTTTCTTCCGTAAGAAAAAGCCTTGACTTTCCTACACAAGTTGAGTACAAAGGAGAAAGATATCTTCTTCAAACAACCTACTCAGCAGCAGCAAAATCAATGCAAGACAATGTCTACAGTAGGGCTGAAGCTCTCGGTATTCCAAAAGACATTAATGTAGACTGATATGAATATAGAAGTTTTTTGCGATGGGGCCTCAAGAGGTCAGGGTCAAAAAAAAGTTGGAGAAGCTTCTTGTGCTGTTGTAGTTTATAAGAATAGAAGAAAAGTTGCTCAGTTTGCTAGAG
>JACCDW011103637.1_pt1 | contig 14662 bp, 17 predicted proteins | sample 7449781 | NCBI WGS metagenome assembly JACCDW01 (sample SAMN15323449, study PRJNA562643) | freshwater metagenome | isolation source: river surface water | place: USA:Blue River Watershed | collected 2017-08-18
CGCGCCCCGCCGATGCAAGACTACCCCGAGGTTCCGAAGCTGCCCAAGCTCCCGTTCATCGCCAGCGACGTCTTTCTGCTCCTCGTCGCCGGCTTCATTGCCTACCGGGCGCCCGCTCCTTTTGAGGGCGGAGCGCTGATCGCGATCGTCACCTGCGTCGTCGTGGGAGGCATCCTTCTCGGCGTTCCCTTTATCGCCGAGTATGGTCGCCGCACCGATGTCCTGCTCCGGGAAAGGCAGGACGAAATCGCCGCGTTAGCCAAGACCACCGCAACGTGCGCCGAGCAGATCAGTATCGCCACGGCCAGCTTACACGGCCTCGCCGAAAACTACGCCCGGAGTGCGCGCACCCTTGAGACGCTGCCGCAGAAGCTCCAAGAGAAGGTCGCGGAACTCAAGGCCCAGCTCAACGAGATCAGCCTGAGCGAGACTGAAGCACTCGAGCAGGAACTGCAAACACTCCGGGCCGCCGAGAGTGATCGGTTGCAGTCCGCCGTCGACGAACTCTCGAAGCTCGCGCGGGAGTTCGCCCGCGTCGAGACCGCCGCGACCCAAATCTCCGCGAGCCTCACGCAGGTCGGCGAGCAGTCGGCGACGAAACTCGCCGGCAGCCTCACCCTCGCCACGACCACCTCCGCGAAGGAAATTGATGCCCTCCTCACCCGGGCGCGTCAGCAATGGGCCGCTGATTCCAAGCAAGCAGAGACCCGAACCACCGCGGCGCTCGCCGCCACCGTGAGCGATTCGCTCCGGATCCTGGAGACCCGACTCGAGCCGCTAATCCGGAAGCTCGCGCCCGCGCTGGAATCCCCCTCGGCATCCACGGCCGAATCAAGCCCACCCCAATCTAAGTCAGCGACACCGGTCCCACCTCCGACTGCGGAGAAGCCAGCTTCCGCCACCCTGCCCGCCCCTGCCGCCTCTCCTGAGCTGCTTTCGTTCAGCCTCGGCGAAGAGGCCTCGTCCGTTTCCGCCCCGCGCCCCGACGCTCCCCCAGCGCAACCCTCCGTCTCTGCCAATCCAGTCGCAAGTCCAAGTGGGAGTGAGGCCGCGGCCGCTCCGAACGCGCCCCAAAGCGTCTCCGAGCCCGTCTCCCCAGAAGCGGCCAAGACGACGGCTCCGACAGAATCCGCCGCGCCGAGACGATCCAGCGAACGGTCGCCGAGCACACCGGTCGAGGCAGCGCTCTCGTCCGACGGCGCCACCCGCCTGCTCGTGACCGCTTACATCGGGATCGGCAATAAACTCTTCGCCCGCGGCTCCGGCCCTGGCCTCAGCTGGGAGAAGGGCGTGCCGTTGCACTTCGTCTCCATCGGCAAATGGCGCTGGGACACCGCCGAAGCCAGCAGTCCGGTGCAGATCAGGCTCTACAAGAACGACCAGACCGAATGTACCGCAGTGGGGACCCTCGAGTTAGAACCCGGCCATCAGCACGAGGTGACCGCCACGTTTTGAGGCCGTTCGACGCCGCGCGAGGGGTCCGCGCCGCCGAGAATCAAGGCACGAGCCCGCTCCCCACCATCCCGGCTAGGAACCGCCACCGAGGCCGGCGGTCGAGGCCGATGGCTTCGCCGGTAGGCCAGGCAGCTTCGGCAACTGCAGTTTCCCGGCCGCATCGCGACCGGCCACCGCAGCCGCCTGATTGGTCGCCGCGATCTCGGTTAAGACTTCCTTGCGGAAAATCTTCACGTCGCGCGGCGCGGCGATGCCGATCTTCACCGTATCACCCTCAATGCGAGTGATCCGAATCTCGATATTATCGCCGATCAGGATCGACTCGTTAACCTTGCGTGAAAGGACCAGCATGGGATGAGATCAACCCGCGGTGACCAAGGGATGCCGCGCACTGTAGCGGGTATGGTTCGCCAACACGACTTGCTTCGCGATGCCCGTCCGGCGATTGATGACCACCGGTCCAACGAGGTTGACCGTCGCGGTAGGCGGCAACGCCCGACTCACCGTCACGATATTCAACACGAGTGCATCGGCCGTATCATTGATTTCGAGAAACGCCGCATCTTCGTCGAAGAGCTCAAGCTCATAGTCGGGGACCAATCCGGCCGGCTCGATCACCACGAAGTCTACCGGCTCGGGACCAGCCAACCGAAGCCAACGAAAGGGCAATTGATCCTCGCTGTAGAACAATTCGAAACCCTGATGCTCAGGGAAGCCCACCAGCCCACCCGGTATGCGAATGAGCTGAGGCGCCGGGTCCGCTGACGCTGGGGTTGCAAGGCTGACTTTCATGACGCGGGGATGTTACCTGAGATAATCCAGAATGGAAAGCTGAAGTATCCGGTTCGCGGATGAGAGGGAAGCCTCATAGGCCGTGGTCGCTTGACCGAGCCGTACCATCGTCTCCGCCAGGTCCGCATCGGACTCCCGCGATACCAACTGCTCCAGCGTCTCGGCGCGCGACTGTTGCTGCAAACGACTCGTCTGCACCCGCAGTTCGATGGCTCCATTCTCGCTGACTGCACCGAGGAGCGCATTCTCCGCCCCTTCCAACACGGTGCGGCTTCCCGCAACCGCCGACGCATCGGCACTTCCAAGGGCATCGCGAAGCGCAACGAGCCCCGAGATCAGATCGCGAATCCCGACGTTCGCCTCCACGGCGGCACCCACCGCGAGCTCCGTCGTCTCCGACACCGCAACCCGGGTACGATCCGCATTACCCGCGTAGGCTACCGTGGTCACTCGTCGCGTCACCGGATCGCGCGCCACACTGAACGGCACCGTGTCTGTAGCGGTGCCAGCAAACAGGTGCTCGTCCCGCAGTCGGCTGTTGCCCACCTGAACCGCTTGTTCAATCAGTTGATCCACTTCGGAGGCGTAGGCCCGCAGCGCGTCCGGACCGTTGACGCCGCCGCCAAGCGTGGCGATCTCGCCTGCTCGCTCAGAAATCTGCTGCAACGCCTTTAAGCCGGCAAACGAGGCGTGGGCAACCTCCAGCGCCCGATCCGCGTTACGATCAAACTGCAGGATCCGCGCACGCTCCGCCTGCATCGCGATGACACGACCCGCTGCAGCCGGATCATCGTCAATCGAGCGGATGCGCTGACCCGTCGAGACTTGGAGTTGAAGCTGTGCCTGCCTCGCCCCGGTGCGCTGAATCTGGGTAAGGACTGCCGACGATGCCTGGTGGGTAGGGACGCGCATGGAAAATGAATGAGGCCGGAACGACTGCAGTGGCGTGGTTAAGCTCCCAGACGGTTCACCACCGTCTCAAGCAGCTCGTCAATCACCGCGACGACACGCGATGAGGCCTGAAAAGACCGCTGGTACCGCATGAGGTCAGCCATCTCCTCGTCGAGCGATACCCCGCTGACCGCATCGCGCTGACCACGCACGATCTGCTCTACGCCTCGCTGATCATCCGCCCGGGCACGGGCGCTCGCTAAGGCCTGCCCCAGATCGGTGACCGTCCTCGTATAGTGTTGAAGAAAGGTGCCATCAAATTCATCTCCAGCCGCCACGGAGAACCGACGATCCCCCAAGGCTGCGACCGCCCGAGCGATCGTGCTGTCACCGGCCGCTCCGCCATCCGAGGCCTTAAGCGACGCAGCGGAAAGGCCGGCATCGAGAGAGAGGGTCTCAGCCGAAGTCGCCGAGGAAACAAAGAAATCCCCGGTCGACCCCGTCGGATTGTACGCGGCGTTCACAGACCGGACCAATTGATCCGCCAGCTGATCGATCCGCCTCCGCGTGTCCGCGACCACCGTATCCCGGGCCTTCAGAGCTCCCCCCACCGTCCCGGTCGAGACCGCGATCGCCGCTCCACCTGCACGGACTCCGCTCGCGGTCAGCTCAACCGTGTCAGTAACCCCCGGTCCGGCCACGAGCGGAACCTCGGCTCCGGTAAGATCCCGCCCGACGACTTCGATCTGGCCGGGATATCCCTGGGCCGGTCGTGACTCGCACGGCAACTTCGCCGCCAGCTCCTCAAGTCTTGCCTGCCGCTGGTCCCGCAGATCCGCGGCGCCACCAGGAAAATTGATCTCCGCTCGACCGATCTGACGATTCAGATTCGCGATGGTTTCGAGCAGCCGGTTCACCTCGGCGACGTCCGTTCCCATCTGCTCAGTCAAGTCACTCTGCACCTGCGCCAGCCGCTGGTCGGTGGAGCGCATCCGATCAACCAGCGTTGCGGACTGCTGCACCAGCGACTGCCGCTCGCCCAGATCCGTCGGACGAGCCGCGAACGCCTGAAACGCAGTAAAGAATGCGGTGATCGACTCCGCCAAGCCGTTGCCCGAACCCGCCGCGCCCAAGCCTGCTGCCTCACCGGTGCGACCGATCTGTTGGCCGAGTCCAGCTTGGGCCCGCTCGTAGGCTGCGGCCTCGGTGTCAAAAGCCGTCGTCGCTCCGATCTCGCGGACCGTCTGACGGTCCAGAAGATCGTCCCGCAGCTGCTGGATCTGGAGAGCCTCCAGCCCGAGCGACTGAGCGCCCTCCGGTGTGAAGACCGTCCCGCGATCGCCCAATACCACGCGCTGGCGCGCGTAATGGGGATTGTTGACGTTCGCGAGATTTCGGCCCGCGGTTTCAACCGCACGAGATTGCGCGGTCAAAGCACGGACGCCGGAGGAAAGACTACCGAAAAGACCGGACATAGCGATCGTTTCACCCTGCCGCCTGCCAGGCAGCGGACGAAGAAGAGAGAGTGACCAGCCCCCCCGACGAATAGGTTGACACCACGCTGGTCGGACGGAGGACGCGGAGCGTCTCGTGGTGAAGTTCGAGCGTACGGGAAAGCAATTCGCGATTCTGCCTTGCTCCCCGTCTCAGCCGATGGACCAGGACGTTGGTCTCGTCGATCAAGGCCAAGATCAGCGGCCGGACCTCCTCCGGAAAGCACGGCACCAGCGACCGGAGGCTGCGTTCACCCGAAACCCCGAGGGTCAGCGAAAGCGCGCGGACACAGCGCTCCCGCTCCTCCCGTTGTGTCGCTGCCGTTCCCGCCCGCGCCTCAATCGCCCCTGCGAGGTCGAGGACGGCGTCGGCATCGCGCTCCAATAGGCGCTGCCTTTGTTCGGCAAAGAGAGCGAGCAGGCCGCCATAGGCCTCAAGCTCCGACCGGAGGTGCTGCACGAGAATTTCCCAGCTGGAATTCATGGAAGAAAAAGGAATGCGATCACGGGGTCTCGACTCTACGCTTGCGGACGCGGCAGGCCCACGGCCATTGGGTGCGCCGCGCCCTCGGCTAACGGTGCACCGCGAGGTGTAAGCTGTTGGGTCAACATCTTCGAGAGTCCGAGGCCGCCGGCTGCTCCAAGGGAGGTCGCGAGCACGTCTGTGAGCATGTAACCATACACCCCACCACCCGAACCACCGCCTTCGCTCAGACCGCCGCTCATTAAGGGCTCGATCGTCGGAGCGAGGAGCTGGCGCAGGATGATCGCTTCAAACTGCCCCGCCGCCCGCTTGATCTCATCGGCTTTGGCCCCCCCGCGGGCCTGCTCGGCCGGACGCGGAGCGGGTTCCAACGCCGTCGTTCGTGGCGCTCGCGGCGAGAGACCGGAGAGAGAAATCGGTTCCATGGAAAGACGGCGGCGGCAAATCAGTTGATCACAAGCTCAGCCTGCAGAGCGCCGGAGCGTTTCAGCGTCTGGAAGATCGCCATCATTTCACGCGTCGATACTCCGAGCGCATTCAACGCCGCGGCCAATCGTTCGATCGACGGAGCTTCATCGACCACCGTAAATCCACCTTTCACTTCATCCACCGCCGTCTGCGTGTTGGTGACCGCTTGAGTCTGGCCCGAGTTGTTGAAGGCATTCGGCTGCGACACGCCCGTGGTCGAGGCGATCGTGATCGTAAGCGAACCAAGGCTGATCGCTACGCGAGAGAGCCGCACGGTGGAGGTCGCGACGATCGTCCCCGTGCGCTCGTTGATCACGATGCGCGCCAGAGTGTCGGGCTCCACCTCGACCTGACCGAGGTCGGCGATGAAGGCCACTTCCTGACCGTGGAACATCGCTGGCACCCGCACGTCAATGCTCGCGGCATCGCGGGCCTGCGCGACGCCGGGATAAACGCGATTGATCGCGAGGACCATGCGCGCTGCCGACGTAAAATCCGGATTGTGCAGCTGTAGGGCCATCATTCCGTCCTGCACGAAACGCGCTGGAATCTCGCGCTCGATGATTGCCCCACTGCTGATGACACCGACTGTTGGATGGTTTTTTTGCACGGTCGCACCCCCCGCCCCTCCGGCGCCACCGAGGAATCCGCCCACCGCAATCGGTCCCTGCCCCACCGCGTACACGCGGCCATCGGCGCCAACGAGCGGCGTCTGCAACAACACGCCTCCCTGGAGCGTTTTCGCATCGCTCATCGAAGCGACGGTAATGTCGATGCGCGAGCCGGTGCGGAGGAAGGGTCCGATGTCCGCCGTCACCATGACCGCCGCGACATTCTTCGCCTTAACCTGCGTCGGATCAACGGTCACGCCGAAGCGCTGCAGCGTATTCGCAACCGACCGCAGGGTTGCCTGAGCATTCGAGTCACCGTCGCCGGCGAGGCCGACCACCAACCCGTAACCGACCAACTGGTTTTCCCGGCCGCCCCCGACGAGGGCGAGATCTTTGACGCGGGAGGCGCGAAGCGAGGCCCCCCCCCAAATCAGCACACAAGCGATCAAGACCCCGCGCGCAAACGCGGCTGCAGACATTCCTGACAACCCGGAAGCGGGAAATGAGGTGAGTGAGTGCACGAAGAGGTTCAATTGAGATTAGTAAGGGCGCAGGGTTTCATAGAGCCGCGCGAGCCAGCCCTTGCGCTGAGCGTCGGTAAGACTCCCCTCCGAAATGAACTCGACGCGGGCATCAGCGATGTTGCTCGAGACCACCGTGTTACCGGGGCTGACATCGTCGGTGCGGACAAGGCCGTGGAGCACAACATGCTGTGTCTCGCCCGCGGAAACGACGCGCCGGACTCCCTCGATCACGAGGTTGCCGTTGGGCAGGATGTCCGTCACCAGCACGGCGGCCCGCGCACTGAGCGTCTGCGAGTTATTGACCTGACCGCCGCCGTCGAAATCGCTGGAGCCCCCGAAGGCCGCCGCGGGCAAACTGCCCCGGTGCGTGCCGAGGCGACTGACCGACGGCGGAAAGAGAAACTGATCCACACCGGCCTCGACGTTCGCCGATGAGCTGGTGGATTTCTTCTGGGATGACTGCGCGGCCGCGGTCTCCAGCACGATGACGGTGAGGATGTCGCCGACGCGGGAGGCCTTGCGATCAGCGAACATCGGACGCTCGGAATTCCCGGGCGCGGTCCAAAGGGATTCGCTCCGCGCGGGGACCAACAGCAGGGCCGAGAGGACCGCCATGGTGAGATAGCTCGGGAGGTAGAACGACATAGACGGAGTAATTAGAAACGCACTTCCGCCCGGTTTGGCGCGACCACCCGGACGGCGAACTCACGCCTGGAATCGAGGTTACGAACCCGCACCGTCTCCCCACGTCCACCATCCTGCATCGCCTGGGCCTTGAGAGTCACCTGCAGCGGACCATCGACGGCGGCAACCTCGATCACGTCACCCTTGCGCACCAGGGCGCGTCGCGTGACGTCGCGCCAACCGATCAGGCGACCGGCGGGCACCGCGCGCTGGAACATCCAGTCCGCCGGTTGGGCCAGCGTGGTCGAGAGTACCTCCCGTTCCCGCAGCGCGTCAATCCGACGCAGATCGCACGCGGCGGGATCCAAAGCGGCGCCGCGCTCGAATGGAGCGCGCGAGACCCAGCCCTCACGCCATAGCTGGGCACGGACCGCGAGAGTCTCATCGGCGGTTTTCCCCTGCGGATCAACGACCCGCACCCGCATGATCATAGCACTACTCAAGACGGCCGGAAACTCCAGTACCCGAGCCGACCAGCGCGCCGAATCGGCGGCGGCCGCCACTCCATCCCCGACTGGGTTCCACGGCCGCACCGGATCGAGTACCAGCTCACCCTCCACGTTGAAGTGAGCGCCCAGGTCACGGGTCAGGCTCTCCCACAACGTGCCTGATACCGTCGCGGACGCGTCGGCAGCGCGCGCTGCGGGCAAGCCGGCGGCCAGTGCGCCAACAAGCCAGACGATGCCGCAAACTCGCGCGCTGCGGCCACGGAAAAATCGAATGAGGTAAGCAGCCATCGCAAAGAGTCCTTCCGGTTCAGCGCTTCATCTGAGCAACGCTCTGGAGCATTTCGTCCGACGTCTGGATCGATTTGCTATTCACCTCGTAGGCACGCTGCGCGACGATGAGATTCACCATTTCCTCTACGATGTTGACGTTCGACGTCTCGATATAGCCCTGGAGCAGGTTTCCGAACCCCTGCTCTCCCGGTTGACCCACTTCCGGAGCTCCGCTGGCCGGAGTCTCCTCGTAAAGATTTCCGCCTAAACTGCGCAGACCAGAAGGGTTCGCGAACCGAGTCAGGGTGAGACGGAACGTCTGACTCCCCGAGGAACTCTGGACGGTAACCTCTCCATTATCAGCGATGTTCACCGAGGTGGCTCCAGGCGGGATCGGCTGGAACCCGGAGAGAATCGGCATGCCATCATTGGTCGTCACCTGACCGCTCGGCGAAAGCTTCAGCGACCCGTCGCGCGTGTAGCCAATCGTCCCATCGGGACGCTGCACTTCGAGGAACCCCTCACCTTGAATCGCGACATCAAGCTTCTCGCCGGTCGCGTTGACCTGCCCCTGGGTGAACACTTTCGCGGTCGCCGCAACCCGGGAACCATTGCCGACCTCGATGCCGGTCGGCACCACGTTGCCTCCGCCGCTGTCCGCCCCAGCGCCCCGGGGACGCTGATAGAGCAGATCCTGGAATTCGATCTTGCTCCTCTTGAAGCCAGGCGTGTTCACGTTCGCGAGGTTGTTCGCGATTGTGTTGAGGTTAAGCTGCTGGGCCTCCATTCCGGTGGCTGCACTGTAAAGCGAAAGATTCATGGCGGGGTTGAAGGGGGGTGGGTTCAGCCGGCGGTTATCCGAGAGTTTCGATGGTGCGCCCGAGCGCCTGATCGCGGGTTTGAATGAGTTTCTGGTTGGCCTCGTAAGCCCGGGCGATGTTCACCAGATCGACCATCTCCCGGAGCGGAGTGATGTTACTCGATTCGAGATAGCCCTGCAGGACCTCCGGCTTTTCGACTGGCTCCGGGTCGGGACCCGAGTTGATGAACGCGCCGGCAGAAAGCGGCACCAGTTGCCGGTTATCAGCGAACTTGACGACGCCAATCCGGCCAACGGGCGCGTCGTTCTGAAGGATTCGACCATCCGCGTTGATCACGATCCGTCCTCCACCCGGCAAAAACTGGATCGGGTCTCCGCCCTCATTCAGGACCAAAGCATTATGCGATGTAATCAGGGTCCGATCCGCCCGGAGCCGAAATTCTCCGGCACGCGTGTACGCCTTTCTTCCATCCTCCAGCTGGATCTCAAAGAAACCCTCACCCTGCAGCGCGACATCGAGGTCCCGACGCGTCGGCTGCGTCTCGCCGTACTGGAAGCTAATTCCATAGCCGACCTTGGGAAACTGCATGGGCTCGCCGCCACCCGCTCCAACTCGCGCCTTGGGATCCGTCATGACCTCACCCTTGATCGCCGAACTGAAACTCACCGTCCGCTTCTTGTAACCGGAGACCTGACTCGAGGTGATGTTCTGCGTCACCGCGTCCTGCCAGCGCTCGAGCGCGGAGAGAGACGCGGCACTTTGGTACAGCCCTACATTCATGCTCGCCGAAGAGAGCAGTCTGAATGCCAACTCTGTAACTACCTATTGGATAGCTTTTTGAAATTCCCTTTTCCGTCAGACCTCAAGATGAGGACACCCCGAAGGCGACGAGTCCTCAAGGGTGGGCAGCTTTTGCCGTCCGCCGCTGGCACGCGGCAGCTGGCGCATCACGCGCCGACGGGGTAGATGCACTCAACTTCGATTCGCTCGCCGCACGTGCACGTGACGACGAGACGAACGATCTTTTCGCCCTCACGGATGCATTCGACCACGGCTCCTCCGCCATGGGTGTGAGCAGGACGCGGGGCGCCCTCGGTGGAGGGCAGCCCCTCAAGCGGGCGCACGATCGGACGAAGCGGGGGAATCGCGGCGGAGGGACGGTCGGCAAGAAAGGGTTTCATGGCGATGACGGGGAAGGAGACGCCCGCGGGGGCGTGCTCGGGGAGGTCGGTTGACTGTGGCGGACTGGTCCGCCACGCGATGGGGGTGCGCTCGCTGGCGCGGGGCGTTGGGACCGGACGGGGGTGACGGAGAGGCTGATCGCTACGCGCTGGTTGGACTCGGACTCCGGCGCCTCCAACGGATGCGGGCGTGTCTCGCCATATCCCGTGACCCGACGGATCAAATCCGGCGCCACCGCATACCGCGTCAGCGCTCGCCGGGTGGCGTTCGCTCGATCAGTCGAGAGCTCCCAGGCAGAATAGTCGGCTCGGGGAAACGAAAGGCCCGCCCGCGTGTGGCCCTCGATGATGACGTGGAACGCGTTGCGATCAATCATCCATGCCAGTCCCTCCATTACGAATGCGCCCCACTCGGTGAACTCTGCGGTTTTTTCCGCGAAGAGGGGTTGCTTTGAGCGGTCAAAGAGGGTGACCCGGAGCCCGTCGCTCGTAACCTCGATATCGATCGGTCGGTCGACCGCATTCGCATCCATCTGAAACTGTCGGTAGAAGTCTTGTGCCAGCGAGCTGAGGTACTGCAGATCAATTTCCCGCGCGCTACCGGCCCCGGCAGAATCTCGGGACTGCTTGATCCGCGTGGAGGGCGGAGGCTGATCCATCGCCTCTTCGCCATCGCGGTTCAGCACACCGGCACCGGCCGACATCGGCGATGTGAACGGTTGCTGAAAGTAGCGTGAAGTGGCCACCAGCACCTCCTGATCCTGAGCCGAGATCCACAGCACCATGAAAAGGGCCATCATCGCCGTCACGAAGTCGGCGTAGGCTACCTTCCAAGCTCCTCCCCCTCCTTTTGCCATCGGATGCGCCTCGTACTCGTCAACGCCCACTCGGCATGGACTTGAGTGTCGCCTCCAGCTCATCCCCGTTCGGCTGTACTGTGCTGTCCAGCGAGCGGCGAGCGATCTCTACGGAGGTCAGCGGCGCCAAGCCCTTCGCGAAACTGGAGACGGCCACCAAAATGCAGCGCAAATACTGCGAATCCGTTTGATTCATGAGCTTAATGCGATTGGCGACTGGGTTGACGAAGCCGTAGTCGACGAAGATGCCGAGCAGCGTGCCCGTCAGCGCCGCGGCGACTTTTTCACCGACTGCCTCAGGACCCTCGGCAATTGCACCCATGGTATTGATGATGCCGAGAACCGCCGCCACAATACCGATTGCCGGCAGGGAGTCTCCGACCATCTGCAGAAGGTGAACGGGATGGTCGTTCTCTTCGTTTTTCGCATTCAATTCCGCCGACATCAGCGCTTCGAGTTGGTCCGGTTTGATCTTGCCGTCGATCACGGGCTTCATGCCGTTGACCAAAAATTCCGTTCGCTCTTTGTGCGCCAGAAACGCCGGGTACCTCTGAAAGATCGCACTCTGCTTGGGGTTCATCACGTGCTCCTCAAGCGCGATGAGACCGTTGCGTCGACCCACCATGAAGATCTCGTACAGCATCTTCAGCAGTTCGACGTAGTCCGCCCGCGCGACGCTTTTACCGAAGGCCGCGTGCTGCACCTTGTGCACGATCTCCTTCATGATGTGGGGAGGACTGGCGATCACCAGAACTCCTAGCGCTACGCCAAGAATCACGACGAACTCCGAGACATGCAGCAGCACCACGGGATTCCCTCCGGCGATCATGAACCCGCCGAGAGTCGATCCGATGACGATGAGTGCTCCGATGAGGATGAACATGAGCCGAGAAGGATCTAACGGCGCGCGTCTCCGCGCGCTTGAGTTCCCTGGCCCCGGAGCGTCAGAAAAGACGCCACGCCGCAGCCGCTGGGCGCACCGCCTGCGCCTTTCACTTTTCGCGGACGCGTTTCAGGTACGCGCGAAGGCCGATCACGGTCTGAGCGTGAATCTGGCAAATGCGCGACTCGGTGAGGTCAAAAACCTCGGCGATCTCCGCCAGCCGCATGTTTTGATGGTAATACATCGCAAGGATCTTCTTGGGAATCTCGGGCAACTCCGCGATTCGCTGAGCGAGTAAGCCCATGAGCTCCTCCTTCTCCATCCGGTCACGCACCGAGACGTCGCCTTCGTCGGCAATCAACTCGTGCAGCGAGGTCCCATCACTATCCTCGTTATCCGTGGTCTGATCGATCGCAATAAAGCAGACCGGACGAGCCTCTTCCATCCACTTGGCATACTCCTTCGGGGTGAGATTGAGATGCAAGCGTACCTCTTCCTCACTCGCAGCCCGCCCAAGCTTTTGCTCAAGCTCATTGATCGATTCCTTAAGCTTCTTGGCCTTCGCTCGCGCTCGCCGCGGGCACCAGTCCAAGCGGCGCAACTCGTCGAGCACTGCCCCCCGAATGCGCATGCTTGCGTAGCCAGCGAAGGTATGACCCTGCTCTGGGTCGTACTTCCGGACCGCCGCGATGAGTCCCGTCACACCCACGCTATAGAGGTCGTCAACATCCACGTGTGCCGGCAGGTTAATCTTGATCCGGTCCACCACATTCCGAACCAACGGTAGGTAGCGGACAATCAGCTCCTTCTCATCGACCTCGCCGCTCGAGGTCTGATACGCCCTCCAGGCGTTGGCGGCGGCGGCAGGCTGGGAGTAGGCGACGGCGGCGTGGCTTTTCATGAGATTATCGGCAGGCGTTGGATCGAAACAGGGGGGGCTCGGAAATCAGGGGGCCGCGGTCGGAATCAACGGCTGCGCGGAGCAGCGGCGGCTGCCGCGTTGGGACCGACCGGAATGGCACGGGCAGCCGCGTGCGCTTCCTCGATGGCCGTGGCTTCGCGTCGGCGCTGCACCAGCGCGTCGGCGAACGAACGGATCACGACCGACCAGAACCACCGGAGAAGCAGGGCGCCGCTCAGGCAGCCCACCGCTGCATCGCGCAGGACAAGATCAGCACTCCGACCGGCGGTAAGGCCGGCAATCGCGACGAGCGAGAAACCGAGAAAACCACCACTGAGGAACGCGAACTTCATCGTCCGCTCCCCCCTGCTCCCGGCACCGTTCGCCGCAGTAACGCAGCGACTACATCATCCTCCCGTTCATCGACGTGCGCCGGACCAGTCGACAGAAACAGCGGAGACAGCTCAGATTCGATTATCAGGTCCCACAGCCGTCCCCACTCGGACAACTCATCCAAATGCGTGAACACCACGTGCGTCGCGCCCAGCTCACGACCCGCCGCCGCCATGCGCTGCAAGGTTCCGAGATCGTAGAGCGCATTGAGCACCAGCACCCGAGTCGCGATGCGCTCGCGATCCAGGCCACAGCGCAGGACCGCGCGCTCCGCTCCACGACTCGCGCTGAACGCCGGACAATCAACCGCCAGAGTCCCGTTGCCCGACGGTGCGTCATCCACGCTCCGACCGAACGGAACCGAAACCACGTCGACTCGGGCACGGAGCGCCGCCAGGCGCAGCACGTCCGGCACATTTTCCTCGGCCCTCCACTGCACCACCCGCCGCACCGCCTCACCCGCCTCCGCGCGCGAGACCATCCACTTGGCAAGCGCGGTCGTACGCCCGGAACCGGCGGCACTCAGGAAAGCGACGCGTTCGGTGACCAAACCGGAACCGCGGACCTCCGCCAGAAGGCGCAATGCGTTCCCCACCGCTGCCACCTGGCGATGCAGCGGGCCCGCATGCACCGCTTGCCACTCCGGGGTCGTTTGCAGACGCGCCCGCAGGGTCTCCGTGAAACCTGCTCTCCGTAGAACTTCGGCGAGCGATGGAAGCGCATCTGCGTGCTCCACTCGCTCACCGCCCTCCTCCGCGCTGCGTCGGCTATGCCCGGCTGAGTCGGCCCCGCGCTCCTCGAATGCCGTCGGCATATCCGCCTTCGGGGTCGAAGCGTCAGAGAGTGTTTTCTCCCAGCTCGGCGGCACCGAAAGCACCGCTGGCTCATCGCCGACCCGCGCAATCACTTCCAAGCGGGGCCGGCCAAACAGTCCGGAGAGTCCTTGCCCCGGCATCTGTCGCACTGAAACCACCTTGGCCTGTCCGCCCCACTGAGCCTGAATCGTCTGCACCGCTTCCTCCGCCGACCTCACCACAAGACGGTAGGTCGCGGAAGAGCGCGCCGATTCCTGAAAACTCTGAGGACTGGAGAACATGGAAAAGCGCCCTGTAGTGCTTTTCCCATGCCACTTATCATTCAGACAATGTAACAGCCGTATCCACTCCTAGTTACGCTTTGTTTTTCATGATCTAAACCGATTTGCATCGGGACCTCCGGCAATCCCTGCCGGTAAAGCGTCGGCAGAAGATGCCCTAAAATAGGCACAAAATGCCTATGTGCGTACCTTTTTGCCGGATACGCTACTTTGATTCTGCGAAGTGTATCGGCGCTCTACCGATTCGCTTGACCGTAAAATTTACCCGGCTGGAAGAAATCAGGCTGCCTTGAGCGTGCCGATATCGGCACGTGGGCCGGTGATCGCCGGAGCCGGAATCAGACCCGCGTTCTCGATCTCGGTGGCGAGGGGCAGTTCTTGGAACGCCAGAACGACCAGGCGGCTGAAC
>JACCDW011565007.1_pt1 | contig 14655 bp, 10 predicted proteins | sample 7449781 | NCBI WGS metagenome assembly JACCDW01 (sample SAMN15323449, study PRJNA562643) | freshwater metagenome | isolation source: river surface water | place: USA:Blue River Watershed | collected 2017-08-18
GAGTTGCGTGGCGAGTCCATGCAGGACGTGATCTTCAACGGCACCACCACCCGCAAACCGGCCAGCCGCTCCAGCGTTGAACTCGTGTTTGACAACAGCGACCACCGCGCGGGCGGCCAGTGGGGCCAGTTTGCCGAGATCGCGGTCAAGCGCGTGCTCACGCGCGACGGCAACAGCAGCTACTACATCAACAACCAGCCGGTGCGCCGCCGCGATGTGCAGGACGTGTTTCTGGGCACCGGCCTGGGCCCGCGCGCCTACGCCATCATCGGCCAGGGCACGATCAGCCGCATCATCGAGTCGCGCCCTGAAGAGCTGCGCCTCTTCCTCGAAGAGGCCGCGGGCGTCTCCAAATACAAAGAGCGCCGCCGCGAGACCGAAAACCGCCTGTCGGACACGCGCGAGAACCTCACGCGCGTCGAAGACATCCTGCGCGAGCTCAACGCCAACCTGGAAAAGCTCGAAAAGCAGGCCGAGGTTGCGCAGCGCTACAACACGCTGCAGGCCGAGGGCACGCTCAAGCAGCAGCAGCTGTGGTTCTTGAAGCGCCGCGAGGCCGAAGCCGACCAGGGCAAGGTGAAAGCCGAGGTGGACCAGGCCATCAACGCGCTCGAATCGCGCATGGCCGATCTGCGGCACGTCGAGGCCGACCTCGAGACCATCCGCCAGGCCCACTACGCCGCCGGTGACGAGGTCAACCAGGCCCAGGGCAAGCTCTACGAAGCCAGTGCCGAAGTCGGGCGCCTGGAAGCTGAGATCCGTTTCGTGGTCGAAGGCCGCCAGCGCGCCGAGCAGCGCCTGCTGCAGCTCAAGGAGCAGACCGCGCAGTGGCAACTGCGCAGCCAAGAGGCCCAGGCCGAGTTACAAGCCCTGGCCGAACAGTCCGCCACCGCCGAAGACCAGAGCATGACGCTGGCCGCGCAGGTCGAAGAGCAGGCCATGGCCCTGCCTGAGCTCGAAGATGCGCTGCGCCAGGCCCAGCAAAAAGCCAGCGAACAGCGCGGCTCGGTGGTGCAGGTGCAGCAGCAAATCCAGGTGCTGGCCGCCGAACAACGCAACGTCGAAGAACAAAGCCGCCAGCTGAACCAGCGCCGCGAGCGCCTGGTGAGCGACCGCAAGGCCCTGGCCGCACCCGACGAGGCGCGCCTGGCCGAGCTGCGCGAACAGCTGGCCGCCGCCGAAGCGGCTGCCCAGGAAAGCCATGCCCGCCTCGAAGAGTTGCAAAGCCTGGTGCCGCAGTTCGACGAGGACCGCCGCACGCGCCAGCAGCAGGTCAATGCCGAATCGGCCCGCCTGGCCGACCTGAGCGCGCGCATCGAGGCGCTCAAGGCACTGCAAGAGAAGGTGCGCACCGACGGCAAGCTCAAGCCCTGGCTGTCCAAGCACGGCATGGACGGGCTCGAAGGCCTGTGGAGCCGCATCCACATCGAAACCGGCTGGGAAAACGCGCTCGAAGCCGCGCTGCGCGAAAAAATGGGGGCGCTCGAAGTCTCGCGCCTGGACATGGTGCGCGCCTTCGCGAGCGACGCGCCGCCCGCCAAGCTGGCTTTCTTCAGCCCACCCAGCGCCGGCAGCGCTCCCGCCCGCACGGGCTTGCCCTCAGGCTGCCGCCCTCTGGCCGAGCTGCTGCGCGTCAATGACGCTGGCCTGGCCGCCTTGCTGGCCGACTGGCTGCAGGGCTGCCACACCGCGCCGAGCCTGGACGACGCGCTGGCCTGGCGCAGCCAGCTGCAGCACGGCGAGGTGATCTATGTGCAGGCAGGCCACGCCATCGGAGCGCACAGCGTGGCCTTTTATGCGCAGGACTCCGAGCAGGCGGGCCTGCTGGCGCGCGCGCAAGAAATTGAAAACCTGGACAAGCAGCAGCGCGCCCAAAGCCTGATCGCCGAAGAAAGCCGCAGCGCCCTGGTCAAGGCCGAGGCCGCTTACGCCGACGCCGCGCAGCGCCTGATCGGCGCGCGCCAGGAAGCCAGCGCCGCGCAAGCCCGCGCGCATGAGTTGCAGGTCGAGACCCTGCGCCTGTCCCAGCTGGCCGATCAGATGCGCGAACAAAGCCAGCGCATCGAGGGCGATCTGGCCGAAGTCGACGCGCTGCTGGAAGAACTGCAAGAGCGCCGTGTCACCGCCGAGGCGCGCTTCGAAGAACTCGACATGCAGCTGGCCGACAGCCAGGAGCGCGACGCCCATCTGGGCGACCGCGTGATCGAGGCCGAGCGCAAGCTGGCCGAATGCCGCGAGCAGCAGCGCAGCCTGGAACGCCAGGCGCAAGAAGCACAGTTCTCGCAGCGCAGCCTGCAGGCGCGCCAGGCCGAGCTGCAACGCACCATCGAAACCGCCACGCAGCAGGTGCAGGGCATCGCGGCCGAAGAGCAGCGCGCGCACGATGAGCTCTCGCGCCTGACCGACGCCGCTGCGCAAGGCGGCCTGCAGGACGCGCTGGCGCTCAAGCTCATGCGCGAACAGGAACTGGCTGCCCGCCGCAGCGCCTACGACGATCTGACCGCCAAGCTGCGCGCCAGCGACGAGCGCCGCGTGGCCTTCGAGCGCGAGCTGGACCCACTGCGCCAACGCATCACCGATCTGCAGCTCAAGGAACAGGCCGCGCGCCTGGGTCTGGAGCAGTACACGCAGCTCTTGGCCGACAACCAGGCCGATCTGGAAGCGGTGGCCCAATCGGTGGAACAAGGCGAAGTACGCCTGTATGGCTTGCAGGGCGAGATCGACCGCCTGCACCGCGAGATCGCGGCCTTGGGCCCGGTCAACCTGGCCGCGCTCGACGAACTCTCGACCGCTCGCGAACGCAAGACCTTCCTGGACTCGCAAAGCGCCGACCTGACCGATGCGATGACCACGCTCGAAGACGCCATCCGCAAGATCGACGGCGAAACGCGCGATTTGCTGGGCTCGACCTTCCACACCGTCAACCAGCACTTTGGCCGCATGTTCCCCGAGCTGTTTGGTGGTGGTCAGGCGCGCCTGGTGATGACGGGCGAAGAGATTCTTGACGCCGGTGTGCAGGTCATGGCCCAGCCACCGGGCAAGAAAAACCAGACCATCCACCTGCTCTCGGGTGGCGAGAAGGCGCTCACGGCGATCGCGCTGGTGTTCGCCATCTTCCAGCTCAACCCCGCACCGTTTTGCTTGCTGGACGAGGTGGATGCGCCACTCGACGACGCCAACACCGAGCGCTATGCGCGCCTGGTGGCCAGCATGGGCAAGGAAACCCAGTTCCTGTTCATCAGCCACAACAAGATCGCGATGGAAATGGCCGAGCAGCTGATCGGCGTGACCATGCAGGAGCAGGGCGTCTCGCGCATCGTCGCGGTGGACATGGAGTCTGCGGTGGGCATGGCCGAGGTCTGAGGGACAGGATCAACAATGGATTCGCTGCAACTGAGTTTGTTGGGCATTGGCGGCGCCACGCTGCTGGCCGTGGTGGCCTACAACCAATGGGTCTCGCGCAAGAGCGCGCCGCGCCAGGCCGATGCGCCTTTGCCCGAAGCGGCTGAGGCTGCTCTGCCCGAGGGCGAGGAAGGCCCGATCGAGCCGGTGCTGCAGGACGATTTCAGCAGCCTGCCGCAGCCCGAGCGCAAGCCGGTGCTCGATGCCCTGATCGACGTGATCGCGCTGATCGAAGTCGACCACCCGGTCTCGGGCGACGCCGCCCTGGCGGCGCTGCCGGCCACGCGCCGCGTGGGCACCAAACCCTTTCAGGTCGAAGGCTGCAGCGAGCTGAGCGGCGAGTGGGAGCCGCTGGCGCCTGGGCGCCGCTATTCGGCTTTCCAGGCCGGCGTGCAACTGGCCAACCGCATGGGGCCGCTCAACGAGATCGAGTTTTCCGAATTCGTGGTCAAGGCCCAGGCCTTTGCCGACGCCGTGGGCGGCACGCCGAGCTTTTCCGACATGCTCGAAGAGGTGGCGCGCGGACGCGAGCTGGACCAGTTCGCCAGCGCGCACGACGCGCAGCTGGGCCTGACCCTGGTGGCGCGTGCCACCGCCTGGAGCCCGGGCTACATCCAGCAACACGCCGCGCGCCTGGGCTTTGTGGCCGGCGTGATGCCCGGTCGTCTGGTGCTGCCCGCAGCGGTGCAGGGGCTGCCCCCCGTGCTGTCACTCACCTTTGACACCCAGGCCGCGCTGGCCGAAGACCCGGCGCTGTCGGCCGTGCGCGAGTGTGTGTTGAGCCTCGATGTGCCGCAAGTGCCGCGCGAAGACCAAGCGTTCGAACGCATGTGCCAAGCCGCGCGGCTGCTGGCCGAGCAGATGGATGGCGTGATCACCGACGGCGGTGGCCAGGTGCTGGCCGACGAGGTCATGCACCAGATTGGCCAGGACCTGCAACAGCTCTACCAGGCGCTCGACGAGCGTGAACTCTCGGCCGGTTCGCCGCAGGCGCGGCGCCTGTTTTCCTGAGCGTTTTGGGCCATGTCGACCCTGGACCTGTTTGACGCGCCGCAGCCAGCAGCGCCTGGCCCCCAGGCGCGTGCGGCCGCGCTGCGCGCGCTGCTGCACCGCCACGCCCACCTGTATTACACGCTGGACGCGCCCGAGATTCCCGACGCTGAATACGACCGCCTGTTTCGCGAGCTGCAGGCGCTCGAAGCGGCGCACCCCGAACTCTTGACACCCGACTCGCCCACCCAGCGCGTGGGTGGCCAGGTGCTGGACGCTTTCACGCCGGTACGCCACGCGGTGCCCATGCTGAGCATCCGCACCGAAACCGACACCGAAGCCAGCGGCGCCGAGGCCTTTGACGCGCGCGTGCGCCGTGAACTCGGTTTGACCGAGGCCGAAGGCCCGGTGGCCTATGTGGCCGAACTCAAATTCGACGGTTTGGCCATGAGCCTGCGTTACGAAGCCGGCGTGCTGGTGCAGGCGGCCACGCGCGGCGACGGCGAGACCGGCGAAGACGTGACCCACAACGTGCGCACCATCGCCCAGGTGCCCTTGCGATTGCCCGAAGGCGTGCCCGAGGTGCTGGAGGTGCGCGGCGAGGTCTACATGCGCCGCGACGATTTCGAGGCGCTGAACGCGCGCCAGCGCGAGCGCATCGCCGCAGGGGCCAAGGGCGAAAAAACCTTTGTCAACCCGCGCAACGCGGCGGCTGGCGCGGTGCGCCAGCTCGACTCGCGCATCGCGGCCAATCGGCCCCTGAGCTTTTTTGCCTATGGCGTGGGCGAGGTGCGCGACGGCCACCAGCACTGGGCGACGCAGCACGGCCTGCTGATGCAGCTCAAGGCCTGGGGTTTCCCGGTCGCCGAGCAGACAGCACGCGTGGAAGGCGCGGCCGGCCTCGTGGCCTTTCACCAGAAAATCGCCGCGCTGCGCGACAGCCTGCCCTACGACATCGACGGCGTGGTCTACAAGGTCGACGATCTGGCGCTGCAGCAGCGCCTGGGCTTTGTCACGCGCGAGCCGCGCTGGGCCGTGGCCCACAAATACCCGGCGCAAGAGCAGCTGACCCAGGTGCTGGCCATCGACGTGCAGGTGGGCCGCACCGGCAAGCTCACGCCGGTGGCCAAGCTCGCCCCCGTGTTCGTGGGCGGTGTCACGGTGACCAACGCCACCCTGCACAACGAAGACGAAGCGCGCCGCAAGGATGTGCGCGTGGGCGACACCGTGATCGTGCGCCGCGCCGGCGATGTGATCCCCGAAGTGGTTTCGGTCGTGACCGAGAAACGCCTGCACGAAGCGCAGATCTTCACCATGCCCACGCATTGCCCGGTGTGCGGCAGCGAGGCCGAGCGCACCGAAGGCGAGGCCGACCACCGCTGCAGCGGCGGCCTGTTTTGCCCGGCCCAGCGCAAGCAGGCGGTGCTGCACTATGCGCAGCGCCGCGCGGTCGAGGTCGAGGGCCTGGGCGACAAGCTGGTTGAGCAATTGGTGGACTCAGGCCGCGTCAACACCCTGGTGGACCTGTACCGCCTGCAGATGGATGACCTGGCGGGGATGGACCGCATGGCCGAGAAATCGGCGCAGAACCTGATGACGGCGTTGCAGCAATCCAAGCAAACCACCTTGCCGCGCTTTGTGTTCGGTCTGGGCATCCGCCATGTGGGCGAGGCCACGGCCAAGGCGCTGGCGCGGCATTTTGGCCAGCTGCAGGCCATCATGGACGCCAGCGAAGACGCGCTGGCCCAGGTGGCCGATGTCGGCCCTGTGGTGGCCCACAGCATCCACACCTTTTTTGCCCAGGCACACAACCGCGAGGTGGTGCAGGGCCTGCGCGAAGCCGGCGTGCACTGGGCCGAGGGCGAGGCCCTGGCGCCCACCGCCATGCCGCTGGCCGGCCTCACGGTGGTGCTGACCGGCACCTTGCCCAGCCTGGGCCGCGAAGAAGCCAAGGAACAGCTCGAAGCCCTGGGCGCCAAGGTGGCCGGCTCGGTCAGCAAGAAAACCAGCTACGTGGTGGCCGGCGCCGAGGCCGGCAGCAAGCTGGAGAAGGCCCAGAGCCTGGGTGTGCCGGTGCTTGACGAGGATGGGCTCAAGCGTTTGTTGACTGGAGAGTCACCGTGATGTCCCCGTCACTGTCATGCCCTGGCTTGACCAGGGCATCCACCGTCGGAGGCTTGGCTGGGATGGACCCTCGGGTCGGGCCCGAGGGTGACGGGAACATGGACATCGCTGCAGATAAAGCTGGAGTGCGACCTTGAGCGTTCGGCCAATCCTGAAGATGGGCGACCCGCGTCTGCTGCGCGTGGCCGAGCGCGTGCGCGCGTTCGACACACCCGAGCTGCACGCGCTGATCGCCGACATGCGCGAGACCATGGCGGCGGTGAACGGGGCCGGGCTGGCGGCGCCGCAGATCGGCGTGAACCTGCAACTGGTGATTTTCGGCAACACGGCACGCAATCCACGCTACCCGGACCGGCCCCTTGTGCCGCCCACGGTGCTGATCAACCCGGTCATCACGCCCCTGGGCGATGAGGAAGAAGAGGACTGGGAGGGCTGCCTGTCGGTGCCCGGCCTGCGCGGGGTGGTGCCGCGCTATTCGCGCATCCGCTACACCGGCTTCGACGAGCAGGGCCAGTCGATCGAGCGCACGGTGGACGGATTTCACGCCCGCGTGGTGCAGCACGAGTGCGACCACCTGATCGGCAAGCTCTATCCCATGCGCATGCGAGATTTCACGCGCTTTGGCTTCACCGAGGTGCTGTTCCCCGAGATCAACGCTGCCGAGGACGATTGAGCTTGTGACCTGGACCCTCGGGTCGAGCCCGAGGGTGACGCAGTCGGTCATGCCCGGGGGCACATGCTCCTGTCATGCCCGGGGGCACATGCTCCTGTCATGCCCTGGCTGGACCAGGGCATCCAGTCATCGCCTCAGAGCCGTGCCAGGCGCTGCAACGCCAGCTGCAGGGTCTCGTCCCTTTTGGCGAAGCAAAAGCGGATGACCTTCTGGTCAAAACCGTTGCCGTAAAAGGCCGAGAGCGGTATGGCGGCCACACCCACCTCGCGCGTGAGCCATTGGCAGAACTCGGCTTCGGGCAGGTTTTTTTCGGGCACGGCCAGGCCCGAGATGTCCACGCACTGGAAATAAGTGCCTTCGCCGGGCAGCAACTTGAATTTGGTTTGCGCCAGGCCCGCGCGGAACAGGTCGCGCTTGCGCTGGTAAAAGGCCGGCAGCTCCAGATAAGGCTTGGGGTCGGCCATGTAGCGCGCCAGGCCGTGCTGCATGGGCGTGTTGACGGTGAACACATTGAACTGGTGCACCTTGCGGAACTCGGCGCTCAGCGCTGCGGGCGCGGCCACGGTGCCGACTTTCCAGCCGGTCACGTGGTAGGTCTTGCCGAAGCTCGAGACGATGAAGGCGCGCGCGGCCAGGCCCTCAAATTGCGCGGCGCTCCAGTGCTGCAGCGGGGCGTAGACCATGTGTTCGTAGACCTCGTCCGAGATCAAGAGCACGTCGGTGGGGTCGAGGATCTCCTGCAGGCGCAGCATTTCCTCGCGTGTCCAGACCATGCCGCTGGGGTTGTGCGGCGAATTGATCAGGATGGCGCGGGTTTTGGGCGTGATGGCCGCGGCGATCTTGTCGAAATCGGGGCGGAAGGTGCCGGGCGTGAGCGGCACGCGCACCACCACGCCACCGACCAGCTCGATGTTGGGCACGTAGCTGTCGTAGCAGGGCTCGAGCACAATGACCTCGTCGCCCGGGTGCACGGTGGCCAGGATGGCCGTGAGGATGGCCTGCGTCGCGCCGGCGGTCACGGTGATCTCGCTCACGGCGTTGTAGCGGCGGCCGTACAGCGCTTCGATCTTGGTGGCCACCGCTTCACGCAGCGGTGCCACGCCGGTCATCGGTGGGTACTGGTTCAGGCCATCGCGCATGGCGGCATTCACGGCGTCCAAGAGGCGCGGATCGCAGTCGAAATCGGGAAAGCCCTGGCCGAGGTTGACGGCGCCGGTCTCGGTGGCCAGCGCCGACATGACGGTGAAGATGGTGGTGCCGATGTGGGGCGTCTTGGAAGGGAAGCTCGGGGTGCGTGGGGTCATGGTCGAATCGGGGTTCAGAGCTCGTAGTCGTTGACATGGCCACTCATGGCCATGGCGATCAGTTTGGGGTTCAGGCGCTCGCTGAGCAGCTCGGCAAAGTGCACCACGAAATCGCGCAGGTAGGCGCCGCGCTTGAAGGCCACGCGCGCCACGTTCATGCCCAAAAGCGGCCCCAAAGGGCGCACCGCCAGGTCCTGCACCGGGTCGTCCTTGACGGCCATCTCGGCAACGATGCCCACGCCCAGGCCCAGGCGCACATAGGTCTTGATCACGTCGGAGTCGATGGCTTCGAGCGCGATGCGCGGCTCCAGCTTGCGCGCCGCAAAAGCCTGGTCGATGCGGGTGCGGCCGGTGAACGAGGGGTGGTAGGTGATCAGCGGGTACTGCGCGATGTCTTCGAGGTTCAATCGCGCTTTGCCGACCAGGGGATGGCCCTGCGGCAGCACCAGCACGTGTTGCCATTCGTAGCAGGGCAGGGTGACGAGCTCGTCGTAGGCTGCCAGCGATTCGGTGGCGATGCCGATCTCGGCTACATCCTGCAGCAGCATCTGCGCCACCTGGTCGGGCGCGCCCTGGTGCAGGCTGATGTTGACCTTGGGGTACTGCTCGCGCAGCCGTGCCACAGGCACGGGCAGCACATAGCGCGCCTGGGTGTGGGTGGTGGCGATCGAGAGCGTGCCGCTGTCCTGGGTGCTGTACTGGTCGCCGATCTTGCGCAGGTTGCCCACCTCGCGCAGGATGAGCTCGATGCTCTTGAGCACGTGCTGGCCGGGCTCGGTGATGCGCTTGAGGCGCTTGCCATGGCGCGCAAAGATCTCGATGCCGAGTTCTTCCTCGAGCTCGATGATGGCTTTGGAGACGCCCGGCTGCGAGGTGTGCAGGGCCTTGGCGGCCTCGGTCAGGTTGAGGTTGCGGCGGGCCGCTTCCTGGACGAATCGGAATTGGTGCAGGTTCATATTCGAATTGCCATATCAGCAGATCGAATTATGCCTTTGGGTTTTAAGTTTGGCTGGCGGGGCGCAAGGCCAGGTCGGCCAGGCAGCGCGTGAGTTCGGGCATTTCACCCACGGCAGGCGTGAGTTCGATGCCGAGCTGTGGGTGGCTGGCGCGCAGCGCGGCAACGAGTTCTGGCAGGTCTTCGCGCGCGTGGCGGCCGATGCCCAGGAACATGGGCACGATGCGCAGTTGGCGGTGGCCCTCGGCCACCAGCGCCGCCACGGTGCTGGGCAGGTCGGGCGCGGTCAACTCCAGAAAGGCGCAGCGCACCGGGGTCTGCGGCGATTGGCGCTGCATCTGCGCGGCCACCGCATCGATGGGCGCACGCCAGAGCGGATCGCGCGAACCGTGCGCAAACAAAATCACAGCGGGCAATGGTTTGTTCATCGTCGCAGCACCATCCAGCCAAAGGCCGCCAGAGATATCACGGTGTAAATCAGCGAGGGCGCGGCCGAGGTGATCCAGGGCTCCCACTCGCGCAGATTGCCCACATGGCTGAACACGTTGTTGAGCAAATAGAAGCTGATGCCGGCCATGACCCCTGCGAACACGTGGGTGGCGATTTGGCCCGAGCGGAAATGCAGGTAAGCAAAGGGCAGCGCCAGGGTGAGCATGACCATGCAACTCAAGGGGTAGAACACCTTGCGCCAAAGCTGGATCTCGTATTGCTGGGCGTTTTGCTTGTTCTGGCTCAGATGCCGGGTGTAAACGATCAGGTCCCAGATTTTCATGCGGTCGGCGCTGATCAGGGCCGCACCCACCATGTCGCGCGTGATGCCGGTCGGCCATTCGAGTTGTGCCAGCGTGCGGGTGTTGAGTGCGCTGTGCTGCGGCTGGGCTTGCACATCCACCGCCTCAATCTGACGCAACTGCCACAGCGCATCGCCAAACTCGCCCTGACGCGCATGCAGGGTGCTGATCAGGCTGCCCTCGGCGTTGAAACGGTGGATGCGGATATCGATCATGCGCGCCTGGTCGTCCATGGCGCGGATGTTCACGGCCACCTGCTGATCGCCTTGCTGCTCCTTGAGCCAGGCACCGGTGCGACCCGCGGTCAGCTCACCGCGAAAGCGTGACTTGAGCAGGATGCCTTGCTGCTCGGCCCAGGGGGAGACGTAATCGCCCAGCACATAGGTGCAGGCCACAAAAATCCAGCCCGCCTGCAAAAGCAGCCACAGCGCACGCACAGGCCCCAGCCCGCCGGTGCGCAAGATGGTGAATTCCGAGCTTTGTGCCAGCCGCGCCATGACGTAAATCGTGCCGATCAGCACCGCGATGGGCAGCAGATCGTAGAGGTGGCCGGGCGCTTTGGAGGCCACCACCAGCAGGGCGAAACTCATGTTGTAGCCCTGGCCCGCAAGCCGATTGATGTGCTGCAACTCGTCGACAAGGTCGAAAAACATGAACAGCGACAGAAACCCCAGCGCCACAAAGGCCACGGACTGGAAAACTTCGCGGTGGATCAGCCGGCGCACCGTTTTCATGCGCCCTCCGAGCGTGGCAAGGACGCGCGCGGCAAGAGGTTGCGCCAGGACCATTGCCGCTGGCGCAGCCACAACCACAGGCAGGCCAGACTGAACACGCCGCCGTGCAGGCCCAGCATCCAGGGCAGCAGGCCGATGCGGCCATGGCTGATCCAGTTCTGGCCGATGTTGACCAGGTTGTAATAGACCACGAACACCAGCAAGGCCAGGCCAAACTGGTAGCTGCGCCCCACGCGCGGGTTGACGGCCGACAGGGGCAGGGCCAGCAGCACAAAGTTCAGGCTGCACAAGCCCAGGCCCAGGCGCCAGGAGAGCTCGCCCAGGTTGACCGCCGTGGGCTGGCGCCACAGTTCGATCGTGGGCATTTGCTTGCTGGCCACGACGGCATCGCCGGCCAGACGGTCCGCTTCGATCAGCAGTTCATAGCGTTCAAAGCGTGTCCAACGCGACTCGCCGGTCTCGCGCTGCAGCAGCCACTGCTCGCCACGCGCCAGGGACAAAAAACGGTCATCGCCGCGGTTGTCGATGCGGCCCTCACGCGCCGTGGTGATCGATTCGAGCGCGCCTTCGGTGTTGGAGATGAACACATTGGTGCCGGTGTTCTTGTCGGGCGCGTCCTTGTCGATGAAAAACACCCGCTTGCCGCCGGCCGACTCCTGAAATTGGCCTGGGGTCACGCGCTCCACGTCACCCCGTTTGTCGTAGCGGTTTTGCAGTTCCTGGATTTGCCGGTTGCTCCAGGGCCAGGCGAACAAGGCCAGCAAGGCGATGGCCAGCACCACGGGCCAGGCAAAACGCAACAGCACCGGCACAAAGCCCAGTACGCCCTTGCCGCTGTTGAACCAGATCACCATCTCGCTGTCGCTGTACATGCGCGAGAGCGTCGCGATGACGGTGATGAACAGGCTGAGCGCCAGGATGGTGGTCAGCTGGCTCAGCAGGCTAAAGCCCATGATGAGCAGGACCTCGGCGGGGTTGATCGCACCCCGGCTGGCCTGGCCCAGGGTGCGGATCAGGATGATGGTCATGACGATGGTCACGATCACCACGACCGTGGCCACGAAATTGCGGGCCAGGTCTTTGCGCAGGGAAGAATCGAATAACATTGAACAACGATTGGAAGGGCCAGACGATGCAATTTGAAATCCACTCTCGCAGCTTGAACCAGGCTTTGCAAGGACCGCAGGACGCTTTGCTGGTCATGTGGTCTGACGGTGCAGGCCAGTCCGGGTTGCTGGTCGACTGGGTGGCCCAGGCGCGGGCGCGGGGGGATTTCAAGGACACCGCTGGCGCGGTGCTCTCATCTTACGGCATGCCCGGTGTCAAGCCGCGTCACCTGGTGCTGGTGTTCGCTGGCCAGAGCACGCGCGATGTGCGCAAAGCCCTGCGCGCGGCCTGGTCCAGCCTCAAAGCCGATGGCATCCAGCGACTGGCCATCCAGTGGGTGGGTGCCGATGTGTCCCCAGCAGCACTGCACGCCCTGGTCACCGAACTGGCCGATGCCAGCTACGCCTACACCGCCACGCTGAGCCAACCCAAGGCGCGTCAACTTCAAAAGGTGCAGATCGGGTTGCCCAAGGCCACCGCTGCCCTGAGTCAGGCCCTGCATCGCGCCCAGGCGACGGTCAAAGGCATTGAAATGGCCAAGGAATGGGCCAACCGCCCAGCCAACCACGCCACCCCCAGCGACCTGGCCAAAGCCGCGCAAGTGCTGGCCAAAGCCAAGGGCGTCAGCTGCAAGGTGCTGGGCCCGCGCGAGGTGCAAAAACTCGGCATGGGGTCCTTTTTGGCGGTGGCTCGGGGTGCCGTCGAACCGCTGCGCTTCATCGTGCTCGACTACAAAGGCCCCAAGGCCTCGGGTGCGCCGGTGGTGCTGGTGGGCAAGGGCATCACCTTTGACACCGGCGGCATCTCGATGAAGCCGGCCGCCGAGATGGACGAAATGAAATTCGACATGAGCGGCGCCGCCAGCGTGCTGGGCGTGTTCCAGGCGCTGGCCGAGTTGCAGCCTGCGCTGCATGTGGTGGGCCTGATCCCGGCCACCGAAAACATGCCCGACGGCCAGGCCGTCAAACCCGGTGATGTGGTCACCAGCATGAGCGGGCAAACCATCGAAATCCTCAACACCGACGCCGAAGGGCGCCTGGTGCTGTGTGACGCACTGACCTATGCCGAACGCTACAAGCCGCGCGCTGTGATCGACATCGCCACCCTGACCGGCGCCTGCGTGATCGCGCTGGGTGCGCACCGCAGCGGCCTGTTCAGCAGCGACGACGCGCTGGCCCAGGCGCTGCAAGAGGCGGGGGAGGCCAGCGAGGACCGCTGCTGGCGCATGCCGCTCGACGAGGACTATGCCGAAGGCCTCAAGAGCCGCTTTGCCGACGTGGCCAATGTGGGTGGGCGCGCCGCCGGCTCGGTCACTGCGGCCAAATTCCTGCAGCGCTTTGCGGGCAAATTCCCGTGGGCGCACCTGGACATTGCCGGCACCGCCTGGCGCAGCGGTGCCCAAAAAGGCGCCACAGGGCGGCCCGTGGCTTTGTTGCTGCACTACCTGCTGGACCACCCCTCTGCCACGCCCCCAGCAAGCACCCCGGGCAAGGGCCGCAAAGCCCGCGCCTGAGCCCGGCATGCCGCGCATCGAGTTCCATTTCAACGCGCCGGCCCTGGTGCCCTATGCCTGCCGCCTGCTGCGCAAGGTGCACCAGCACGGGCTGCGCGCCCAGGTGGTTGGCCTGCCCACCACCCTGGCACAGCTGGACCAGATGCTGTGGACTTTTTCCCCACTGGACTTCCTGCCCCACTGCGGCCCGGACGCCGATGCGGCCATGCGCGCGGCTTCGCGCTTTTTGCTCACCGAAGAGCCCGAGCCGGCCTGGGGTGGGGCGGTGCTGGTGAACCTGGGCGAACAGGTGCCATCTGGCTTTGAGGCTTTTGATCGGGTGATCGAGGTGGTCTCGGTTGACGATTTGCACCGCGCCCAGGCCCGCGAACGTTGGCGGGCCTACACCGCGCGCGGCCATGCGCTGTTGCGCCACGATCTGGGCCAGGCGAGCGCGGCTTGACCTGCCCGCGTTTGCACCCCCATTGCGCAAGGGCTTAGGGGCATCTCCCAAGCGGGCAGGGTCCGCTTTTCGGCTATCGTGTGCGCCTGTCTCGTCGACGGACCCCACCATTTCCACGTTTCAAGGAGTGTTTATGCGCATGAAGTTCAAGCTCGTTGCTCTGGCGGCCCTGAGCCTGACCGCCGGTCTGAGTCTGGCCCAGCAGGTGGTCAAGATCGGCCATGTGGGCCCGGTCAGCGGCGCCATTGCCCACCTGGGCAAGGACAATGAAAATGGTGCTCGCCTTGCTGTGGAGGAACTCAACGCCAAGGGCGTGAAGATCAACGGCCAGGCCGTGAAGTTCGAACTGGTGGCCGAAGACGATGCCGCCGACCCCAAGCAAGGCACGGCCGCCGCACAAAAGCTGGTGGACTCCAAGGTCAGCGGCGTGATTGGCCACCTCAACTCGGGCACTTCGATCCCGGCATCCAAGATCTATTCCGACGCCGGCATTCCCCAAATCTCACCCTCGGCGACCAACCCCAAGTTCACCCGCAACGGTTTCAAGACCACCGTCCGCGTGGTGGCCGATGATGTGCACCTGGGCGGCACCCGGGGCCGCTACGCGGTGGGCACCCTCA
>JACCDW011313980.1_pt1 | contig 14649 bp, 14 predicted proteins | sample 7449781 | NCBI WGS metagenome assembly JACCDW01 (sample SAMN15323449, study PRJNA562643) | freshwater metagenome | isolation source: river surface water | place: USA:Blue River Watershed | collected 2017-08-18
GTTGTGGAACCTATGATGCATCCAGATCCTAGCCAACGATCTGACATAGATACAGCATGTGAAGCCATGAAACGGTTTAATACAAAATTCCAAGCCATGTTGGAACCGCAACCTGCACCTGAACCCGTACCGCAAACCGCACCTGAACCCGCACCGCAACCCGATGCAATGCAGGAAAACAATGGTTCCGAATATGGACCATGGGAAATTCCACCGCAATGGCAATATTAATTATATACACTATAAACCAAAAATAATATTATATATTATTTTTGGATATTTTAGTTTTTTAGAATTTATTTATTGTACTTGGATTGTTTGTCTGGTTGTTTATGCAGTTGTATCGGTTGTCTCTGCTGCTGTGTCTGCTGCTGCAGGGCGGATCACGTTAGTGGCAGCAGGCTCCAGAGGCAGGTTGCGCTCCTGCCGCAGATCCCAGTTGAGAACAAAGATCTTCTGGGCGGTATCGCGCTCATTCATCCAGCGTACAACCTCCTTCCAGTCCAGACTCTTGTGATTCGGCTTCAGAGCAGTCATGTAGAGATTGTGGAGGCCGTAGACCAGAGGGCGGAACTTGGCGGGAATCTGGGAGCGATCCAGTGTGCGCGCCTTGAATGCATCAATGTAGATCTTGAAGACCTGCTGGGTGATCTCCTTCCACCGCTGAATCAGATCTGTGGCAGGCCGGCGTTCCTCAGGGAAGAACTTCAGGTACTCCTCCAGGCTGCCCTTGGACCACATATCCACCCACAGGAAGTCGCGGCGCGCCGAGTTGCCACGCATCTTACGCACTTGGTTGTACACCTGGGAACGCAGCTTCCAGCGCTTGAGCGGCTGTGCTGTGTCCTTAATCACCACACCCTGATAACGCACAGAGCCACGCATACCCGCAATCATACTGATGAAACCAGGGATGTCAGTGGGTACATATCCACCAGGAGTACGATCCAGACTATGCTGGGCCCCCTCCAGATCATGCTCCTGGCGGTTCACCATACCAATCACATTCAGAACAGGATCCATCTCCATGCGCCCGACAGCTGCATCACCCTTCTTTGTGTAATACACGCGCGGCGTCAGAATGCCCTCAGGTACCGCCGCCTCCTCCAGGCCACCCTCCGCCTGCAGGCGATACGCAGCCACTAGCACAACACGCGGCTTCTGTACGGGGCACACCACGCGGTTCTCGGCGTGCTGCAGCACCCATGTGTAGCTAACACCCTTCTCTAGACGATCCGTCAGAGGGGCCGCCACGCCATAGCAAGCAGCTACCGCCTCTGCAAACAGATCCGCAAATGAGCGCTTGCTGTAATAGCGACACATCGCATCCAGTGTGGAACGAGTGTGAATCCGCCAAGTCTCTGTGGTGCTGTCCCAGAACTGACCGATCATAACACCGTCCACAAACTCCTCCATCACGAGAGAAGAGGTCCCGCTCATAGCAGGAAAACCCTCGCCTGCCTCGGACTTAAAGGCGGTGACAGAAACCGGCCGATTCGCCTCCATGTTCCACACCACAGAGCGAAAGGCACCTACATGTGGGATCTGTAGGTTGCTCTGACCCTTCACATAGCGAATCATCGCCAGGTGCGTCTCAGGAACCTCATATACCGACAGCTTACCACCCTCCTCAGAAGTCAGATGGGCCTTCAGAACATCCCATGCAGGGTAGGCAGCAATCAGAGTAGCAAAAGTAGTAGCAGACATTTTAGAAAGGAAAGGAAAGAATGATATTGTAATATCGAAGGAAATGCTTAGGCCACAGGGACACGATTCCTTTCAACCCTCCACATCCTTTCAATTTTTTACAAACCCCGTCCATTCCCACGCAATCGAAAACCAACGAGAGAATAGAGGAATTCCATGTCGGATACTGATACATCCAACAAAATCCCTGAGTTGGGAGATTTACTCACTATTGTATCCGATGTATACAAATCCACAACGGGGCGGATTATATATCGTGATGCAGCCATGATACGCATTCGTCCCTACACAGTCTCCGATCGTGCATTAGAATTCCCACTGGATCCTGAAACCGGTCTGTTTCAGGAAAGCCTCGGTGTCAAGGAAATCATTATGCACGAGAAAGCCAAGTTTCCCCAGTATGCCAAACAACTGGGTGTCCTTCCAGGAGAGACCCTGGAATTCTACAATGTGGATGGAACCACCTCAGCGGACTCCGGTGTCGTACAAGTTGTCTTGGCCGATGACGAACAGGATGCCATCCAACTCGAGGATGGACGTATTCTCACCTTCGACTTTGTGGGCCCCCAACCTCCCTTTGCCGTCATTGTTCCCCGTGCTCCCGCCGAAGAATTTGGATCCATTGAAAACAATGCCGCCGATATAACGGAAGAAGTAGAAGAATTCCCGGAATTTGAATTACCACTTGCACTTGTCGAGGAAATCCCGACATCCGAACGTTCCTACAGTGATTCCGTACAACGCGAGGATATGTTTGTATCAATGCTCCTCGATGTTCCCCTAGCGCGACAGAAGAATCCCCGCCTCCTTCGCAGTTTGTATCGTACGACTGATCTCCTGTTGGCACTTAAGAATTCCGTAGTAGTCCGTGATGAAACACAGGGTGTTGTGGCAGACGCTCATCGTTCCTACATTCCTACATCCCTCTCCTCTCTTCTTACCCTTCAACCAACACCCATCGCTGCGCTACTACCAGTTGCGGATGTGAAGAAAGTAGTGTATACAGATGATGAGGGTGGTGTGTTTGAGGATGTGGAAGTCCGGCCTGATATTTACTCTCTGTTGGAAGCCTCGGCAACCACGGCAACCTTCAAGGCGGGAACCGATATGGGGAATCCCTTCTTGTCCTACATGGACTTCCTGCTCCGCCGGAATCTGCCCTCCTTTGTACCCAAATCCCAACATCCCACCGAATGGATTCAGTACGATCAGGATGTCCTGCGTTCCAAAGTTCCCCCTGCGGCCGTCCAAGGATTTCCTACCGGTTTACCGGCGGGCATAGGTGCCCGTCGTGATGGCGAGGATCCCACCCAACTTACTGTGGAATATCTGGCAAATGTGGAAGATCGCAGTGCCCGCTTGCTGTCCGCTACCCAATTCGTGGATCGTAAGAAAGGGGATGTATACCAGCTTGCACCGGCGGATCCCGCTACTACAGTGGACCATGTGCTGCTTTCCGCGGACATGATGCCCTACCGCGCTCCGACACGATCCGCCGTATTGCTGTGGGATATCCAGGCGAGCGAGATGAGTCGCCGGCGTACCCAGACCTTCTACTCCCTCCTGCAGAGTCAGTGGGATCGCCAACGTGTTCTGTCACAGACTACCGCCACACTACCCGAGCTTCTGCAGGAGCGTATTTCCTCTGCTCTTCAGATTGCGGAGAAGCCCATTTTACATACCCTGGATACACTGGGACTTCGCACACTCGAACTGGATGGACCGATGATGGAGGTGCTGTCAAAGGCGATTGCCAAGGGGCGTGCAGCGTGGGATGGTGCAATGGAGAAGTTGCGGCGGCGGGCTCTGGCGGCCCTGGAATCCACGGATGTTGCACCCATTGCACCCCTGGTAGGAGATTCCGCATTGTGGTCTGAAGCAGTCTTGGACCAACCGGATCTTGCAGCTGCTCTGTCAGACCTTGAAGCCCGTGAAACCACCTTGTTTCCTACATCGCTTGCTCGTGCCTCCTATTTCTTAGGGCGGGCCAATGGAACTCTGTTGGATCTCTGGTATGCCGCGGCCGGCCAATATGCAGTGGATGCTGCGGCTGCCGTGTTTCAGGCGGAGACACGCCGGCTTCAGCGCAGGGAGGCCAATCAACGTCGCAAAGAGGCTGAGTTAGCTGCAACCCTTGTGAAGAATGAATGTCCGCATGTATATTTACTCGATTCGATCCGTGGAATTCGCGAGGATTCCAAAAAGTGGGTAGTCTTCCAGGACTTTTTGACAAAGTACCAGGCCGGTCTGCGTGGAAACTGGGTCATCTGCGGATCCTGTTCCCAACATCTGGTGTGCCGCCACGAACTTCTGCTACTCCATGAATTCCAACATCCTGGTCGCAGCGTTGCCTTGCATAAGTCCCTCCTCCTCGAATTCAGTGGACCCGTCTTTGAGGGCGCCTACATTTGCAAAAACTGCGGCCAGAAGATTGCCGACATTGAATATGATTCCCATCTTGAGTTTGATGATGAGGGACGACCACTTGTGGGCCGCACCGTCGTGGAACCCACTACCAAAGTTGTCAAGAATGAGGCGGGTGAGGAAGTGGAAGTGGAGATCGAAGAGGATGAATTGGGGATGGCGGTTGCCATGCAAGATGAGGCGGCCCTGAAAGACAACCAGGGATTCGCAGGGGAAGATTCCAAATATTTCTATCTGGTAAGGACGGTGTTGGAACACTGTGGGATCACTCCTACACCCGAGTTGTATCAGCGGATGGTTTCGGCAATCCGTGATTTCCGTCGCGACAAGGTGCCACCAGAGGCCTTCTTTGTCGCCCAGCGGAAAAAGGCCGAGGCAGAAAGGAAACCCTTCCGTATGCCACCTTATGAAACTTATGTTTCCAACATCCTGTTGGGTGTTGTGGGTGCACTGGCAGTCCTCGAAATACAAACATCCAATCCTCCGATTCCCTTCCCCGCCCATGGTTGTACGTTCTCACGTACCGGATTTCCCCTTGAGAAAGAGGGTGCTGGGGCACTCACCTATGTTGCCTGTGTAATCGCTGGTGTATTGCGAAATGATGCACCCTGGAATCAGACATCCTGGTCCTCCGAGACTTCCATTCCGAAGCGTCAGGCCGCCGTACTTTCTGACATCCGCCAAAACATGCAACTCATTTTGGCGATTCCAGGTGCAACTGGGCGTGCTCCAGTTCCGCTCACTACCTGGACGGAGCACTATCAAACCGCCCTCGAAGAGGTACGACGGGCCGAGGCAAACAAGGGGGTTGCAGAGGATGCCGAGGTATTTATACGGGCCGACAGGATTCCAACATCCTTCCGCCCCCTCCCTCTATTGGCAAAGGAAGAGGAGGAATCAGCAGTACAAAATGCCGCCAAGTTAGAAGCCGATGTTGCTGAGGGCGATATTCAGCAAGTCAAGGAATACCTTTCCAAGCGCCAGGGCGATGTGTTGCGTACCACCATGTCCGTATTCCACAAAACATCTTATGAGTCTGCAAAGGGACTTGGAATCCTGTCGGAAACCAATCCACGCTCTGAAGGAACCTGTTGTTTCAAGCGTCTCGGAGTGGCGGCGACACAAGGAATGGGATATCTCTCGGTTGCCGAGGAACTCGGAGAAAACAAGGCGGCCGAAGTAGTGGTGTTGGAAGAATCGACGGCCCAGCTGCGTCGCAGGGATCCCGTTATCTCCGCGAATGGAACACGATTCTATGTTCCATGGTCGGCGGCTCCTACCATGACCTTCCTACCCGCCGCGGATCCATCGATGTACTACCGACTCTTTTTGAAGAACTGTTTCCAAGGAGAACACATTGGATTTCCACATGAGTTTGGGAGCGATTTCATGTGTCGTCGGTGCGGTTATCAACAACCCAAAGAGCTCGAATATCTCACACCCGCCAATCTGGGAATGTCGGATGGAAAGAAGTTCGCCAAGGGGTGGGAGGAGATGCAGGAAACACGGCGAACCCTTGCCATGCAATCCGTGCAGGGTCTGGTATCCGAGGAAACCTTTCATGCCTTGGAGGACGCTATTCATACACGTAAAACCGTATTCCCACATGTGTACGAGGGTGCCAAAACACTGCCCGTACTACTGGAGGCATTCCGTGGTTTCCTACAACAACCCTCGGCGATTCAGGAATGGACGGTGCTCCAACAGATTGTTGCCAAACAGGTGGCCGAGGAAATCGGAGAATCCCCTCGGCGGCGTCAGGCATTCGCGGCCTTTGCACGCACTGTCGATGCCCTTGCGGACCGCGTCGAAAAACGAATGCGCGAACTGTTGGGTACCCGTCCTACCGAGATATCCCTCCAGGCCATTCGCAATACACTCGAGAGTGTCCGCAGTTTAACGGCGGTTTCCGAGGGCGCCCTGAATGCCCGTAATCTTCTACATATGTTGGTAGTCCCCAGCGAGCAAATGATTCTTGGCTATAAGAACGAGAAACTGTTTGTCAACAGGTGGTTCCCTTCGATTGCCCCGTCTCACAAACGTCTCCTGCAGGACATTTGGTCCAAGCACAATTCCATTTTGCAGAAAGGAACGGATGCGTTCGAGGGATTGTCCGAGGCGGTTCGTACAGCGGGTCGTGCGGCCCTGCAGGCCTCGACTACCTGGCTGGGTTCCTGGCTCCAACTGTGGATTCGCGAGATGCGTCCCACGTATTCCTACACGGGATTCACGCCCATTGAAATGTCAATCATTCTCCAATGGACCGTTTATACCTTTTTCATGTCCCTGTTGAGCCAAGACAGTCCCTTGATCGCCGAGTTATCGACCGATGTAGCTCTGCCACTCCAGCGGTTCTTCCAATCCTGGTGTGTGTCTCTGCTGCAGTTCGCTGCCGCGGAATCCGCCAAGTATCAATTGACTGCCAAGGAAATCCAGGACGAACTGCTGTCGCGCCAGGAACGTGAGAAGGCCTTCTTTATCAAACGGTTCGACGACCTGGACCGTGATATGCGAAAAGTCGAATTAATTAAGAAACGTCTCAAGATCGGCGACTGGGCTGTTGGAACTATGAAGAATCTGTTCCAGTACGATGCCGACTTCTTCGAATTTGAGCGCGGACAACGGGCCGGCATGGGTTTGCCCGAATTCGATGGGGAAATAACAGGCATAGTAGGGGCTGCCCCTGAAAATCCCTTTGGGTTCATGCAGTTTGGTGTAGAGGCACCCGTGGTTGGCGTGAACGACCACCGCGTCCAACAGGATGAAGATGCTATTTAGTGTATGTATGTATGAATTTTGTTGGCATTCCAGAATTTCCAACAAAAATCATCCCATGTAGGGATATGGAGAAAAAGAATCTGCGAAACCGTCCATCGGATTACCAGATGATTGCAGTAAACAGTGATACCGATCCACACCATCCCATGATAGATCAACTTCGTAAATATACAGAAACAAACCTTGAGACAAATATGCCCGAATGTGTGTTCGGTGTTGATTTATTTAAATTCAACATGTTATGGGGATGGTATTTCATTTTGTTGGACTCCACGGATCATCGCATAATCGGCTACGCTCATGCGACGTCTGGACGGGGCAATGTGTTGGATATCCTACATTTTTGCACGAACAATCAGGTATACAAAGGAGCTGGTACACGACTCATGCAGGATATCGTCCACTTTGCGAAACAAGAAGGGTATCGTGTCATTCAACTAGAATCCTTGGACGACGCTGTACTTTTTTACGAAAAACAGGGATTTCAGAAACAGTATAAAGAAGGTGATTATGAAAATGACTGCAAGCCAATGAGATTAAATTTGACAAAAAAAGGGGGTACACGAAGACGTAAAAAAGCATACTCCAGAAAAAGATATCGTATTAAGAGGACTTTGCGCCATTAATTAAAAAAAGTCCGATTCCGACGGAGGCCATTCCCAACCATTCGCGGATGCTGTAGGTTTCCTGGAAGGCAAAGGCGCCCAACAGCATTGTCAGGATATTACTGGTTCCATCCCAGGTGGCATTGAGGATGGCGAATCCCAGGTGTTTGAAAAGGACGGCTAATAGGAGTGCAAGAACCACGTAGACTCCTATACCAATTCCCAGGAATGCCTTGGCACCACCAATCGCATATTGTTTCAGTGAGTAATCGCCGATGGCTTCCGTGGCCGTTAGCAGGAGTCCACCGAGGATGGCGTACATTCTACATGGGAGCAGAGGGATAAACGGGGCAGCACATGGTCCATGTAAAATGCGGATTTGGGTGAGAAATCAGGGCGGGATGTGGGAAGCACAATGGACGCCCTTCTTTCCCACCGCGTACCCTACAGGCTGGGATACATCAGTTGTCCTTCAAACAGGAACGGAAGCCATTCTTCCTCCCATTGAAGTCTGGCAGATGTGGGAGATTTCCACAGGTCCATGGACGCCCCCCGAAAGACGTATTGTCATTCCCTGGAATGATTCGTGGTTGGATATAACCAAGTTAAACCTACCACTAAATAGAGGATGACCGCCATTTGGTATGCGATCTGTATTTATATGGTGGGTATAGCCACTGTGTTATACCTTCGTCCCAAAACAATGTTTCGCGACGACGGTGTTTGGAAAGAGTTCGGGTTTCAGAAAGACGGAACCGTGTTCCCCTTTTGGATGTTTGCGATAGTCTGGGCGGTTCTGGCATATGCCATGGCAACCCTGCTTTCTATGCTGTTTGCTTCTCTTGTGCTGCAGACTTCCAACACAGATTCCGTAGCGCCTGCTACCACCAACACAATGCCCTCCTTTCTGCAACCCATCAGTCAGGCACCCGCTATCAATCTTCCCTCTGCAGAAGTACCAAAAACTCCCGGTTATTATATACTGGATCCCTACAGTTCGGGTGCACCACGCTACATATATTATGGAACTGCACCGCCCGGTACATAAGGGGCGGAGTTATTCAATGGGAAGTGAGGTGGCAGGAAGTGAGGCAGGAGGGAGTGTAGGAAGTTCGGCAATGGGAAGGGGAACCGGATCTTCCTTGACGGCGCAGGAGGAAGACATGGTTCCCCCTAAACCGATCCCCATCAGACTCGACCAAAATGCATAATATGCATAGGCCAGCGACTGTTGGATGGTCTCGGGTGTATCGGGTGGAATGATTTGTGTCACCACACGACGAAACCAAGGGATTCCCATAACGAGTCCCAGGATAGCTGCCTGAATTCCCACAGATAGCAGGGCATTCAAAGACACCTGTTTCCAATTCTTGACTTCATCACAATTGCTTTTTTGGAAGATTGCAAAACTTCCGAAACTCACCACATATCCTACAATCACCGCTACCACAAAATAGGCGATGAGGAGTTGTATACCAATAGAGTCGAGTCCTAACAGATTGGTTCCACCCAACAGAACGGCAAAGGGGAGCACGGCCATGAGAAGGGCGGCCAGGAACATCAGTGGATAGAAGACACCGGCGTTCATTCTTTCCTACTCCCTCATAAAAAAACAGATGGCGGAATCCCAGAAAGGCATAGATCCCATTGCATATCTTGTGTATGGGGAGAATCCACAACTCCGGGCTTCCTCTACTGCACGCCTACATGCAATTCGTGAAGATCGTCTGTCTGCCTTTGGACCCACCGAGGAGGCCTATCGCAATAAGGAACGGGCCCTTCTAGAGGCCGTGTCTGCATGGAAACAAGCTGAAGTAGCCGAACGTCCCTCCCATGCTCTTGCAGTCGGTATCTTGCAAAAGGATCTCGCCAAGTTGGACCAGGAGCGTCGTGGTATTCAATACCCCCAACGTTTCCTACAGCAAATCCCACCCGTCTTTTTGGGCCGCGGAATCCAAATCCCCGTCGCAGAAAGGACGATTCCCCTGTAAGTCTATTGCAGGGGATACGGCTTGATACGATCCTCCTCCTTATCACAATCCACCTGTTTTGTCTCATATTGGAAACATGTTCCATTACGATCCTTATAAATAGTGGTGGCAACATTATCCAAGTTTGGATATTTGACAACTACGACGGCAGATGGACGCAGTATATAAATACAAAAAAGTCCTACAGCAAACCCCAATAAAAGGGGAAAGAATTGTATTTGACCGAAAAATCGCAACATCCCTAATAGGAGTATGGTTGATTTTTTCCAAGTAATGCGAATGCCTGGTGCTGCCACCATCATTAGTTTTATGATTGGATTAGGTGTTGCTGCCATGTTTCGACCCATGTGTAAGGGACCCGATTGTCTCATAGTACGCGGTCCTCCCGTGCAAGAAATTCGCGACGCCGTGTATCAATTTGGGTCAAAATGTGTGGAATTCAAACCCAAACCTATAGAGTGTCCCACAGATAAAACTGTTTCCGTAGTGGATACTGTGAGTTTTGCGGATTACCAATAATGCTGTAATGCGTGAAAAGATTGACAAGAAATTCCCCGTTCCTTCCAATAAGATGTCGGAAGGAACGTCCCTTGATGATATTGAATCCGGAACCATTCAATATGAGGCCGATCAAGCCGCAATGCATGCCATTATGGAGGATATGAATGCAACAGAGTCTCCTGGGTTGTCTAGTGTAGCCCAGATGCCAGCCTCTCTTCCTCAAATGCCACCTATGCCTCCTATGCAACCCATGATGCGAGAACCAGAACGATTCGCAGCGCAGTATGAACCAGTCGAATCTGAACCTAAAAAAATCAAAGAGAACTTTGCAGATATTCCAAAAAAGAACGGTTGGTCGCAGGTATTCGACCAATCGCGTGATGCACTTATTGTAGGACTGTTGGTGTGTTTCTTCTCACTCCCGGCACTTCATACATGGTTGGGAAAACGCCTACCATGGGCCTACAAAGTAGGCGGTTCCATGTCATGGATTGGGTTCCTACTCCTTTTTGTAGCTGCCGCAAGTTCCTACATGGCATATCAGATGGTTGTAAAAAAGATCGGATTGTAATGTAGAAATGGTGCGAATTATCTCGAAAAACGAGACAAAAACTGTGTATGGCGCAGTGGGTATATTTGTCCTCGCAGGATTCATTCTCATGTATCTCCGTGCAGCCCATCACATTGTGCTAGGTCTCGGCGTTTCCATGATTCTGTATGCGTTCAGTGTGGGAGATCTAGCCGGCTCCATTCTGGCCGGTGCGATTATGGCATTTGCAGTCTATTTCTTTACCAAGCCACACGAAGGATTCCAGGATGTTCCCCAAGAGGAAGAGGACTTTGAGGAGACACCCAAGGAAACAAAGGAGACAAAGGCAAAACCCAAGGCAAAGAAGGTTCCACCTCCCGATCATGCCGATCGTCCTGCAGAAATGTTGGAGCTCGGTAAAAAGTACAAACTCCCTGCAACCGAAGGGGATGACAAGGAATTTCATCTGGATGCAGGAACCACCTTCATGAATGCATATAAGTCCCTGAAACCCGAACAGATTGCCGCCATGACAAAGGACACACAGGAACTCATGGAAACCCAGAAACAACTCATGGGAACCCTACAGACTCTCAAGCCGCTGATCCAGGATGGCAAGCAGATGATGGAGATGTTCCAGTCCTACTTCGGTTCCTCTAATCCCACACTAAATTAAAATGAAACGGAGTCTTCTCACTCTTGTTAGTGTCGCGATTGTGGTTGCAATACTTGCTGTAGTCCTGCATATGCTGCGTCCTAGCACAGAATCATTCGAAGATGCGCCCCTGGATGCCATGAAACCTGATGAATTCGCGTTTCATCTCGTCCAGTCCGTCAAAGGCCCCATTCAACGCCTGAGTTCCACACTGCTCGATATACCCACCTGGAAAGAACGCATTCAACTGGCCCGTATGAATCCAGTTGAATTGGCCCGCCATCAACTGCGTAAACAAAGCCCACAGTAGAATGGCTGCTAAAAAACGCGTAGGAAAGATAGCCCGCATGCTCGGCGGTGCCATCCAAGCAACATGCCCCCCTGGTGTATGGTGCATGGATACAACTACAATAGTATTCGTCCTACTTCTTGTTGGAATTCTGGCCTATCTGGCATACCAACATTGCACGCCTCTTACCAAACCTACCGTCGTGGTAGTCCCTTCTCCTTCTCCACCCGCCGTTTCTGTCTCCATGCCTTCCATGCCCCAACAGGCAGATCCGCGGTTCTCCCCCCTTGCACCCGAACGATCCTATGACACGCCACCCGATTTTACCAACAGTCCTCCCCTGCCCCCTGGTATAGGAGCAGTTCCTATCAATGTTGCAACCCGTGGTGTTCCCGAACAGTTTCAACAACTGGGTGTTTTAACGGCACCCGGTGGATCCGAAACATCCGCAAGTCCTACACGCACCATCCTGCCCCTCTTTGGACGCAAGGCCGTCACCAATCGTGATCGCTGGAATTACTATACACGCACCGATGGCATGAATCCCGTGCAGGTTCCCGTGGAATTCCAGCGGCGCAAATGCGACGACGACAATGGATGCCAGGAAATAACCGACGGAGATTCCGTTGCCGTTCCCATCCTCGGACAAAGCTACATTGCCAACATCTATCGCTACTCAACACCGCGGTATCTGCCTGGTGTTCTTTAAACCCAGTGGGGTGGCGGGGCGTACTTATGACGCGTTTCCAAGTCTCTGTCCTTTTCAGAATATGGGCTCCATAGCATGTGCCGACATGCCATTGAGTCTAACCGAGGCAAATCTTGCTGCCATCCGGTCGAATCAAACACTCTCGGATACGTACCAGATATCGGCACAGGTTGCTGGAACCGATGCCCTGACCGCCTTTGCGGCCGGCTACCTGGTGGGCGGGTCCACGACCAACACCCTGGTCGCCAAGGGTGTCCCGCATACCTGGAATGAAACCCGTCTCTTTTTGAATCGCGGGCATCAGTTCGTTTCCAACACTACGGCAATCGAAACCGCCTGTGAATTATACGTGTACTTTAAAAGCGACCGGAATCCCACGGAGTTTTACTGCATCGTAATTCCGGTCGCCACAGGGACAGGTGTAGGAAACGATTATTTTGCCGCGCTCGGCCAGATTGTCCGTAGCAAACCGGTATTCTCTTCGCTGTGGCAGGCGTCAACCGGATTCCTGGAATATGTGGGAAAAGATATACGTGACTGCAATTCCAACAAGAAGATAACGTACATGGTTGCAACCCAGTATGCCTACATCCGTCCCGCCGATTTGACGCGACTTCGCAATGGGATTCCCAACCTGCCTACGCGGGTCCAGGCGAAAGTCGTGGATTCGGAGCGTCTCAAGCTGCTTTCCTTCGTTCCTGCCATTGAAAAAACGGGGTCGGCGAAGAAGTCGGTTGCCAATGGATACGTGGAAACCGCACAAGTCAAGTGTCGTCCGCTGGATCGAACCCGTGATATTTCTGGCAACATCATCTATGTAGGTGGCAAAGAACGAAAAGGGGATACCACGCTCGACAAGGAGTTGGAGAAGGCGGCGGATTTCAGTGGTGGGTTCGAGGAACCGACCGCAACCGTCCAAGGCTCCGATTTAGAAACCATTTTGGGAATTGTACTCGGTGTTGTCATTGGCATCATTGTGGCAGCCTTTGTGGTAGTGTGGGTCTTCCGAAAAACCGAAACGAATTATTTGGATACTCTAAAACTCTATTCCTCCACCGGTTTCACTGAAGCATCCAAGGTCGCTGAGACGATGTGGCAAAAGTTAACACCCGAACCCTGTAAGAAAGTAGTGGAAAAAGCTGTAGCAGCTGCAGCAGCCACTGCTACTGCCACAACCAAAGTTCCCGTATAATTCCTGGGCCCTCATCAAATGGAGTGGGGACCCCTCTGGATCTTTGGTGCGTTGCTGGCGGGCATTCTTCTGCTCGCGGCCCTCGGTATATTCCGAAAGGCCGAGGGATTTCAAACACGCGGTCCAGTTGCTTCCGTGTACCAACAAGAATTCAAGAAACTACTACGGTGTCCTGTAGGATACAAGGCATTTCATTCACCGGCAGGGGATTCCTTGTGTTGCAAAGGAGATGTGAATCCCTACACCCACCAATGCGGGAGTCGTCTGGCAGAGGGCATCTGTTCGCTCGCGGCGAATGTCGCGGATCCCAGAGAACCCCAGAAACGCCTGCCACTCTGCAGCGATTTACAGTTGGAAACCGAAACAGCCATGAGTAGTTTCTGTCCTCCCTCGCTGCCCTATTATGCCGAGGAATCTACCGAAGCCGCCAAATGTTGTCAGAACCCCATTGTCATCAAAGGACAAGGATACGGATGTTCGGTCAATGACATGGCCGATAAACAGAAATATTGCATTTTGAAGGGAACTCTGCGATCCGGCGAACAACGCTGCGATGCCCTGGCATCCGCTGAAAATGCGACATGTCCCACCGATGCAACAGGTCGCCCCGTCCTCCAAAAAGTCGAATACAAACTAGGAGAACGGGAAGCAAACTATTACAAAGTACCCGATTTGAATGGTGTCCCCATTTCGATATGTACTCGGATCAATGAGACCTGCATTCCTAAGGAATCCCTACAGTACGCCCAGGTACGTGGGGCCTTCACTGAATACAACCCTGATACATGGGAGTTCTCCTGTGAAAACTGGAAACGCCGCGTGGATGGTTCCCTCGTACCAGACACAGTCCGCGGATACCTGAAGTCCAGTGGGGTTGCTGCAGCAGCGGCACCACCGGTTGCTGCTGTGGCAGCCGCTTAATGGCGGTCATGGACCACCCCTCTATTTCCTACATCTGATCCAAATCGTATGTAGGAAATGTATAAAACGTGAGATGTTTATGTGCTAAATTTCTGATTGAACTGCTTCCGATATCCTTCGTACAGTTTTTTATCGGATTCCTCGGTCATATCAAGGGCTGCCTTCACTTCCTCTGGATGCAAGATGGCCGTACAAACCAGGGCTTTTTCCTGTTCGCTAAGGTGGGCTTTCTGCGCCTCTGTATAGAACTGCCAGCATTTTCCGAATGCGGGGGATGTGGGGTCTCCCAACACATCTTTCAGAAACATACGGAATGCCTCGCGTGAAATCTGCTGCCCTGGTTTGTCA
>JACCDW011982720.1_pt1 | contig 14649 bp, 18 predicted proteins | sample 7449781 | NCBI WGS metagenome assembly JACCDW01 (sample SAMN15323449, study PRJNA562643) | freshwater metagenome | isolation source: river surface water | place: USA:Blue River Watershed | collected 2017-08-18
AATTTCGTAGTGAAGCTCAAGCATTAGATTATATTCGTACTATTAAATCAGCTCACGATAAATTAAATCAATCTGTATTGCGTAGACAACGTTATAATTTAGTAAAAGAAATTTCAGATCGATTTGTGTTTAACAATATGGCAAAAACTCATATCAATAATTATAAAGCATTAGCTTCGATTTATATGATATTTGAATATGATGAATCTGCAAATCCTAAACAACTTTTAGAATGCAAAAATGTAATCATCAATAACGGAATGCTTGTCGAAAAACGAGTTGAAATTAAAGATCCAATTATTGAAGCATTTGAATCGCAACCTAAAGAAGTTAGATTGTTAACATATAAATTAATGATTGATAAGTTTAATGAAAAATATTCTGGCTTAGATGAATCTCAAAAACGTTTATTGAATAAGTACATTACAAATGTAAATGATACTGCAGCGTTAAAAGAATATATTGAAAAAATAATCCCAGAAATTAAAAAAGAATTATCAAATCAAGCCAAATCAATTACAGATAAAGCAACAAAAATTAAAGTACAAAAACTTTCAGAAATGTTGTGTACAGTTGAAAATATGAAATCTATTAAAGAATCACATATACTTTCATTGTTACGTTATTTTGATTTAATTAACGAATTGAAAGGATTACATTAATGAAATCACTTTTACGAGAAATGGAAGAAAAATTCATTGAAATTGAAGAAACGTTAGAATCTGATTCAAATAAAGATTTGGAAGAAGCAAATGTTACTGGTGCATTAGACGGCGGAGCAGGTCCGATCCGAACGCCGAATGCATTTGCTAAAAAAACTAACAAAAAAACAGCTGAACAATTAGGATATAAAGTTGTAGAAGCGTTAGATAAAAAATACGAACAACTTATAGAAAGTTATCGAGATTTTAAGCGAGTTGGAGATAAAAAGCCATCATCGCATATAAAAGATTCAATTAGAGAGATTGCAAAAAAATTACAAGAAATTGAAACAATTGTTAATCATACATCTAAATATAAGAACGAATCAGGTGTAGCTTCATCGCAATATGGTGCATCGGCTGCAAAAGCAATGACAAAAATTGCTGAACGATTAACTAGAATATCAGAACGAGTAAGAGCATTAGGGGAGTAATATGTCAAAGCATCTAATTGTAGAATATATGCCATTTAAGCCAATTGGTTCATTAAATGAAACATCTGGTGCCTCATACGGCATTCCAGGCGGATTTGTAGTACAAGGCGTTTTACAGAGAGCTGGAGCAAAAAATCAAAATGGACGAGTATATCCTAGACAAATCTTAGAACGAGAATGTCGTCGATATCAAAAAGAATATATCGACCAACATCGTGCATTAGGAGAATTAGATCATCCAGAATCATCAATTGTCAATTTAAACAATGTATCACATAATGTTTTAAAAATTTGGTGGAATGGCGATGACCTAATGGGCGCAGTTCAAATTTTAGAAACTCCATCGGGTAATATATTAAAAGCTCTGTTCAAAGCAGGTATTACATTAGGTATTTCATCTCGCGGTTTAGGTTCTGTAAAGGAATTACGAAGCGAAGGTGTAGTAGAAGTACAAGATGATTTTGAATTAATATGTTGGGACTTTGTTTCAAATCCTTCTACCCATGGTGCTTTTATGCGTCCTACGGGCATGAATGAATCTGTAAATAAAAGTGATCAACCAAACAAATATAAACACGTAAACGATATCATTACGTCGATTTTATGCGAAGATGGTAAATGTAGGATAATATAATGAGAACGCCAAATTTAAAATTTATTTTAGAGACGATGTTGGATGATCAACCAAAACCAATGTCTAAAGAAGAAAAACAACAATTCGTACAAGAGGTAGCAAACTTTTCAGCATTAGGCGAATCGGTATATGGTAAAGGTGATTTAGAACAAATTGTTGAACGCGTTAAAAATATAGTAGAACGTGCTGATAGAATCATGACTGAAAGTGATGACTGGATGTCAAACGTTGCACATAAAAAGAACAATAAAAGAATGCATGAAGATTATCGCGATTTTGAAGCAGCTGCTAGAGAATTAAAAGAAGCACAAGATCGAATGTCATTAGCATATGAAAATATCGGCCAGCATTTAAGTCGTTATTTTGATGTTAATTAATTTGGATAATAAATAAAAGATTATTATAATATAGGTAGAATGATGAACACCTTTAAAAGATTATATAAAGAGTTTTTTGGAATAAACGAACAACCTGAAAAAGGTAGTATATCAGTTAAAGATCCTAAACAAGCTGCAGATTTTGCAAAACAAGGTTTAGACGTAAACCTAGTTGACGAAGCTCAATTAGTAAATCATATTACAGACTACCGCGGAGGCGTTGAATATATATTACGCGATCCAGCTCAAGCTAAAGAAGTAGCAGCACAGATACAAGAATGGACAACTAAAAAAGGCTTTACGGTAGTTAAGCATACTATTTCTAAAACAGGTAAAATTGGATATTTTTATTTTAGAATAGGAGAAGACCCAGAACGAGAAGCACAACGTATTCAAGGTTATTTTTCTTCAAAACTAGAAATTAAATTTTTCCGATTCAGAGTAAAAGAAGAACAATCAAAACCAGAAATACAACAACCAGAAATTTAAAATATAGTTATATGAATAAAAAACAAAAACAACATCAAACAACAGTTGCAGGAAATCCATTAGCAGTTAACGTAATCGGCAATCAAAGAGAAGATTTAGCATTTGCACTTAAATCTTGGAAACGAAAAGTAAAAGCTTCTGGAATTTTAGAAAGAATTAAAGATCAAAAAGAATTCGAAAAACCAAGTGTTAAAAAAAGAAAACAACTACAAGCAGCACAATTTATGCAACGAGTTCGTGATTTAAATCGAGATTAATATATTATATTAAATAAAAGTTTAAGCCCTAGCAAAAAAAGTTAGGGCTTTTTTACTGGTTTTTAAAACATGCTCATATTTATTTGTAAATACGCTATCCTTATATAGTGTCTAGTAAATATAAATTTCTATTAAGATTCATAATAATCTTACTTCCAAAAACAATTTAGGAGAAAAAACAATGGCAAAATCAGACTTGCTAAAAGAAGCAATCGCTGACGCAAAAGCTGTTAAAGAAACTGCTTTAGCTAACGCTAAAATTGCTTTACAAGAAGCCTTTGCACCTCGTTTAGAAAGAATGTTAGCAACTAAACTAACAAATGAAATCGAAGGTGATGAAGAAGAAGTTGATGTTACCGGAGAAGAAGATTTGGATGTAGCGCCTATGGGCGATGATATGCCAATCGAAGAACCAGTAGCAGATGCAGGCGATAGCTTAGATGTTGGTGATTTATCAATCGATGTTGATCAAGACGGAGAATTTGATGAATTTGATATCATGGCACGCGAACCGATGGGTGATGAAGAAGCACCTGCAGAAGAAATGAGTAATGATGAAATGAATGATGAATTCAATGAAGAGCTTAACTTAGAAGCAATCATCCGCGAACTAGAAGAAGATCTAGATATGGGAATGGAAGCTGACGAAGAGCCAGTAGCAGAAGGTATGTATTCAGAAGAGGATGAACATCCTGCAGATGAAGAAAATCATGATGTTACAGCTGAATCAATTGATGAAATTATTGAAGCAATTCTTCGCGAAGAAGAAGAAAATGTTCATTTTGATACCGTTGGCGACGCAAAAGTTGAAGAAAGCGAAGATTCTGAAAAAGAAGAAATGAAAGCAGAATTAGCAGAAGCGTATGCAACAGTTAAACAACTTCAAGGTATTCTTTCTGAAGTAAATCTTTTGAATGCAAAACTTCTTTACACAAACAAATTGTTCCGCAATTTTGAATTATCTGAAAATCAAAAAATGAAAGTAATTGAAAACTTTGATAGAGCAGGTAATACAAGAGAGGTAAAATTAGTATTCACAACATTGGCAGAGTCATTCAATCGTCCAACTAAGAAACGCGTAGTTAAAGAATCTTATGCTTCTAAACCAGCTGCTTCAACAGCTCCAAGCAAAGAAACAACACAAGTTTTATCAGAAGGATTTGAATTGGCAAACCGTTGGAAAAAATTAGCAGGATTGCTATAACATTAAAAAAAAGGAATTTTAAAATGGAAATGTCTAATTTATTACAGACAAATGATTTCGTTCAACGCAACCAAGCTAAAGCGTTGGCATCGAAATGGGAAAAGACCGGTCTATTAGAAGGTCTTCGTACCGAAACAGAAAAAGCCGGAATGGCACAATTGCTTGAAAACCAAGCACGTCAATTAGTAAAAGAAGCTTCATCAACAGGTGTAGCAGCTGGTTCAGAAGAGTGGGCTGGTGTAGCACTTCCTTTAGTGCGTCGTATCTTTGCAGAATTTGCTGCTAAAGAATTCGTTTCAGTTCAACCAATGAACTTACCATCAGGTCTTATTTTCTATTTAGACTTCAAATATGGTTCAGCTGTACCTGGATTTGATGATGACAACAGCAACCGCACTGGCGATCCATTTGGTAACCCAAATGCATTAGATTCAATGTTCGGTGTTACTACTACTGGTTCTGATGCAGCTAATGGTCTTTATGGTGCAGGTCGTTTTGGTTATTCAATCAAATATACAACTTCTGCCGTAACTGCGACTACTTCATCTGCAGCTGCACCATCTGCTTCATTGAATTTTGATAGTGCATTCTTAAACAGTGATTATAAAGTATTAACTGTTAACGTTCCAACTGATGCTGATTTATATGCAGTTCGTTCATGGACATTAACATCTGGTTCTGCTGAAACTGAAGTTATTCCAGTTCAAGCTTTCTCTACAATCAACAGTAATTTCACTGCATCAATGGTTGTAACTACCGCTCAAGCGACTGCTTTAGATTTAGCTAAAACAGCTGGTAACTTGAAATTAAACTATAGCAAACAACCAACTGATATCACTCGTGGTGATTTTGAAGATAACAATCCATTTAAAGGTTCTGGTTCAAATACTGGTATCGATGATGGTACAGATCTTGAAATTCCAGAAATCAACTTAGAAATGCAATCAGAGCCAATCGTTGCTAAGACTCGTAAGTTGAAAGCAGTTTGGACTCCTGAGTTTGCTCAAGACTTAAACGCATACCACAGCATCGACGCTGAAGCTGAATTAACTTCAATGTTGTCTGAGTATGTATCAATGGAAATTGATCTTGAAATTCTTGATATGTTGATCGCAGCTGCACCAACTACTGAGTATTGGTCAGCAATGAACAACAACTTCTGGAATGGTTCAGGCTTTACTCAATCTGGTGCTGGTTCAGCAACAGCAGTTGGAGATGGCTTCTACAACACTCAAGGTGGTTGGTTCCAAACTTTAGGTACTAAACTTCAAAAAGTATCTAATAAGATTCACCAAAAAACATTACGTGGTGGTGCTAACTTCCTTGTAACATCTCCTGCAGTTGCAACTATCCTTGAATCTATCCCAGGATTTGCTGCTGATACAGATGGTAACAAAATGGAATTTGCAGCAGGTGTACAAAAAATTGGTGCAATCAATAACCGTTACACTGTATACAAAAACCCATACATGAAAGAGAATGTAATCCTTATGGGATTCCGTGGAGCACAGTTCCTTGAAACAGGTGCTGTATTTAGTCCATATATTCCACTTATCATGACTCCATTAGTATACGATCCAGTTAACTTCACTCCACGTAAAGGTGTCATGACACGTTACGCGAAGAAAGTAGTTCGTCCAGAATTCTACGGAAAAGTATACGTTCATGGTCTTAACGTTCTTTAATAGTTAATTTGATTTAATTATTTAAACGATTAATTAGTTAAGTAAATAAGAGAGGGTGGCTTCGGTCACCCTTTCTTACTGTATGAATATTTATATTAAAATAAAAAGATTATGGCAGTACCACACAACAAATATTCAATGAAAGCCGTTATACGATATGACGGTAGATTAGTAGATGTATTAGATCGTATTAGAGCGATTGAATTAGTATTAATGGTGCACATTGAACAAGATTTAGGCCCGGATAAAGAATTAATTACTATTAAAATAATGACTTCATATCCTGCTAGAAAAACATATTTAGCAATTCGTCAGGCTTGTTTAGGCAAAATTGAAACACTTAAAGATATGTCTCTTCAAGAATCTACACTTATAAAATTGTTTTAATTAATTAAAGGTTATTATGGCTACACAAAATCGGGAAAAAACTCCCCCAAAAAATGACATTAAGTTTTCAATTACATTATCAGAAGAACAAAAACAAGCAAAAGCAAAAATTATAGAAACACCTTTTAATTTTATATTAGGAAAAGCGGGATCTGGGAAAACATTATTAGCAGTTCAAATTGCATTGGATATGTTTTTCAAAAGACAGATTAATAAAATTATTATAACGCGCCCTACTGTATCAAATGAAGATAACGGATTCCTTCCAGGGTCATTAGAAGAAAAAATGGAACCGTGGTTAGTTCCATTGCGTAGCAATATGCGTAAAGTATATAATAAACCGGAAATTCTAGAAAAAATGGAAAAAGAAGAAAACATTGAATTGGTTTCTTTAGCACATTTTCGAGGCCGCACCTTTGACCATGCTATTTGTATTGTCGATGAATTTCAAAACTTAACAAAACAACAACTTCAGATGGTATTATCTCGTCTAGGAAAAGATAGCATTATGATCTTAACAGGCGATAGATATCAAATAGATTTAAAATTTAGCAATGATTCGGCAGTGCACGAAGTTCCTAAATTAACTAAGTCAAAATATGTAAATGAAATTATATTGCTTGACAATCATCGACATGAAGCGTTAGATGAAATTTTAAAACTGCTAAATGAAAGATATTGATATTTATATTTAAAAGGGAAACATCATGGATTATTCTGAAAACAAACCTATTTGGCCTGGCTCATCATCATTTACAGTGGGTTCTACACCATTTGGTTTTTTTGATGCAGATCCAGTTTTTCAATCTCATGCAGATAAATTTGCTAAAGCCGCTGCACAGCATTTAGGTTATCCCATTATGGATGTAGAAATGCAGGCAATAAATTTTTATACTGCATTTGAAGCTGCAGTCATTGAATATTCAAATCAAGTTAATCAAGTTAATATTGTTAACAATTTAATGAATACATTGGGTGTTCAAACAGCATCTGCATTTTTAAGTGGTTCAAGCTTCACCGGTGCAGTTGTTGGTAACTCATTTGGTTATGTTACTAAATTATCAAAAACATATGGTACCGAAGCGGATAGCGGCGGCACATTGCGTTGGCATTCTGCATCAATTGATATGATACCAGGCCAGCAAACATATAGTTTAAAAAATGCAATTTCTGCATCATTAGGTTTAGTAATTACAACTAGCTCAGTCGAAGTTAAACGAGTACTTCACAATCCGCCGCCAGCTATTGTAAGATATTTTGATCCATTTGTTGGAACTGGTTTGGGCTCGCAACAATTACTTGATGCATTTGATTTTGGAGGATTTTCTCCGTCAGTATCATTCATGATGATGCCAATTAATTCTGACTTGATGCGTTTACAAGCTATTGAATTTAATGATCAAGTACGTAAATCTGCATATTCTTTTGAAATTCATGGAGATGATATAAAGATATGGCCAGTACCATCTAGACCGAGCGGGTCTTCATCAGCAACGCCATTTTTTAGCAAAGTATTTTTTGAATTTATTATAGAAGAAGAAAAAATTAACGATGCACTTTTATTCGGCAATACAGCACTTTTAAACAATGTTATAAGTGACGCATCAAATATACCATATATCTATCAAAACTACAAGAACATTAATGATATGGGGCGTGCGTGGATAATTAAATATGGTATTGCTCTTGCAAAGGAAATGTTAGGATTAATTCGCAATAAATATAGTAGCGTTCCTATACCTAATGGTGAAGTAACACTTAATGGAGCTGATTTAGTTTCTCAAGGACAATCCGAAAAAGAAACATTAATAACACAGTTACGTGAATTTTTAGACAAAATGACAAAAGAACAAATGATGACTCGTCAAAATGCAGAAGCAACACAAATGCATGAAATGTTATCTAAAGTTCCACTAAAAATTTATGTTGGATAAGGAGATAAGATATGGCACTTTTTGGCGGAATACGAGATGCAAAATTTTTAGCTGCAATAAACTCCGAATTAATTAATGCAATCATAGATACAGAAATTGAATTCTTTAAATTAAGAATAGAACAATCTAATAGTAATTTATACGGAGAATCAGAATCTAAATCATATTATGATTCTATTTTAATTCCATGTGTTATTACAAAAGAAGGCAAAACTGCAAGTATGGATGACTATGGACATTCATATACTAGAACGGCACAATTTGCTTTATCGAGAGATATTTTAGAACGAGCAGATTTTTATCCAGAGGTAGGCGATATTGTATTTTGGGATAATGAATATTATGAATTAGATAATGTAGATGCAAATCAATATTTTACAGGAAAAAATCCAGAAACTTGGCCAAATGGTTCAGATCATGGATATAGCGTTTCTGTTATTTGCGATGCACACGCAACACGACAAACTCCTATAGGAATCAAAAATTTAAGACGAGGTGGAAACAATTTGAATCCATCTTATAAAGGATAATGAATGTCTAGATTGAATAGAAATAATATTGATCGAAAAACAAATAAACCGAATCCAACTCGGACTGAAGGTTTAACACCTGATCAAATTCTAGATCGATCTCAACAAACGCGCCGAGATGATGATGTTATACGCACTCCTAAGCGCACTGTATATGATGTTGATTTTGCTATTAAATCATATTTAGAAAATGTTATACAACCGCAAATAATACATTTAGACCAAGTAATATCAATTCCTGTAATTTTTGCTAATGGCGAAAAATGGGATAATGTACGACGTTTAGGTTTTTTACGAGATGAAAAAGGAATGTTACAATCTCCTTTAATCATGATAAAACGAAATTCAGTTACTGAGCGAGACAATGTAAAAGGATTAGATGTTAATCGAAATCCTGCAGGAAATGTACGTGCATACAAACAACGTTACAATGAACGTAATCGATATGAAGATGAATTATTTCCAATTCCAAAAAATGAACCACAATCGTCACAAAAAATTTATCTTGTAGATATACCTAGATATGTTACTATCGAATATGATTTAATGTTATGGTGTGATTTTACGTCACAATTAAATGATGTAATTGATCAACTTATGCCATATAGTCGTTTTGCATGGGGAAATGGATCAAATGTATTCCCTACCCAAATGGGATCTTTTAGTTTTGAAATTGTTAATACAATCGGAGAAGATCGTTTAGTAAGAGCTACAGTTCCGATAACAGTTCAGGCAGCACTATTATCTTCACAAGAAGCCCGAACAAACACACTTCGTAAACAATTTTCAGTTAAAAAAGTTACATTTGAAACTGTAATAGATATTGCTGGCGATTTATTTGGTAGCACACAAGTTTCATCTAAGATACTTCTAGCTCAAAATATTGTTTCAAGCGGGGGTTCGATTATCGTATCAAATGGGTCTTCATCTACAACAATCGATGCAACTACAATGTCATATCTTGTTAACTTAACCGAACGTATTGCAACATATACAAATTCAACTACAGTAACAATATCTAACGCAGCTGCAATTAACCCAGTAACATTGCAGACTGCAACTAAAAATGAATTCGATATTTACATTAATGGTCAATATGTAGACAAAGTAACATATACATGGACACCATCTGATATGACTACACAAACTATTATTTTTGATACTACAGAATTGGGGTATGATATTTTACCAACAGATGTAATTGTTGTAAAAGGGAGATGGGCATAATGGCAAGACAATTTCGTCCCGGACAATTACAAACCGGTTCATTATATAATATTTCTTCTAGTTTTGCGTTAACTGCGTCGTATGCATTAAACGCCGGCGATATATTCCCATTTAGCGGTAGTGCAGTTATAACTGGTTCATTAGAAATTAAAAGTGACGTAAATGATATTTTTATCATTAAAAATTTTAACAATGAACCTATATTAACAGTATCACAAAGTGGCGTGGTAGTAATAGCAACTCAAAGTGCAGAATTAACAGATCCAGCACCCAATGGCGGTATGTATTTTACATCAACATCATTTTTCATTGGATTAGATTAAAAAAGTAAATCATATAGATATTTATATTAAAAATAAGGAATTTTAAATATGGCAACGTGGAAAAAGGTAGTAGTATCCGGCAGTAATGTATCTCAATTAGTAAATGATGCAGGTTACTTAACATCCGTAACAGCACAGAATACATTTGCAACAATGTCAATTAATGGCGTTGCTGTTATTGCTGATAACGCAGTTGATACATTAACATTTGCATCATCATCAGGTGCTGGTTTAAATATTACCGGAGATGCTGGTTCTGATACTATTACGTTTGCGTTAGGAGGAATTCCTAATTCTAGTTTAACTAATTCATCAGTCACAGTTACTGCAGGTAATGGTTTAACTGACGGAGGTTCTGTATCATTAGGCGGTTCGACAACATTAAATGTAGGTGCAGGTACGCACATTACCGTTAATGCTAATGATATTGCAGTTAATACCGGAACATTAATTCCAGCAGTATGGGCAGCTTCTGCTTCATATACGGGATCAATCTTTACACAAGTAAGTGGTGATATTGCAATTACCGCAGCAGGTGCTGCAACAATTCAACCTAACTCAGTAGCATTAGGTACTGACACAACTGGTAACTATGCTGCAGCAGTAAGTGCAGGTTCGGGTATTTTTGTAGGCGGTACGGCAGGTGAAGGTACAACATTTACAGTATCAGCTGACTCGGGATCTATGGCAAATTATTTTGCCACACAATCATGGGCTGGGGTTACAGGTGATATTACAATTAATAGCTCCGGCGTTTCTGCAATTGGAACTGGAGTAATTGTTAATGCTGATATTAATGCATCAGCTGCAATTCAATATAGTAAGTTAAATTTAGCTTCATCAAACATTGTTTCTGGATCATCACTTTCATCTGGAGCACAAGGTGAAGTAACTCTTACGACAAACGGCGTAGCAGCTTCAGCAGTTGATTTAGGATTACAAACAACAGATTCTCCTCAATTCGTAGGATTAACATTAACGGGAGATGCTGCAGTAAATGGTGGCGATATTACAACTACAGCTGCATCATTTAATTTAGTTAATGCTAATGCAACTACAGTTAACTTTGCCGGCGCAGCAACAACATTAAATATTGGTAATGGATCTGGTACTACAACAATTGCAGGTAATGCAGTAGTACAAGGAGATTTTACCGTTAATGGAACTACTACATATCTTAATGTAACTGATTTATACATTGAAGACCGTTTCATAACAGTAGCATCTGGTTCTGCAACTGCAGGAGATGGTGGTTTAGTAATTGACCGCGGTTCAGATGCAGCAGGTAATATTGGATATGGTTATGATTCAGTAACAGATCGTTGGGGATTCCAAAGCGGAATGACTGATTCTACTAATACATTCGATCCAACATCAGCAAGTGGCGTAAGTGGTTCATTCGTACCATATTTATTCACAGAAACAAATCATGGTGCTACAAAACCAACCACCGGTGAATTTGCAGTTCAAGGTGCAATGTATACATCAACTGCTGGTGATATTTGGATTTACGCATAAAAATTATTATAATATGTTATGAGCATTATAGATAAAATTACATCAAGAACTCAAGTTGCTGACGTTAATCAACTTAATGAACAAGAACTTGAGTTCTTACTAAATATACTTAAACAAGCACCATTGCTTGGAGAACAAGTAGAAATGTTTTACAATTTAGTTGTTAAGTTGCAAAATCAATATATTGAACGAACTAAATAATAAGTTATGGATTTATTCTCAATAGATTTTACTCCGCAGGAAATCAGCATTTTACGACAAGCATTAGACATTGTTACAATTACAGGTAAAGATGCAAAAACTATTGCAGGTTTACAAATGAAATTAGAATCGGAGATTGCACAGATTGCTGCACAGATAGATTCTAAACAAACTGCAAAAAAGACCCGTTAATATATTTATATTAAATTATTGTTGGCCCAATTAGGGAAGTAGGCGCACACACGGCATAAGTGTATGTATCTAACCGCAATTATTTAGGAAATATAGTATGCCAAACTGGAAAAAAGTCATAGTATCAGGCTCTGATGCTGCCCTAAATTCTTTAAATGTAACTGCACAATTCACTGCAAGTGGATTAAATTATCCACCAACAGATGGTACCGTAGGACAAGTTATCATAACCGATGGTGCTGGCAATCTTTCTTTCTCACCCGTAGAAAATACAGCAATTGTAATTAAAAATGTTTCTGGGGTAACGATCGCAAAAGGTACTCCATGTTATATAACCGGCTCAGGTACTTCGGGTAACATTGCCGGAGTTTTTGCAGCAGATGCTGCTAACCCAGCTCGGATGCCTGCAGGTGTGATTGCAGGAGAAACATTAATAGCTGGTGCGGAAGGCGTTGGTCTCATTAATGGATATATTGGCAACGTTAATACAGCTGCATTTGCTGCAGGCGATTCAATATATGTTGCAGTAGGTGGAGGATATACAAATGTTCGTCCAACGGGTTCTGCAGTATTAATACAAAAATTAGGTAACGTTGAAAAATCGCATGCATCAAATGGTTCGGGAGTAATTAACGGTCCAGCATATTACAATGAAGTTCCAAACATACAACAAGGATTTACTTGGGTCGGAAACTCAAATGGCGTAGCAATTCCAACAGCAACATCTTCAATACAAAATGTAGTAAGTTCATCATTTGCATCGACTGCTTCATTTGTTAACCCATTACGTCAAACTGTAATAGTAACTGGATCATTAGCTGTAACCGGTTCACAAACCATAACAAATGGTTCTCTTTTAGTATATGCTCCTTCTGCAGGGAATGGAGTAACAGCATATGTTGGAAGTTCAGGAATGACTATAACAGGAAACAATGGATCTGGAAATCCTGGAATTTCTTCAACAAGTGGAATTATTCATATTAGTTCTACCATTAATGGTACCGGTGGTAGTGAAGTATTAAACGTTAATAGATCAGCTAACGGTGCTTATATACAAGCTTGGAGATCATTTGCAGGTACTGCATTAAGTTTAGTTGATAGTAGTGGTAACTTCGCTATCCGAAGAACTACAGCTACAGCATCCCTAGACGTAGCAGGCACAACTCGCATATCAGGTTCATTTAATACGGCAGCATCTGGTTCTATATTAACTGTAATTGGTTCTGGTTCCGCACAACCTATATTTACAGTACAAGGTTCACAAGGCGAATTATTTTCAATTACGGATTCGTTATCCGGTTCTTTATTTTCTGTGAATGACATATCTGGATTACCAGTATTAGAAGCACTTTCTGATAATACCGTATTGATTGGTAATTATCAAGATCCAATGTTGATTACAACCACAAAACTTGTAACAACTGCATCTGGACAATTTACGTTATACGCATTACCAACTGCATCATATGACACGGCGTTTTTTGAATATTCAATCCAATCAGGTTCGAATGCAAGAGCTGGATCAATAATGGCAATTCAAAGTGGAACAAGTGTAAACTTTACAGAAACAACAACAACAGATTTTGGGTCTACCTCTGGCTTTGGATTAACGGTTCAAGTTGCAGGCGCAAACATGATATTGACAGGTTCAGCAACAACATCGGGCTGGACAATTAAAACAATTGTAAGAAGTATATAAGGTTATGGCGTTTAATTATTCACCTAAAATTGTAACAGACGGTTTAGTGCTCTGCCTTGATGCAGCAAATAATAGATGTTATCCTGGTAGTGGAACTGCATGGACTGATTTAAGTCGAGGTGGAAATAATGGGGCATTAACAAATGGGCCAACGTTTAATGGTGCAAATGGTGGATCTATTGTATTTGATGGAACTAATGATTATGTACAAGTAACATCTCCTTTTGGGGACATTGACTGGTCATCGAGAGCATGGTCTTTTAGTGCATGGATGAAATTAGATGCTTTAGGAGATCGATGTTTAGTAAATCTTAATTCTGCTAACTCATCACATTATATAGTAACTAATGTGTTTTACAGTGATGGAAAAAGTTATTGGTATTTTATAAAAAATTCAACACCAACACAAACAAATTTTACTCAAACTATTTCAAATTTTACTACAAATGAAATATTCCATTTTACAATGACATACAATGGAAGTGGACTTTCAAATGGAAATATAAATTTTTATAAAAACGGAACTTTATTAACTACAACTGGCGGCGGAAGTGCAGGTTTATCAAATCAAACTGGATTACAAATAGGCGGTAACTATTTTTTAGATGGTAATGTTTACAATTTTTTAATGTGGAACCGAGTATTATCAGCAACAGAAGTTCTTCAAAATTATAACGCAACTAAAACACGATTTGGATTCATATAATGGCAGGAACGGTAGCACCAAATATAGTAACTGATGGTTTAGTGTTGTATTTAGACGCAGCAAATACTAAGTCATATCCTGGTAGTGGAACTACGTGGTTTGATATAGTTAATCTCGCTAATGGTACGTTAACAAATGGACCTACATTTAA
>JACCDW011621014.1_pt1 | contig 14648 bp, 13 predicted proteins | sample 7449781 | NCBI WGS metagenome assembly JACCDW01 (sample SAMN15323449, study PRJNA562643) | freshwater metagenome | isolation source: river surface water | place: USA:Blue River Watershed | collected 2017-08-18
CCGTGATATGGGTAAGAAGGTATACATGCCTGCCGAGGGTAGCACCCTGGTGAAAGTTCAGGTTGTACCCATCACCAACTCTGCCACTGAGAACAATAACTACCTGACTGGCTACATTAGCCTGGGTGATGGTACTCTGGCTGCTACTAATGTGTCTGCGCTGAACTAAATACTTTCTTATACACATAGTTTTACTATGGAAAATAAGAAATAAATTTCAAAGTGTACAGGTAGAAATGGATAGTGCAACGCAAAAGCGTATGACCGCTGCGCTAAAAACAGCCGGTAAGTACACTTACATCATTCTGAGCATCCTGATTGTCGGTGGTATTGCTTACATTCTGTACAATACTATGCAACGCCCTATTGCTGGAATCTTATTCTTCATGGGTGGTGTATTGGCCGCGTATTTTTACTATGTCAAATGGTTTGTGATCCCCGCACAACGCCCCGACTGGCCTCATTACCAAACAATATGCCCTGATTACTTAACACCTATTTCTCCCGGTTATACAATTCAGAAACGTGGCGGAAAAGATGTTGCTGTTCCTAAGGAAGGTGGCAAAATAAGATGTGTTGACTTTGTTGGTGTAAGCCGCAACGGTCGCCTTCGTCGTGCTGACCCTGCTAAACTTGCCAGTCAGCTGAATAACCCCGAATTTGTATATCCTGTGTGGCCCGGTGAGAAAATAAACAACGTGAAATATCGTTTGAATCAGTACGGCCTTTCTTGGATTACTATGTTTGGCGACAACTAATGGGTCAAAAAATGTGTTTGAATGCCTCTAGAACTTGACCTGGAAAGGGAGTGGGTTACGCCCCCTAGTCTAAACATTCATCACAATAAATACCTAATATGGCCTCCATCCATACTGATCTTTTTACCCAAATTGTAAATTGGGCAAAAAGACCAGCTCCACGCACTCCATCCTCATTGTTTTTATACGGCCCACCAGGCATTGGAAAAACTACACTTGCACGTGCTGCTTTGGAAGCAGCGGGCTATCGTGTTGTAGAATGGAACGCATCCCAACATCGTCATAAAGCTGCTGTTACTGACAGTTTGATTCCCTTGCTAAACAGCCGAAATGTGTCCGACTTTTTTCGTCCTGAAGGACCCCGTTATTTGGGCGTAATCTTGGACGAGATTGATGGCATGTCTGTTGGCGATAAGGGTGGTCTTTCAGAACTTGTAAATATCTTGAAAGAGTACAATGGAGAAAATGCCATTATTTGTATTAGCAACGAATGGATGGAAAAGAAATTTCAGCCATTTATGAAAATTTGTTCCCATCACAGTGTATCTGCGCCAAATCTAGCGGATGTGTATTCCCTTATTGCAGCACAATTTGGTAGCACAGTGCCCCCAGATCTGAACAAACTTGCGGCAGATTTATTAGCTGTTCACAGCGGCGATCTTCGTAAAATCTTACAGTCGGTTCAAGAGATCAAAAAAGATATGATAAGCGGCCATTTGAATGCTAGTAAGGTAAAGGAAACCATTGAAACAGGTTTGGCAGATGCGCATGCTCTTGGTAGCAATAAAATACGGCGCTCCGAGACTATCAAGAGTGCGGTGGGGCAACTGTTGCGCGGCAGCCTAGATATGATGGCTGAAGTGCCTCTTAACAATAACGACTTGAACTTGGCCGGCCTTCATCTTCATGAATCGTTGCCAACCTGGATCCGTCGCTATATTGGAAATTCTCCACGCGGTTACGAAATGTATAAAGCAACCTTTAAAACAATCCTAGCAAGTGATCGCCTTGATTATTACACATTCTTCTTTCAACATTGGACCCTGTTTCCTCTTACATATCAAGCTAAGCTTCAGTCTGTGAACCAGAAACTATTTGGTATAAGTGGTGTTCATGATGGAAAACCTGCCGCATGGAAAGATGATGATATGGAGTATACATCCGTATTGTCTAAACAAAGTAAACTATACAATCAGTTTCGGTATTTGTGCGAAATGCGTGATCTTTTTACGGCAGCTGACACTAGGTTTGATGCTGGGTTTGACAGCACATTTTGGAAAACAAATCTGTTTATAATGGCAGCCGAATCAGAGTTGAAACATCCGTTTACACCCGGTCATAAAAAACATGCTACATTGGCAGTATGGGAAAACAGTGAATTTTGGCGTGCCACATTACCAAAATGGTTTCCATCTGGTGAGTCAAACCGTTTTATGCGACTTCTTCAGGCATTGGATATTCCAAAACCCACACCCTTTTAGAAATGTCTGACTGGAAAGTGGTTGTCCCAAGTTACAACCGCGTGGATGGATTCAAAGAAAAGACCCTGAAGACCCTACAATATCATAAAGTTCCACCTAGTAAGATCTATTTGTTTGTTGCAAATGAGGAACAGAAAAAACTGTATGAAGAAGGATTAGAGCCCGGTAGTGTGGGTCATATAATTGTTGGCATTAAAGGATTAGTGCCTGTGCGCAACTTCATATTTAAGTACTTTCCGGTGGGAACTAAACTTGTATCATTTGATGACGATGTGCGTGGATTTGTCCGCCTTGACGGGGAAAAGTTACGTCCCCTTCGCCCGGCCGAATTTGGTGAACTTGTAAACATGGCATTCAAGGAATGTGAAGCTGTTGGTGCACGGTTTTGGGGCGATTATCCAGTGCCAAATGCGTTCTATATGGAAAATACCATATCGTATGATTTGAAATTCATAATTGGAAGCTTTTGGGGATGCATTAATCCTGGAAAGGATGTGCAGATCACTATAGGCGGTGGTGAAAAGGAGGACTATCAACGCGCAATTCAGTTCTGGGAATTAGACGGTAAGATTGTGCGTCTGAACTTTTTATCACACAAAACGGCAACATACAATGAAGCAGGTGGTCTACAAAGTGATGGTGTAAAGGCTCGTCAAGAGCGTGAAATCACCACTGTAAATACTATGATGGAAAAGTGGGGCGACAAGTATATTCGTAGGAATCCGCGACGCAAGGGTCCTATGCCCGAAATATTGTTTATTCGCCAACCGTTTGAAGGGGAACGCAAACGTGTGCTTGGAACAACTGCCGGTCGTCGTCGGACCCGCAAGGCTGGGCACTAAATATATCACTATACTTTCATAACTATGTATTACATAGTATTGAAATAATTACTTCCTAATTTTACGGGTCTTAGTGCGTTCACGCCAGGCGACTAATTTTTCTTCAAGGGCCTGTGCATCATACATCTTCTGATCGCCGCACTTTTTGACGATTCCTTCGCGCAAGTAAGATACTAAGGAAAGGCGTTGGCTTGTTTCATCTTCAGGGATCATTGGTGTATTACCGTGAACCTGGTGCACATCCATAGCTAAGAAATCACAGTTGCGGCAATCAACAGCTATGCCGTATTGTGGGAAACCTGTGTAGTTCCCTTTGTAAGGTGATCCGTGTTCAATTACAACTAAATTCCCAAATCCTTCAGGCCAATCACCGCTATCTGTATGACATGCTGTGCGGAAATTCAAGTTTGTTGTAATTGTACTGAACGCTGTGCCCTTAATGTGGAAAGGTGTTGACTTTGCCGCTTTACGCTGACTGGCATACTCCTTTGGACATAACTTTTCATACTGCGCATCAATTTCCTCAATTAAGGGAACAACTCGCTTCCACTTTTCAGGAAATTTCACGTTAAACGTACAAAGACGACAGGGGCCGGGTGCTTTAATGCCAGAACGCTTAAATGTAGATTTTTGGCTAATAGACCACTTATCAAAATATCCCAAAATATTGGACATGACCGGTGTCTTTTGGCCGGTTCCAAGGCCTTTTTCAGATCCACTTGCTATGCCACGATCGGTTGTTGTCTTTTTCATAAACTCTTTCAGTGCGTCGTATGCATCGTCCACTTTTGACCGGGTCAACACATTCTTACGAAAACGGACAATATAGTTTCCATCCTCGTCCATAACGTCAGCATCCTCTTTCATTACAACTGGAAAATGCTTTTCTTCTAAAAATTTACTTTTCAACGCATTAGTTTCCTCGTCGCTAAGAATTTTACGTACAACATATACAGGAACTTTTTTGGACTTGTCTACGCTAACAATTGGGTCCATCTCTGGCTCGGGTTACGAAAAAATTATACGTAGCATAAATAAGATGGGGCAATCCTCCTCAAGAGCGACACAAGCGCAGCCGTCGCAGGCACAAGCGCAGCAGACTCAAGCACAAGCGCAACCCGTGCTTCACCCTGAACATCTTTTTTCAGAATCTCCTTCTGTTGTGCGTGCCGAGCTTACATCAGCACAGCAAATTCTTACACCTGAACAATTTACAACATATGTAAATACATTTTATATATACCCCGTGCTTCCCACAGAAGCAATTGCTCGTCGTGGAATGACTCCATTAGGATTTAAGATATTTGATGGGTTTATTGATGACGATCAGGCAACAAAAGATGCACGCTTTGAAATTATTCAAATGTATCTACAATTGCCCGGTATAGAAGTTAATAACATGATGAATGTATTTCTTACAAAAACACTTATTTCGTCTGCTATTTTGAAACAACATGAATGTTATATTGAAGACCGTGTCATTGAATTGTTGCTTGCGCATCCTAACACAGATCTAATAACATCTTCCCCCATATCGTGTGCGTTAGTAGGTAATTCTCGTTACGTTACCCCACATAATCCTCGTCATCAACATGAATATTTTCCTGTTGAGCACGATTTGTATATTGTAAAAGCCATAGTAAATGCTTGTAAATCTCGTGGCTCAGATGTTCTTAGTTCATGTGTAAATGCCATTGGTCCGTATTCACAAATGTCGCCATTATTTACGGCAACAGAGTATGTGTTGTTTTCACAGGAAGACAATCGTCCAATTGATGTCGCGGTATATACTGAGATTGTAGATCTATTGATTGAAAATGGAGCACGTATTCGCGATGGAACGCAACCCGATAATCTTGTAAAAGGGGAATATGTGTTTACATTGCCACTTATGTATGGGCATTCATTTGCGATGAGCAAGGAAAAATTCGCACGCGTACTATCCTTTGTTGAATCACGCACTACAATTATTAAAAAAAGGCAACGCATTGCTATAGCAGAATCGCTTCCACGTGAATTACCAAATAATATCAGACAACATATATCTAAATTCACAGTTGGCGGCTCAAAACGGCGTCGCAAAACAGTAAAACGCAAAAGATCTACACGTGGCTAATTGTAGAATCTAGTTCGTTTTCATGAAGTAAATGAACTACGTCTAAAGGAGCACTGCGTCCAAGACGCATTGCGCGACCTATAATTTGTTGTTCTAATTCTGCAGCCATTTTATGATACAGCACAACATGTGTTGCTGCTTCTATATTCAAACCAGCACCCATATTGCGTGCATTTAGAAATAAGATATTGTATTTCCCAGCTTTGAATTCACGCAGTAACTTAGCAATGCGGGCCTGTGACCCATTTACAGTCGCATATGTAATACCTTCTTCATCTAATCTATCCTCCAATAAACTAAAACTTGCGTCATATCCACTAAACATTAGGAGCTTAGCATCACGATTCATTTTTACAAATTGTAAAAAAGCATCGGTTTTTTTTAGTTTTTCCTGTGGAGCTGACGCTGACACAGGCGTTTTTTCCCCAACAACTTTTACTGTTTTGAGGTCATCTATGCGGGCGCGACAAAGCGGGCAAGCAGCAACACGTTTTAGGGATTCGCATAGACATGGGAAACAAAATAATTGTTGACAACATGGCGTAACACTTGGATTGCTTACATCGCAATAACAAATTGGACATGTCTGTTCTTTAGCTCGCTTCACTCTATCCTCTATAGCGGCAATCCGACTTTCAATACTTGCGATTTTTGTTTCGCAGGATTCTATAGCCTTTGTTTTAATCTGCTCACTGCTATATTCAAGCCCTTTCTTATATTCATACGTTCGTCGTGCATTATCTAATTCTGTTTGGAGTGTTTTTGTAAACGCTTCTGTAATTTCCGTCTCACTGCTAGCGCTCATACCAATGCTTTCTAAAGCACCCTGCATGTCACCGGCATTCAAACGTTCCAACATTTGTGGGCTAATAAAACTGTCTAACACACGAATATTGGCAGGCGTGGCACATATAATATTTCTATGCGTGACTTGTGGGCTAGCAAAACTGGATTTTATGTACTCTTCAGATGAATGAAGAATAAGTCGCACCGACTGACTCATGGCAGCATTTACATAAAGACCGTTTCCAATATTGCCACACATGCGTTTAACAATATTGTGATGACGACACCCACCTATTGTCAGAAAATTGCTTCCAGTATGAAGCTGTTTTACACGATGTATAATAGATTCAGGCGTTTCAGGTAGTGGCATATAGTTTGTAACAACATTGAAATATGCCCCATTTGAAAACACCATATTTAACCAACTTGCCGATATGAACCAATAAAACCGAGCATGAAGATCATTGTAATCGGTAGAAATAGCTATGCTATCTGCTTCATCTACAAAAATACGGCTCCACAAAATAGTATGAATAGGATGGGAATTCCGAAACGTAGACCACATTGTAGAACTCACAAATATAGCATCGTATGATTCTAGACGCTCGATTAATGTGATATCGCTAGCATCATTGCGTTTTTTCAGAAACAGTGCCTTTAAGGAAGTATCTTTTGACACGTATCCTTCCCACTGACCCATTAAAGCATGAGGCACTAAAAAAAGAGCAGTTGATACAGATCGTAAACTTGTGCCAAACGAGGTTGTAAGTTGAGATCGTGTACGCAAAAGACCCACATCACGCCCATCGCCTAAAATTTGAGACCGAACAACATACTCTGTATACATGTCAGGTGGAGGTGGGGCCTTGACTAATGACAATGCTGTTAAAGACTTGCCGGATCCAACACGATCTCCTAAAATTCCATAACTTGTGAAAAGTTTACCACCGTTGCCTTCTCCTGGTAATGGGTCTACGTCTATGCCATCTAATTTTCCACGTTCTAATGCTAATGCTGCGGCGCAAATTGTTTGCTGATGTTTTAGCAATGGCGTTGTAATCCATGATGGTGTATCTGCTTTTGGATGGCTATCGTTACACTCTTGCCCATACAATGCCTCAAAAAAGGACCATAATCGTCGTCGTGAGACAATGCTCATATTCTAGTACTAGGCTGTTGATCCTACATTTAGACCGAACAAACAAAAACCGCACTTGCGTTTTTGTTTTTCGGCAAACATAGACCGAACAAACAAAAACCGCACTTGCGTTTTTTGTTTTTCGGCAAGCCTAGACCGACAGTTAGTATCTAAATATTCATCTGCGTTTATACACTAAATATGTGGCCCAGCACACTTCCTAAAAATCCAGCAAAACCCCCCGTAAGCATTATTACACCAACCTACAATCGGCGCAAGTTCTTGCCATGGCTAATTGAATGCATTAAGGCACAGGATTATCCTAAAGAACGCATAGAATGGTTGGTCTATGATGATGGTTCCGATTCTGTTATGGATCTCTTAACTCCCTACATGGGCCCTATGAACATTCGCTATTTCCGCTCCGACACAAAACTAAATATTGGTGCTAAACGTAACCGTCTTCATAGTGAAGCACGCGGTGAGATTTTAGTTGTTATGGATGACGACGATTACTACCCACCGAATCGCGTAAGTCATGCTGTATATACAATCATGAATAGGAAAGTTGATATTGTGGGTAGTACAATGAATCATCTGTATTTCACAGATGATAAAAGCATTTGGCAGGTGGGTCCGTATAATTCAAAACATGCTACATTTGGTACCATGGCATTTACAAAAAATTATGTGAAAACGCATAGCTGCGATGAATCTCGTGTAAACGCCGAAGAGATTGAATTTACAAATAAATATACGGCAAATCTAGCACAACTTGATCCTCTTAAGGTAATGCTTGTTATGTGCCACAGTGAAAATACATTTAGCAAAAACAAGTTGCGTGATACTAGCAATCCACTGATAAAGAAAACGACACACAAGCTCCGTGACTTTATTAAATCCACAGCAATGCGTGAATTTTATAGCAGTGCCTAATAAGCAGAATGAATAACATCTTCGGTATGCCCGGTGAATATTTGCGTGAAGCACAAACACGGACAGCAAGTTTGTTTAGTGGAACTAGTATTGGTAACATTATACTTTATATTGTGGCTGCCGCCTTGGTTGTTCTAGTAATTCTTATGATATCTGGTGTTCAGATACAATGGCCATCTTTTGACCTTCGTCCACGCAAATTAGTAGTATTAACACAATCGTATAAATATTGGTCACCTAGCGCTCAGTTTACAAATTTACTTGTTGACTCTGAAGCTCCAACAGAATTATCGGATTCTTCCTATTCACTTATGATGGAGATTAAGCTGCTGAATAGTCGTAATTATGGTTCAATTGAAGGGCCCTATCGTCATATTTTCCATCGCGGATCAGATGAACTTCAAACACGCGCACTTGGTGGAAGCTTGCCTAAATTTGGTTTACCAAAACGCTTGAACCCCGGTATATTTTTAGACCCTAACACAAACGATATTCTTGTGTTTGTTGACACAATGATTGGCAATGAGCCTAGCCGTGAGTCAGTGCGTATTCAAGATCTACCATTAGATATCCCGTTCCGACTTGGGGTTGTATTAAATGGACGTGTCCTAGAAGTGTATCTGAACTGCAGATTGGAAGTAACAAAAGTGCTAACAGGAACACCAAAACATGTAGAAAATGTATATTATGGTCTGTCTGGTTCCGCCTCAGCTGCTGCCATGCTACAGAACCTTTCTGTATGGAAATCACCATTGGTCGCAAATGATATGCGCACATTATGTGGCGCACTCCCAACATTTTCTGCAGATCGGCCTATATGTAATGGGGCTAACACTGTGATTCCTACAACAAAAAACGAATCCGGTGAAAAACTGTCTATTGATTTAGGATTTGGGAAAGCATTAGAAAAGTGCGCACAATAAATAAGAGGACATGGATAATTTTTACAGTATTTTAGGCACGGCCGAAAACACTGTAAGGTCAAGCACTGGTGTAGAACCTCCAGTGTTTTATTTTATTGTAGTGTGTGTTATAATTGTAGTAGCGTTTGGTCTATATATGTGGCTGAAACCTAAAGCAGATCAGGTTACGGTTATGGGACCATATGTTCTGGAAGGAGCAAATCTTGTAGCAAAACCAAATAGCATTGAAACTGTTATGACACAATCACAGATAGCAAGTTCTTTAGGAAACAACTTTTCGTTAAGTTTCTTTGTGTACATGGACGACGTAAATAGTGAGCGCATTCCCATTGCAGGCCCCAAGGGTGAATTCCGTTTCAAGCCTTTCTTGTATATACTTGGGGTTGGAGATGTGTTATTGGATCCTATTCATCAGATTGCTAGGGTTCGTCTTCGCCCCTTAACAAAGGGTGCTTTATCAAACCCCGAAGTGATGACCACTATTGATGTGGAGAACTTTATGATTGCGCGCTGGAATCAGCTTACGATAACAGTTGAAGGTCGTACCGTTGATGTATACATGAATGGCGCTTTAGCATCATCAACACTGCTTGAAAATCTCCCGATATTGAATCCTGTGGGGGTTTTGTTGGAAACCTCTCCGGATTTTTCAGGACAAGCAGGTCTTATTCAGGCTTGGCCACATAGGTTAACGGAAGAACAGGTTATGAAAAATTACAAACGAAATACAAATGTTCGTGGTAAGCCTTACATTCCAGATATTAAACCAACATTCAGCAATTTATTCAATACCATGGGAGCACACTTATGCGATTTAGGGTTCTGTGGAATCCGGATAAGTAATGGTGCTCTAGACTATGTGGATTACCAATTTGCCTAAGCGAAAATGAATGCCTACGGTAGAAGATATGGAATCCGTTCGTAACTTTGCCGGTCAGAACCGCGGAGGAATCATTAACGTGGTCTACGTAATCGCTTTCCTTATAGCATTATACTACGTCTATAAGTTCTTGATTGCCGGGTCAGAACTGGAGGCAAATCTATTGGATTTTGAAATAGATGGTAACTCCCCACAGGGGGTTTTACTTCCCGCAAATCGCCCCGAAGTGCGTGTTAAGCAGGGTGGAGAATACACACTGAGCTTTTGGATGTACATCACAAGCTGGGATTACCGCTCTGGCCTGGCTAAGAGTGTGCTCCAGATTGTTGACAACAAGAATGCGTCAGAATATGCTCTGCTGACAACTATCTTATACCCCAATGAGCCTAAGCTGATGGTGCGCGTTCGCACCGAGGGCACTGGAGCTGGTGGTGTTGACTACACAAAGCGCACAAACTTTGATCAGTTGCTAGGTGGACAGCAGGGATCTTCTATGTTTATGCCCAGTATGGCTATGCCTATGTGCGATATTCAGGACATAGATCTGCAGCGTTGGATTAATATTACAGTTAGCGTCAATGGTCGTATTGTTGATGTATACTATGATGGTAAGCTGAACCGTTCATGCGTACTCCCCGATATTCCATCTGCTCCTTCAACTGGCCTGCAGTCAGTGATTATTGGACAGAAGGGTGGTTTTGGTGGTAAGATTAGCGGTATTCAGTTCTTCGCCTACCCATTAACCCCGGACCGCATCTATTCCATTTATCAGGCAGGCCCTCGTGGAGCAGCAGGCTTCCTTGGTTACATCCAGGAGAAACTTGGTCTGAAACTGACATACTCCGGCGCTGGCGGACAGCAAAAGGCATTTGTGCTATAAATATATGTTTATTTAGACTGATAATCATACAAAGATGAACACCAAAGGCACTCATCTTTGTATGATTTATCGGCTAGCCTAGCCCATGAACATTAAAAACATGGGTCTATATTTCATTTATTTGATCAAAGCTGATCAAATAAATTGCTATACTGAATAGAGAGTATGGAATACGTTGGTATGATAAAGGACTATGTCATGGGCCCTGGTCTTATACCTCAGTTATTGCTAACTGTTGTCGCTATACTGGCTTTATACGCAATTATTACAATTGCCGAATCTGTTGTGAATACATTTAAGGCGTTTGATCGTCAGACAACTGTGCTGTTTCAAGATACAACAACCGGCAGGCAATTAATAACTCAGTCTGCTGAATCAGATAATTTGATCTACAACAGTGAAAATGAAGTGCATGGCATGGAATTCAGTTATTCTATGTATCTTCTGATCAGCCCAGAAACATTTGAAGAAACTGTGTCTGCTGGCACTTGCGGTGGTAAGAAAAAGCAGCAGACTACCTCCCTAAAACAGATCTTCCATAAGGGTAGCAAGGATGGTTTCCCACTGCTAGCCCCTGGCCTGTTTGTAGAAGGCAACAAAAACACACTGCGTCTGTACATGAACAGCAGCACTAAGTGGGATAACTATGTTGAGATCCCCAACATCCCTATTGGCAAATGGTTCCATCTTGTAATTACAATGAAGGGAAAATACTTGGATGTGTATGTGAATGGTAACGTTACTGTCCGTCATGAATTTGCTACCGTGCCTAAACTCAACTATGGTCACGTGTATGTCCTTTATCCTGTGAAATTCCCCAAAAACACCAACGATATGAACATAAAGACTGACTTCCGCGTTGATAACGCAGCAAAGGGCATGGTTAGTCGCCTAAAATATTACTCCTATGCTCTGAACTACTCACAGATTGATAGTCTGTATCGCGAAGGTCCTAGCAAGAAGATTGTTAGCACTACATATGAGGAGAAGCCTCCTTATTTCCATGATAGCTGGTGGGTGACAAAGTATTAGACCCCGGCATCTTTTGATTGTTAAATTTTTCATAGGTCTAATATAAAGAATATGATTGATATTAAAAAAGTCACTTTGACTTTATTAGTATTGAGTGTAACAAGCTTTGTTGTAACATGGTATTTTGCCATTTATCTGCATTTAGACTATTATCATTTAATGGGTGTGTTTACAGTACTAATATTTTTGAATAATTTACTGATAAATTACCTGTTCCCCTTACAAAAACTCAAAGAGCTAATTGATTCATTAAGCTTTCTTCGCATTTTTGGATATGTTTTCTATGGTACTAGCGCAGCTTTTGTAAACATTATGACTCTTGTGTCCCGATTTGGATGGGGTCATGCACTAGCACTAGCATTTTTACCTGGCTTACTTGCAAATATCTCTACTGGATTGGTACTTCAGCGTGAACTGAAAATAGTGCTCGGTGATTACCAATTACTATGAGGCAGCCTAAACCTTTTACATATAAACACTGTTAAAATGACTACCAAATGTGTTGGTGTAACTATGTTTTTTGAATTGAAGTCTTTAGACGATAGTAATGTTTCTGTGCGTTCTAGTGATTTTTATGAAAAAAACTGCCGTGCTACATTGTCTATAAAATCACCACTTGTGGTGTTTTGCGATGCTTCCACGCGTGCTTGGATTCAACCGCTGCGCTCCAAACTTTCTGATGCTCCAACATATTATGTTGAAAAACGCCTTGAGGAGTATGATTTCTATGCATTAAATCATCCAATTATTTGTAAAAATCGTTCTAACAAGCCTATGTATTCAGATCCTTCAAACCGTAACACACCAAGCTATTTCCTAGCATGTATGTTTAAGCTTATTGCGCTAAAACTCGCATCGGAAATCGTGCCAGATGCTAGTCACTACGCATGGATAGATTTTGGATGTGGTCATATTGTATGGGAGGCAGAATCACGTCTTCAAGCAATTTTAGAGAGACCGCGGCCCAAAGTTGCTATGACATATATCCATTATAGATCCTCTGAATCTATACGCGACATAAAACGGTGTCTGTGGGAACCATGTCTATGCTCATTAGCAGCTACTGTATTCACAGTAGAAAAAGAATACGTTTATAAATTTTATTCACTATGTATGTCTGTATTCTATGAGCAACTGTTTCTGACAGTTGGTCATGCTGAAGAACAAGTGTTTATGTATGTTTTTGATAGACACCCTGAACTATTTACTCTTGTATACGGCGATTACTATTCTGTAGTTTCTAATTATCACGGCCCTGTGCGTGATTATCATTCCATCAAACATTACTTTTTGAATAGTGCTTTAGCAGCAGGGCGTCGTGATTACGCTTCCGAGTGTGCTCGCACTGTATTGGAATCGTGCGAAGTAGGCAAGCTTGTCTTGAGCGTGGATGAACTTGCGTATTTACGTTCATTGGTTATTTAGCAAATTTCAGACCACCCATACCACTTGTAATCTCTAGGAAATTGATGGTTTCTACAAATACATATAAATCGTAAGTATAATTTGCGAGTGTTGGTATAGGTTCAACATCAACATCCATTTCAAGGCGATCAATCCTACTAGTATTCAAGGTTCCACTAGGTTGTGATATATCGGATCCATTCAAAGCAAAACTATATGTATGAATTGGCCACATTTCTGACTGTGCGGCCAATCCAAAATCACTGAACGGTGCTCCATACCCTTTCAAATACCGATACGGGGTGTATTCAGTGAAATAGGAGGAGTCTTCTGAATCAAAAAATGGCTGCCCATTTCCTGTTAAGAACACATTTCGTAAAATACGACGTTGTAGGCCTGGGATATTTAATCCAGCACGACCAATCGGCATTAACACACCATTCACATACACTTCATGCGGAATTTCACCTAGAACAGGATACGCAACAGGCCGATTGCTACCCTGTGGATAAATCCAATTTGTAAGATTTGTATACTGATTTCTGTAAAGCACGGCATCGGATCGTCGTGCAAAGTACACAATCCGAGTTGCTACATTATGAACATCCAACCGATATGTGGCACGATTTGCTATACCTGAATATACAAATTGCTGCATTTGCCGAACAATAAATTTAAGGGGTTTTGTGGCAAATACTTTTCGTTCTGTCTCTGTTACAAAGCCATACACGCCTTCTAGTGTTGCATTCAAAGGCCATCCATCGTACATAGGCACACCGCCCGATATATCTGTTAAGAAATATCGCATAGCGCCTGATATGTCCGTATAAGAGCCATATAAGTTATTTAATGTTTGAGGCAATGGCCCGTATAAGGTTGGATTCCAAACACTAGTATACTGATCTGATGGCAAATAGGGTAGGGAGCGTGTTTCGTATCTTAAACGAACCCCACTAGGATCTAGCACAGTATACAAATCACGCAGTGGACGCATTTGGAGTGTGACTTCACAGTCATGATATTGTAAGCCAACTAGCGGCAGACTGTTTCCAATAAAATCACTAAACCACAATCCAAGTGGTATACGAAGTATACGACCTGGAATACTTGGGCTATTGTTTTGAACTGGGTTTGGTAGTTCAGGTGCTCCACGCCAAGCCATTACATTAGGGTAGCCACCACCACCGGGATCACTATAAATACCTTGTGCGGGATCAAACAGTTCAGGAACATCCCCAATCATTACACGCCATTTGTTGTAAGTAGTGTTATCAAGGTCAAGAAGAGCACGTGCTGATATCCAATCCGCATTGAATTCTTGTATTTTTTGACCACCAATCGTAAATGTCAATTTATCTATCATGCGTACACCAATTTGCCGTACCCATGCAAATTCGTATTTCCTATCCAGTAAATAATTTCCAGATAGATCCTGTCGTATATATGCCTTGCTAAAAACATCTGGAAGTGAA
>JACCDW010599418.1_pt1 | contig 14646 bp, 11 predicted proteins | sample 7449781 | NCBI WGS metagenome assembly JACCDW01 (sample SAMN15323449, study PRJNA562643) | freshwater metagenome | isolation source: river surface water | place: USA:Blue River Watershed | collected 2017-08-18
AACCCCTGCACGAAGGAAACTTGGACCAATGGGACACCATGATCGACACCAACCTCAAGGGCCTCCTGTACGTGTCGAAGGCCATCGGACAAGACATGGTGAAACACCAAAAGGGGCACATCATCAACGTGGCGTCCATTGCCGGGAAGGAAGTCTACCCCAACGGGAATGTATATTGCGCCACCAAAACCGCCGTAGACGCCCTCACCCGCGCCATGCGTTTGGACCTCGGAAAACACGGCGTCAAGGTCGCCCAGATTGCCCCCGGCATGGTCGAGACGGAGTTCTCACTCGTGCGATTTTCAGGCGACGAGGCCAAGGCGAAGGAGGTCTACCAAAATTTGAAGCCCCTCTCGGCCGAAGACATCGCGACGACGGTGCTTTGGATGGTGTCTGCCCCGGAGCACGTCAATGTGGCGGATGTACTGATACTTCCCACCCCTCAATTATCCGCGGTCTCCATCCGGTGACGTCCCTTTTTTGACCCTTTTTTTGCCCTGCCCGACAAACGTTTAAATCGATATAAAACGTTGATTATCAATACTAAGTAAGAAAAATCCCTGCGGTAAATACGTATATCCGTTTCTTACCGAATCCCGGTGTTTCGCGGTTGCAACTTGCAGCCATGGAAAATCGAGACGACCAAATCCGAATTGCCGTGGCACTGACCTTGTGCCCAGGTATTGGACCTGTAAAATGGGTGCAATTGTACCGTCAATGGTCGAATCAATGGGAAGATTTGCCCAGCATACCTTCAATGGAGTTGGGGATCACTGCACCCCGAGCGACCAAGGCCTTGAGTGGGAGTGGGTGGTATTCCTTATTGGACCGAGCGGAAGAATCCCTCCATCGCGCCTTTTTGGCGGGTATACAAGTTCATTGGGTGCAAGACAAACGTTTTCCCATCCGCTTGGGACCGGAGCGCATGCCGGATGGCCCATTGGTTATTTACACCAAAGGGGATCCCGATGCTTTAAGCAGTCTCCGCACCATGGGAACGGTGGGTACAAGGCGTCCCACGGCATACGGGTTGGCGTGCACCGAATTATGGATCCAGGGAGTTCAAGTAGCAGATCCAGTAATCGTTAGCGGTTTGGCCTTTGGTGTGGATGCAGCCGCGCATGATTCTGCAATGCGGTATTCACTCAAGACCGTCGCCGTGCTTGCCCACGGGCTTCATTCCGTGCACCCCGTTGCCCATAAGAATATGGCTGCGGACATTTTAGATGCAGGTGGTTGTTGGTTGTCGGAGTTGGCACACGGTGTGGATCCCGAGCCCGGGACATTTCCTCAAAGAAATCGATTGATTGCGGGGATGTCGGATGTGCTTTTTATCCCAGAAGCCGGCGCGAATAGCGGAACGTTGATTACCGCGCGCATGGCTTTGGACTACAACAAGCCCGTTTATGCCATTCCAGGACGAATAGGCGATGGACAGAGCGAAGGATGTCTGGCGCTGCTTTCCTCCTACAAGGCGACCATTGCTTTTCGTCCCGGGCAAATGCTGGAGGATTTGATGTGGGAAGGGATTCCCGAGCGAGCGGGTCCGGTAACCGAAGGTTGCCTCCTAGCGGTGCAAGCCGCCGTGAAGGATATAAAAAAGCGCCGAAAACAAAAGGCCCCATTCGCCTTTCGTAGAGACAGCTTGTATCCGTTGTGCCCGGGTTGGAGCCGTTGGCAGATTCAAAACGCCCTTCAAGATTGGGTCATTCGAGGCGATCTCCTTTATGACGTCGTCAATGACGTTTACTCTTCAAGATCCTCGTCCTCGGTTGAAGCCTTATCGGAATCGTCGTCGTCGTCTGAATCATCGTCCAATTCGGCATCTACCGGCACGACGGTGGGAACGGCATCGAGGTCGTCCAAGTAGCGGTCTACTTTGTTCTGGAGTTCCACGCTGATTTTGAACAAGTACTTTGTGTCTTCCGTTTCCAAGGGTACCGCACGCACCAGCTCGCCTTTGGCGTTGGTATAGGTGATCATTACTCCCGGATCAAATCCTTCGGGGTACTTGTCTGTTAAGATGGCCAGTAAATCTGGCGTAATATTATTGTAATCGATGATTAGACGATTCTTGTCCATGGGGGTGAACGAACTGTTTTTTTACCAACCTAAGATCCAAGCAAACATAAGAGGTGCAACGATAGTTGCATCAGACTCCACAATAAATTTCGGTGTATCCGCGTCGAGCTTTCCCCAGGTGATTTTTTCATTGGGTACAGCGCCGGAATACGATCCGTAGGAAGTGGTGGAGTCGGAAATTTGACAGAAATAGCCCCAGAATGGGATGTCTTCCATTTCCATGTCTTGGTAGAGCATGGGAACTACGCAAATAGGGAAGTCGCCGGCAATACCGCCACCAATTTGGAAAAATCCAACACTTGGCGCGTTGGGATTGCTGGGGTTTCGGCTGTTTTGGGTGTACCAATCGGCGAGCCATGCCATGTATTCGATTCCACTCTTCATGGTTGAAGCCTGCAGTTCGCCTTTAATCACGTAGCTGGCAAAGATGTTGCCCATGGTTGAGTCTTCCCAGCCTGGGACCACAATGGGGAGGTTGCGCTCAGCGGCGGCAAGCATCCAACTGTTCTTTGGGTCTACATTCGGGTCGTATTCGGCAGCGAACTCAGGCAACCGAATCATCTGGTACATGTATTCGTGCGGGAAAAAGCGATTTCCTGCGGCCTCGGCTTGGCTCCAAACTTTGTGGATGTGATGCTGCAATTTGCGGAATGCCTCTTCCTCAGGAATGCAGGTGTCGGTTACCCGATTCAAGCCGCGGTCTAAGAGGGCGCGTTCGTCGGCAGGGGTCAAATCCCGGTAGTGGGGGACGCGCTCGTAGTGGCTGTGCGCGACCAAGTTCATGAGGTCTTCTTCCAAGTTGGCGCCCGTGCACGAGATGATGTCCACTTTTCCTTGGCGAATCATTTCGGCGAGGGAGCGGCCCAATTCAGCGGTGCTCATGGCTCCTGCTAGGGTGATCATCATTTTTCCGCCGGAAGTGAGATGGGCTTCGTATCCCTGAGCGGCGTCCACCAATGCAGCAGCATTGAAGTGCTTGTAATGGGAGGTGATGAATTGGGAGATGGGTCCTTTGCCGGTTGCCATTGGGGAGGGGGTCAGTGGGTTGAAATCGATTGCAAAAATAGACGAAGAGTGTTCCGCAGCGCACCGTCGAGCAAGAAATTATGGCTCCTGGTGGGTCGGGGGAGTAAGGTAGTGAAAATCACAATTTTCCAAAGGAATTTGGAAAAAAGGGATGCAACGAAAAGGTAGTTGGGTTTAGTAACCCAGGATCTTGAGCATGCTTTTGTAGCTCTGTTCTTTGGCAAATAGTCGGGTAAACCATTCGCCATCGGCATCGCGGTCAATGACCACATGCTTGGGTGCAGGGATGAGGCAGTGCTGAATTCCGCCATATCCAGCAATGGACTCTTGGTAAGCGCCGGTGTTGAAAAATCCGATGTACAAGGGCTCCTCTTTATCCAGTTTGGGAAGGAAAATGGCGTTGGAGTGTTGTTCGGAGTTGTAATAATCGTCGGAATCGCAGGTGAGGCCTCCGAGCAGGACCCGTTCGTAGTTGGATTCCCAGCGGTTGATGGACAACATCACGAAACGTTTGTTAATGGCCCAGGCGTCGGGGAGGGTGGTCATGAAAGAGGAGTCGATCATGTACCATTTTTCCCGGTCGTTTTGCTTCTTTTCGCCCATGATGGAATAGAAGGTGGCGCCGGATTCGCCTACGGTAAAGGAACCGAATTCGGTGAAGATATCGGGCTCGGGAATGCCGGCGGCGTTGCAATTGGCCTTGATTTGGGCGATGATTTCCTCCGCCATGTAATCGTAGTCGTAATCGAACGTGAGGGAGTTTTTAATCGGAAAACCGCCGCCAATATTCAATGCGCTAAGGGTTGGGCAGATTTTTTTGAGCTGAATATATAGGTTGACGCACTTGACCAATTCGTTCCAATAGTAGGCGGTGTCGTTGATGCCGGTATTGATGAAGAAGTGGAGCATGTACAATTCCACGTGAGCGTTGTCGGCCAAGTGGCGTTCGTAATAAGAGAGCACTTCTTTGTAGCCGAGGCCAAGCCGGGAGGTGTAGAATTCGAATTTGGGTTCTTCTTCGGCGGCAATCCGGAAGCCAACCTTGAGTTTTGGGGCATCGGGCTCAAGTTGTTCGGTGAGGAGGGCAAGCTCTTCGCGGTTGTCCAGAACGGGGATGACGTTGGACCAGCCGTCGTTCACCAAACGGGCAATGTTCTCCAGGTACTGTGCACGCTTGTATCCGTTGCAAACGACAAAATGGTCTTTGGAAATCTTGCCTTCGTCGTGAAGGGTTTCGATGAGGTTGATGTCGAAGGCACTCGATGTTTCAAGGTGGATGTTGTTTTTGAGGGCCTCTTCCAAGACAAAACTGAAGTGGCTGCTCTTGGTGCAATAACAAAAGTGGTAGCTCCCTTTGTAGTCGACCTTGGCCATGGCCACGTTGAACATGCGTTTCGCCCGTTGGATGTTGGAGCTGATCTTGGGTAAGTAGGTCACCTTCAAAGGAGTCCCATACTGCTTGATGAGCTCCATCAAGGGGATGTCGTGCCAATGGAGCGCGTCGTTCTCAACGTAGAATTCGTCCTGCGGCCATTCAAAGGTCTGTTCGATTAGATCGAGGTAGCGGTTTTTCATCGGGGTGACTTGGATTGCAAAACAAAGGTACAAGTAAGTGTCTTGGATTTGCAGGGGGTGTTTATTTGTTAATTAATTGAAAATGAGTTAAATAAAATTTTCATGAACCATTGACTCCAAGAAAATGGTCGTTTTTTCAAGTGAAATTTGGGGTGTAATTCGGATTTAAGATAGTTGGATGACTTTTTTTATGCCATTCGGAATTCGTTAAAACGGTCTGGATTGGGTATTGCTAACTTGGGCGTTGAGCCAAAGAAAATGCAAGAAAGGCGCTTCAATGGTTGCAAATGGATGGGATTTGGATGCGTTCATGGAATTACGGTGAGCCCTCAAGTAGGGTTGGATGCATGAAATGGATCCGCAAGGAGGATGCGCACCCCGTTATAATGGGAGCGTTGTAGCGAAATGGAGTGCGGTCAGATCAATCAAAAACGTTGATTTTCAGTTAACTCCGACCCGAAAAAAAGGGGTACCTTTGCACCTCTTTTAAAACACCCCCCTCATGGAGCAATCGGGCCTTCGGAATATCGCGATCATTGCACACGTCGACCACGGCAAAACGACCTTGGTAGATAAGATTCTTCACTTTTGCCAATTGTTTCGCGAGAACCAGTCGACCGGTGAACTGATTTTGGACAACAACGACCTCGAGCGCGAGCGCGGGATTACCATTTTGTCCAAGAACGTAAGTGTGGTCTATAAAGGAGTAAAGATCAACATCATCGACACCCCGGGCCACGCGGATTTCGGGGGCGAAGTGGAGCGTGTTTTGAATATGGCCGATGGCGTTTTGCTTTTGGTGGATGCTTTTGAAGGCCCCATGCCCCAGACCCGTTTTGTGCTTCAAAAGGCGTTGCAAATGGGATTGAAGCCGTTGGTGGTTGTGAATAAAGTGGACAAGCCCAACTGCGACCCCGAGCAAGCCCACGAAATGGTTTTTGACCTCATGTTCAACTTGGACGCGACGGAGGAACAGTTGGATTTCCCAACCGTTTACGGTTCCGCAAAGCACAATTGGATGGGCCCGGATTGGAAGCACCAAACCGACGATATCTCTTACTTGTTGGACCAGGTGTTGGAGCACGTTCCTGCTCCCAAAGTGGAAGTAGGTACGCCCCAGTTGCTGATTACTTCCTTGGATTTCAGCAATTACACCGGTCGTATTGCGATCGGTCGTTTGCAACGCGGAACCCTTCGCGAGAACATGCCGGTGAGTTTGGTCAAGCGCGACGGTTCTGTGGTGCGCAGCCGAATCAAAGAATTGTATGTTTTTGATGGACTGGGCCGGACCAAGGTCTCGGAAGTAATGGCCGGTGATTTGTGCGCAGTAAACGGGGTTGACGGTTTTGAAATTGGCGATACCGTGGCGGATTTTGAGAATCCCGAAGGTTTGCCGACCATCGACATCGATGAGCCAACCATGAGCATGGTGTTCACCATCAACGACTCCCCCTTCTATGGACAGGAGGGCAAATTCGTGACTTCTAGGCACTTGAAAGAGCGTTTGGAGCGCGAGTTGGAGCGGAATTTGGCCCTTCGCGTAATGGAAACGGACAAAGCCGACACCTTTAAAGTCTTTGGCCGAGGTGTTTTGCACCTGTCGATTTTGATTGAAACCATGCGCCGCGAAGGTTTTGAATTGCAAATTGGCCAGCCCCAAGTCATCTTCCGCGAGGTGGACGGCGTACAGTGTGAGCCAATTGAGGAATTGGTGATTGACGTACCGGAGACCGGTTCGGGCTCTGCCATTGAGTTGGTTACCCAACGCAAGGGCGAAATGATCAACATGGTACCCAAAGGCGAGCGGATGATTTTGACCTTCAAAGTCCCCTCGCGAGGTTTGATCGGTTTACGGAACAACCTGCTCACAGCTACCGCCGGTGAAGCCATCATGAACCACCGGTTGGTCGGGTTTGAGCCCTACCGCGGCGAAATGCCTTCCCGAATCAACGGTTCTTTGATCTGCTCGGAGCCCGGTGAATCCATTGCCTACTCCATTGACCGCCTGCAAGACCGTGGATTCTTCTTCATCGATCCAGGAGAGAAAATCTACATGGGCCAAGTTATTGGCGAGCACACCCGTGGCAACGATTTGGTGGTCAATGTGACCAAAGCCAAGCAGTTGACGAACATGCGTGCATCGGGTTCCGACGAAAAAATGCGCATTGCTCCGGCAAAGAAATTCAGTTTGGAAGAAGCGTTGGAATACATTCAGGGCGACGAATACGTGGAGTTGACTCCCAAAAGCATTCGTCTGCGCAAGATTTATTTGAACGAAAACGACCGCAAGCGGTACGGTTCAAAGAACTAATTGATTTTGATAATGGTAAAAGGCCGCCTCGCAAGAGGCGGCCTTTTTTTGTTGGGTTGGAGCAGGTTTATACGTTTACAAACGTTTAGAACCGACTACCGGAGAAAGTCGGGTGGAACTTTGCTCCATGCAAACCGAAATCCACTCCCGCGGCAGTCCTTCTGTTAATGGGCATCGAGCCAATTGGCACCTTTTCCTACTTCGACAACCAGAGGAACGGCAAGGGAATAGGCTTGTTCCATTTCGTGTTTGATGATGGGAATCAAGGCATCCAATTCGTCGTTGAAGGCATCAAAAACCAATTCGTCGTGCACCTGTAAAACCATAGGGCTACGCAGTCCTTCGTGGGCGAGTCGTTGGTTGAGATTGACCATCGCCAATTTGACGATATCTGCAGCTGTTCCTTGAATGGGGGCATTGACGGCATTGCGTTCGGCATGTCCGCGCATTACTTGGTTGCGGGAATCAATGTCTTTGAGGTACCGGCGTCTTCCCAATAAGGTTTCAACGTATCCTTTGCTCCGTGCTTGTGCCACTTGGTGGTCCATGTAGCTTTTGATACCCGGGTAGGTATGGAAGTATTGCTCAATGAGGTCTTTGGCTTCGGTTCGGCTCAGGGCCGTTTGCTGGGACAAGCCAAAAGCACTTACGCCGTAAATAATGCCGAAGTTGACCGTCTTTGCGTTGGAGCGTTGCTCTTTGGTTACGGATTCCAGCGGTACGTTAAACACCTTGGATGCCGTGGCGGTGTGGATGTCGACACCGGCCTGGAACGCTTCAATCATAGCAGGGTCTCCCGAAAGGGCCGCGATGATTCGCAGTTCGATTTGGGAGTAGTCCGCAGAAACCAGCGTCCGGTCCGCTCCACCCGCCACAAACATCCCGCGAATTTTCCGTCCGCGTTCGGTTCGGATGGGAATGTTCTGCAGGTTGGGATTGGTGGAAGAGAGGCGTCCTGTGGCGGCTACAGTTTGGTTGAAGGTGGTGTGAATGCGGTTTGTAATGGGGTCAATCAATTGCGGTAAAGCGTCCACGTAGGTGCTTTTGAGCTTGCCTACTTGTCTCCATTCCAACAGTTTGTCTACGATGGGATGGGCGGAGCGAAGGTCTTCGAGGATTTCCTCTCCGGTGGCGTACTGTCCGGTTTTGGTCTTCTTGATTTTGCCTTTGCCAATTTGCAGCCGTTCGAAGAGGATTTCGCCCAATTGCCTGGGGGATGCCAAGTTGAATGAGACGCCAGCCAGTTCGAGCACTTCACGCTCCAGTTGGGCCAATTCGGAACCTAGAAAATCCGAATAGGATTTCAATGCGGCACGATCAACGGCTACGCCTTGATTTTCCATTCCAGCAAGGACAGGGACCAGCGGCGTTTCGATTTGGCGAAAAACAGCGTCTACTCCGGTTTCAATGAGTTTGGGTCGGAACAATTCCGCCAATTGAAAGGCAACATCCGCGTCTTCAGCAGCATAGGTCGTCAATACATCTACGGGAATGTCGCGCATGGATTTTTGGCGCGGTCCTTTGGGGCCAATGAGGCTTTCGATGGAGATGGGCTTATAGCCCAAGTAGGCTTCAGACAGGGCGTCTAAGTTGTGCCGTTGGTCCGGTTGCAGCAGGTAGTGGGCCAGAAGGGTGTCGAAAAGGGGACCGTGGAGTTTGATGCCGTAGTTGAGCAGGACGTGGAGGTCGAATTTTAGGTTTTGCCCTACAATTTCAATGGTTGGGTTCTGAAAAAGGGGTTGAAAGAGCTCCAGCCGAGCGCGTGTTTCTTCCCGGTCTGCCGAGAAGGGAACATAGAAGCCGGTATGGGCTTGGTAACTAAAACTCATCCCGACCAGTTCGGTATGCCGCACGTCCAAGCTTGTGGTTTCGGTATCCAGGCTAATGCTTTTTTGGAGCAACAACTTCTCCACCAAGAGTTTGCACCCGACGGCGTCGTCAATGGTTTGGTACAGTTTGGAAGTATTTCCGGCATGGGAAAAGGGGCTCTCTACCGGCGTTTCTTCTGCGTCTGGGTCGTCGAACAAGGAGGGACCTTGAGCCGAGAATTTTTTGCTGGTGGCAGGGGCGGAGGGACTTTCCGAAGCTTGTGCTTGAGGCGCAGGAGTGGGCGTCGGGGCTTCGTGGCCTGCGGCGCGGTGGGCAGCGCGGAGCAACCGTTCCGTGACGGTTCGGAATTCCAGGCTGGCGCATAGGTTACGGAAGGCGGTTTCGTCGGCTTGCTCCATCTCCAATTGCTTGGGATCCAGCTGGATCGGAGCATCTGTTAAGATGCGTGCCAGCTGCTTAGAAAGGCGGCCCATTTCGGCATTTTCGGCAATTTTTTCACCGAGTTTGCCTTTGATGGAAGCGGCATTCTCCAGCACGTTTTCCAAGGTGCCAAATTCGGCCAGCAATTTGGTGGCCGTCTTTTCGCCTACGCCTGGAATGCCGGGTATGTTGTCAACGGCATCTCCCATGAGGCCCAGCATGTCCACTACTTGGTCAATGCGCTCGATGCCCCAACGCTCGCAGACTTCGGCGATGCCCCATACTTCGGCGGGTGCGCCTCCCCGTCCGGGTCGGTACATTTTGACGCGTTCGGTGACCAATTGGCCAAAATCTTTGTCCGGGGTCATCATGAAGACTTCAAATCCGGCGGCCTCCGCTTGGTGGGCCAAGGTGCCAATAACGTCGTCGGCCTCGTAGCCGGGGACTCCCATATGGGGAATCCGCAAGGCCTCGAGCATTTGATGGATATAGGGCACGGCGATTTTGATTCCCTCGGGGGTCTCGTCGCGGTGGGCTTTGTACGCAGGGTAGGCAGCTTCACGGGCTTCGGAACCACCGATATCAAAGACGACGGCGAGGTGGCTGGGTTTCTCCTTTTCGAGGACGTCCATTAAGGCCAAGGCAAATCCGTAAATAGCGGAAGTGTCTAGCCCGGACGAGGTTAGGCGCGGATTTTTGGCAAAGGCAAAATAGGCCCGGAAAATAAGGGCGTAGGCGTCGAGCAGAAAAAGGCGTTGAGCGGCCATGAAAAGGGATTTGCAACGAAAGTACGGCGGTTTGGGAAAGGGGGCGTACCCCTGTGCCATCCAATTTAAGTTGGTCTATCTTTTGCCGGGAATTGCCCGAAGGGCACCCTTGGTTTACCTTTGTTCATTCATGCCTATGCAGTCTACTTCCGCGCCCTTGGTCGTTATCCCGACGTACAACGAATGCGAAAATATTGTCGCAATCGTGGAAGCTGTCATGGCACTGCCCCAGGCCTTTGAGGTATTGGTCGTGGACGACGGTTCTCCGGACGGCACAGCCGATCTTGTCAAAGGATTGATGGTAGCTCATCCGGGCCGAATTCACTTGGAGGAACGTTCGGGCAAGTCCGGTCTTGGGACCGCTTACATCCATGGTTTTCGTTGGGCACTGGCCGCGGGCCATCCGTTTGTTTTCGAGATGGATGCGGACTTTTCGCACGATCCCAAAGATTTGCCCCGCCTGTTGGCTGCGTGCCAAGAAGGAGCGGATGTTGCCATTGGCAGCCGATATGTCCGAGGGGTAAATGTGGTGAACTGGCCGATGAGCCGCGTTTTGCTCAGTTTTTTCGCGAGCAAGTACGTTCAGTTTATCACGGGCATGAAAATCCACGATACTACGGCAGGGTTCAAATGCTACCGCCGTGAGGTCTTGGAATCCATGAATTTCTCGGCGATTCGGTTTGTGGGGTACGCCTTTCAGATTGAGATGAAGTTCCGCGCATGGCGAAAAGGATTTACAATTGTAGAAGTGCCGGTCATTTTCACCGACCGAACCGCGGGCCAAAGTAAAATGAGCCGGGGCATTATTCGCGAGGCGGTTTTTGGGGTGATTGCATTAAAGATTTCTAGCTGGTTTACCAAGCCATGACCACACTAATTAAGAATGCCCGAGTGATCAACGAGGGCCGCATTTTTGAGGGCGATATCCTGATAGAAGGAGAGCGCATTGCGCGCATCGACAAAGATTTGACTCCCAAAAACGGGCAGGTGAATGTGTTGGATGTATCCGGTCAATGGGTGTTGCCCGGCATGATCGACACCCAGGTGCATTTTCGCGAGCCAGGACTGACCCACAAAGGGAATATTTCTACGGAATCGGCTGCAGCTGTTTTAGGAGGCATCACCAGCTACGTGGAACAACCCAACACCGTTCCCCAGGCGGTTACGCTGGAGGAATTGGAAAAGAAATACGACCGAGCAGCCGAGGTTTCTTGGGCCAATTACAGTTTCAACATGGGGGCGACCAATGCCAATCTGGAGGAACTCAAAAGGACTTCCAAGCGAACCATTCCGGGCATTAAAATCTTCATGGGCTCCTCAACCGGCAACATGTTGGTCGATGATCCAAAGGCCTTGGAGCGCATTTTCAGCGAAGTGGACCACCAGTTGATTGCTCACTGCGAGGACGAAGCGACCATCCGCGCCAATGCCGAGCGTTACAAAGCCGAGGTGGGCGAGGGCGGACTAACGCCGGATTACCATCCTTTGATTCGTTCGGAAGAAGCTTGTTGGAAGTCCAGTTCCGCGGCCGTGGCCCTCGCCCGGAAAACCGGTGCCAAGTTCCACGTCTACCATCTATCAACTGGAAAGGAATTGGTCCTTTTTGACAAGCATTTGCCGCTGGAGCAAAAGAAGATTACGGCAGAGGCCTGCATCCACCATCTGTGGTTTACCGACCAAGACTACGCCACGCGCAAAAACTTGATCAAGTGGAACCCCGCGGTGAAAACCGAGCAAGACCGGGATGCACTTCGGGCCGGCCTCTTGGACGGTTCCATCGACGTCATTGCCACGGACCACGCACCGCATACCTTGGAAGAAAAGCAAGCGCCGTATTTCCAGGCACCGTCGGGAGGTCCATTGGTGCAGCATGCCGTGGTGGCGGTTTTGGAAATGGTGCGCAAGGGGGTTTTGCCCCTGGAGCGCGCCGTAGACCTCATGTGCCACCGTCCCGCGATTTTGTTTGGGGTGGAGGACCGCGGATTCCTGCGGGAAGGCTACTACGCCGACTTGGTGGTGGTGGATCCTTCGCGACCTTGGACGGTGCAACGCGACAACGTAGCGAGTTTGTGCGGATGGTCGCCTTTTGAGGGCAATACCTTCACGTCCCGCATCATGCATACGTTTGTGAATGGAACCCAGGTGGTCGCCAACGGAAAATTGGCCAAAGGCCCTGCCGGACAGCGCCTGCTGTTTAATCGTTAAGACCGGATGAAATTCGGGGGGTGGGGAGTTGTGTTGGCCGTCTTGGCGGCCTCGTGCCAACCGTCGCCGTCCGGCGTTGCGGAAGAACACATTCCGGATTCGGTTCTGGTTCCGTTGTTGGTGGATTTGCATCTGTACGAATCGGCCTTGCAAACCCGCGGGGGTTCTTTGGATCAATTTCCGACTCCGGCAACCGCTGCTTTTATCGGAAAGAAATACGGGTACACCCAGGAGGAAGTACAGAAAGAGTTGGAAGGGTTGATTGAAAATTCGGAACGGGGGGATACGGTTATGGCCCAGACGGTACGGAAGCTAAAAGCCTTGCAGCAAGCCCTGCCCGCACCCGAAACCCCGGCTATCGGAATTGTTGATCAGCGCACCGATGCGGCAGCGGCTTTGCTGCCAACGGAGCCCATTCGGCCCAAATTGCCCGAACGTCGGGGGAGTGGCGGCACTTCCTCCTTGCAGAAAATCAGACAGATCAAGGAAATTCAAAAATCGGACCCTCCTAAAGAGAACCCTCCCCAAGAGGCGGCCACCAAAAAGCCCCTTGAGCTGCCGCTCCAAGCCCCCAGAGTCCATGCATCCGGAAACTGAGCGGGCAGCGGTGGCTTTGTTCCAGCACCAGTCGGAGCACTGCGCCGTTTACCGCACGTATTTGGAGTCGGTGGGCTGGGACCGCGATCGGTGCGCCCGGGTGCTGTCTGCACAGGCCCTTCGGGAAGTGCCTTTTTTGCCGGTGGAAGCGTTCAAGTCCCGCGTGGTTCAGACGGGGTCGTACGAGCCGGTTCAATTTTTCACGAGCAGCGGCACCACGGGGCAGGTCCCGTCGCGCCATGCGGTGGAAAGCTTGGAAGCGTACCGCGCCCACGCCCGCCAATGCTTTGAATGGAAATACGGCCCGGTGGAAGAATACGCCTGGCTGTGCCTGTTGCCCGGGTATCTGGAACGCACGGGGTCGTCGTTGGTGGACATGGCCCAGTCCTTTGTGGACGCCAGCCCCCATGCGGAGAATGGCTTTTTCTTGAACGACTATTTGTCTTTGCTTCAGGCCCTTACGGCCTTGGAAAAGCGCGGACAAAAGACCGTCGTCTTGGGGGTAACTTTTGCCTTGCTCGACTGGGCGGAGTGGATGCCGTTCCCGCTGCAGCTCCAGCACACGCTCATCATGGAAACTGGGGGCATGAAAGGCCGGCGGGTGGAGCCCACCCGGGCCCAGGTGCACCATGTGCTGAAAGAGGCATTTGGCGTGCCCCAGATCCATTCGGAATACGGCATGACGGAACTTTTTTCCCAGGCCTACGCGCTGCAAGACGGACTTTACCAACCGCCGCCCTCCCTGGTGGTTTGGCCCAGAGACCCGGAGGATCCCTTTTCGCCCGGCCCTTACCGACGGACCGCCGCGTTGAATGTGATCGATTTGGCCAACGTGCACTCCTGCGCGTTTTTGGCGCTCCAAGACCTGGGAAGGGTATACGAAGACGGGGTTTTTGAAGTTTTGGGACGGTTTGACGCGGCCGAGGTGCGCGGTTGCTCGTTGTTGGCCGGCTGAACCCCTTGCTCCCGCGCAAGAGGACTCATTTTGGCTTAATTTTCGCTATTCGAATGGTACACCCGAAGGACACAACGCAAATGAAGCAGACTTTTTCCCTTTTGGCCCTGTGGGCGGCCGTTTTGATGGCCATCCCCGCTGCCGGGCAACGCCTTCGCTCTACCACGGTTTCCATCGCCGGAAAACCCGCCGTCGAATTTCAGGACAGCACCGCCGTTTGGGCCCAGCAGACCGAGACGGGCTATTCCGTTCAAAAACGCGTTTGGATCCCCCGAAAATCCTTGGGAAAAGACTCCACCGTTCCTGCCCAGACCGTTTTTTTGGGCCGCAACGGCCAGCCCGTGGGCAACGCGCTCCAGGCCATTAAACTGACCGACGTCCGCCCCTCCACCGTGGCCGGCTTGCGCCGCCACCACATGGGCCTGGTGGTCGGAACCAGCCGCAGCACCGCTTTTTACGCCAACACCTTTCCGGACCGCGCCTTGGTCGAATTGCTCAGCGAAAAACGCACCGGTCCCTTTGGTACGGCATTGAAGACCTATCTGGAGGCATTTGGCTTGGAGAAAGTTCCTGCTGCCCAACTTCCAGACGAACTCAACGCCTCCGGTGATCTGGAAGTGTGGGTATTGCGCCACGAGCACAAAACCACCCAGGAACCCGCACCCGCCCGCCTGGTGTTGGTGGCGCGGTCCGATGTCGCCTTGGCGGCTGTGGTCCACGCCGACGGCCCGCTGACCCTGCCCAAACTCAAGGAAACCAGAACCCTCCAGAGCGGCAGTTACCACTACTTTGCGAAGCCGTCGAAGGCCTTTGCCGAGGGGTTGGAGCTGGCCGTCTACGGATTGTCGAATTTGGAAGAACCCACCGAATGAAAATCG
>JACCDW011651108.1_pt1 | contig 14646 bp, 14 predicted proteins | sample 7449781 | NCBI WGS metagenome assembly JACCDW01 (sample SAMN15323449, study PRJNA562643) | freshwater metagenome | isolation source: river surface water | place: USA:Blue River Watershed | collected 2017-08-18
CTTTAACATTCCAATTTGGATACTTCCTGAAGTAAATTTCCTTAATAAAATTGGATGGCGCTATAAATGTGTGCACTATCGAACCTATTTTATTATAATCCAATACTCTCTGATGTGCATAATTAATAGTAGAATATATAAGATTATTTCGATTACATTTATCCAGAATGATGTTAAACTTTGAGCCATTAACACATTTTGTACAGATATTTCCATTATTCATTAATCTATGATTTCCACAAATCAAACCATAGTCATGCAGGGTAAATATAACACGAGCTCTTGAGTTGCTTAAAAGTGACCAAATACTATTTGACATTCCACCTTCAAAACTATGCACATGAATGACATCAGGATTATAAGATTTGATAACCTCCCGAAGCTTAGATCTAGACTCTTGACGATAAATAAAATTAAATGCATTTATTATCTTTCGAAAAGCTCCTCCTTGAAAATAATCCAACTTTTTTGGAAGCTCACTATTGCTTTCACTTTGAGCGAATAGCTTCGTCTCAACACCCATACTTGTCAATAAATTCATTTGGTTCAGTACAGCGCGCTCAACTCCTCCAACAACTTCAGAGTTGTTACTGATAACAAGAACTTTGAATTTCATGTATTATCTCATTTAATCTATTCCAATAGTTAACTACAGAAGTCTTGTTTTTTGTGAACGAATATTCTTTTTCAAGTTCCGAATTACTTGTCCTCAGGATTGAGTTAATTTTCTTCTCCCAATTTTGAAGCACCCTTCCTTCTACTATACAATGACTCCCTGGCATAAAATATTGTACCGACGATACGGTTTTTGTAACTAATATGGGGCGGCCAATATTTACTGTATGCACAATTGATAAAATACCTGCGGGGCTTTGAGTGGATAGTGGTAATATCACCAGTTTGGAATTATATATCATAATACTAACCTTCTGAAAACTTGGCGATATTTCAATTTTCAAATTACTTGGTAAAGTTCCATAACTATGATGATCTGACTTAGTAATCCAAACAAACTTTTCATGAGGTTGTGCTCTAACTATAGAAAAGAATAGATCAATATCACGTCCAGCACTTCCAATGCATAAAATATATCCGCAATCGTCGACGCTTCCAATTTGAGTAATTTCTTCGTCGAAATGAATAACATCCCCTAAAGGAAAACATTTATGCTCAAATTCATCTGAAACACGATAATATTTAGCCAGATATGGAGCATTGATTGTGCAATAAACGTTAGGCCAACGTATAATATGATGAAAACAGCGTTTCTTTAATCGAGATAGTATGGAACTCGAATCCGACAACATAATATTCAAAATAAGAATAGGCCTTTCATCTTTCAAAATCTTAGCCACAATAGCACCACCAAAGCCCATAACATCTAACCAATAAAGAGTCAACTCTTTTTTCGTCCTTTTAGACAGTGCAATTACTAATTGATGTCGAAACGCGATGTATTGTTGCCAGACTAATAAAAATGCTCGAAACCAACGTTTATCAAGATGCCATTGCTTTAAATTCGTCAAGCCTTTTAAAATAACTAGATCCTTTAAGTATTTTTCACCTTTTAAGCGACTAAAGTGACTTGTATCGCCATCAATTATGAAGTATATAATGTTCACTTTAGCCTAAAAATTTTATCCAATTTGCCTTCCAATCAATGAGATTAAACCCTAGTTCAGTTGTTCTAATTGCATTAAGTGAAATGTCATTCATTTCGTCTTTTCTACTTATAACCTCTCTAATTATTTTTGAAAAGCCCTCACAGTGAGGAGGTATTAAAAAACCGTTAAATTTGTCAATAACTATGTTTGTCATTCCGCCAACATTACTCGCAAGAACAACACATCCAACAGACATTGCCTCTAACAAACTAAAACTCGTCCCCTCGGATCCAAGACTTGGCACTAATGCCAAATCAAATCTAGAAAGAAAATCAAAAACATCGCGCGAGTCATAACTAGTAACATCTACGTTCGGTCTATCTTTAGCAAATTGCTGAATTTTCTCTCTAAGTGTGCCTTCACCGGCAAAAGTAAAATGAAGGATATCTTTATATTCCTCTAGGTCTCGAATCAAATCCATTGCTAAATTCACACCTCTAAAGTCCTCAAAGCGCCTAGCAAATAATATTTTAATTTTATCTTCTGAAAACAGTAGTCTTTTCCCATTACCGGAAACAATTGAATTCGGAATAATTGATAACTGATTTTCCTTTATTGTACAAAATGTTCGAACCCAATTTACATAGTTATAATCAACGCAGACCATCCTATCAATTGAACGTATATTTTGTATTGCCCGCCTCCTCAACAGATATCTCTTTACGCCCTCGAAAGGCGCCCGAGTTAATAAGGTCTTATTGGTCAAATAGTTTATTGGTTTGTCCCAATAAATGCCGTGCTGAATTCCAATCGACTCAACACCATTCACTCTTTTACACCATTCTTCAGTTGCGAAAATAATCTTCTCAGGATTAAACTTACGTACACAATTATCAACTACAACATCCAAATTGTACTTTGAACCAATCTTCAGAGAAGGTGTTTTAACGCCAACAACATTTACTTCCTCGTAATCTTTAATAAAATCAAATTCAGCGCATTGATATATTTCTAGTTCATAGTTCTTTTTTAATGCCGATACTAAAAGAGAAATATAAGTCTCTATTCCTCCAATGAACCTACCGGATCCATCGAACTTTAAGAAGCGCCAATAAACTATACCTACTCGCATAATGTTTTATACATTTGAAAGTGTGATTTACTACAAATATCCAAGTTGAGCGTAAAATTGTCAATACCTTTATTCATTTCATTGAGGCTCGCTGCCTGCTTTATAGCTTTTGCTAAAGACTGAGAAGAATTCTTTTGAAATAAATGTATATCGCCTACTATGTCGCTAACCTCTCTTAAGCCATCTACATCCGAGACCACAACTTTCATTCCTAACAAATATGCTTCAATAGCTACCAGTCCAAATCCTTCAAAACGAGAAGGCATAATACATGTTTGGAAAGTTCTTAAGTACCCATAAAGATCGTGGCGAGGCATGTTCTCGACAATAGTCACTCTTTTACAAAGCCGCTTTTCCACTATTAATTCTTCCAGCCGCCTCCTATCATCACCATTACCAATGAAGGTCAAGGTATAAAAATCTGACAATTCTTCGAGAGCACTTAATGCTATATCCTGACCTTTCTGGACAAAGTCAATTCGACCTATTTGAACCAAACTATACCGTGTCCGATTTTCAAGCGGGACATAAAAAGAGCTAATCTTTTTTATATCAACACCATTATATATTACCGCTGTCAAAAGGTCTATTGAGCATCTACCCTGCCACTCTAACTCGATAGATTTTGATACATATGAAATAGCATGAAGCCCTCGACAATCTCCTTTAATGTTAGTATTATGAATTGTTCCGTACCATTTGCGCACAAAAGGCATTAAAAACCGGAAAATTTTCAGATTGATATCGTGTATATGTATTACATCTATCCTTAACAATATCATTCTTAGAAGGACGAATACATTAAAACAGAATTTATGATGTCTATTTAACTCCAAAACATTAATGCGTCCGTCTAACCGAGTTAAGATATTTTTATCAATTTTGCTATTAATTACAATTAACCAAACCTGATTTTCTTCTGACTGTAAGCCTGCCAAATCACAAACTAAATTTTCTAATCCAGCATTTGGCATTTTCCATAATAAATGACCAATTCTAATCATGTATAATAGAAAGTATTTTTTCAGTAAATTTCATATTATTGTATTGCTCTCTCAGCAAATTTGCATTTACTAAAAACTCCTCCGTTTCGAATAACCTTAAAGCCTTTTCAACTGCCTTAATGAAAGAATTAACGTCGCCCAACTCATAATAACATCCAATACCATGATACTCTATGTCAAATAATTTTGCTCCTTTTCTCGGCGCTACGATCGTTTTACCCAGTGCTAAAGCCTCAACTAATACGGATGCACCCACCACTTGATCATATTCATTGTCCACCGGTATCAAAACGCACGAACAACAATTCATAGCATTAAGTAGTTGCTCTTGATGCATTCCTGTATTCGGTATTTCTAATGTCTTTATTCGATCGCTTTGGACCCCAATAAGATGTGTAGTCGAGAGTAATGTCCATTCCGATATATAAAGCATTTCATAAATCATACCAATATCTCGCTTATTACTTCCGGTAAAAAACACATCATATTTATCACTGCACTTAGTTAGGTTCGGAACATCCATTCCCCAAGCGAGATTTATAACTTTAAAATTTCTAAAAAATTCTACATTATCATGTTGGACACCTTCACCAAGCACATATAAAGTTGAGTAACTCTTCAACATAACCCAGCGCAATATAGAATAATACAATTTTCTCCATATAGAATAATGTGAACACGTCCGCAATGAATTATGTACAATAAAGATTATCGGATTCTTAATAAAGTTTAAGTGTCTTAATATATGGATCCAGAAAATTCTTATGTCTTGAGGCACATAAAAAACACATTGCTTGTCAGATAATAACACTAATAACACTCGATAAATATTTGGAATACCAAACCAACGTGATTGATAAACAATATTAGTTATTTCATACTGATTTATTAGTTGATTATACCCATATAGACTATGCAGATTTAACATCCTTTCATTCTTTTGCTCGTAAAATGAGAAGTATGTATAAATTAATAGTTTACGTTTCACTTATGAGAGATTTAAACGCTGTGAAAAACTCCTCTTTTTGCTTATAGTTTGGCAACAGAGGATATCGAGGGATATAAGATCGTCTCCTAGTCCTTCCATCATCGGTCCACTCGAAATTCATTTCTGACTTAATCTCCATTTTAATCCAATCGACTAGATCACCAAGCCGAACAGGACTTTTCTCAAAAATCGAATATGTCCCAGATGTAATGCTAACGTTGTTAATGCTCAATCTTATCGCCTGGAGTAAGTCTCGTACATGAACATAACTCAGACATATATCCGGAGATATTAGCGCTATTTTACTATTATCCTTGATTGATTGAATGAGGTTTGGAATTAATTTATTCCTCCTATCATCTGACCCGTAAGTTTCTGGAACCTCAAGAGAAATAATTCGGCAAGTAGATTCCTTCCTAGAATAATAGTCGATAATAATACTAAATGCACCTTTTGTGGCAGAATATAGGTTCTGAGGACTGTAAATCAGTGAGTTTTCGTCACGCTCCCAATGTGACTTAAAGTAGATAAAAGACTCTATATTCGCCTGCATTGCAGCCATCAATAATTTATATCCAAGAGATACATTGGATTCCAATAATTCCATTGCATGCGTGTAATTGTCGTCACGCACATACCTGGTTGCGCAGTGCACAATTACTGTGATTTCACTGTCTAGTAACTGATTTATTATTTCAGCTATCGAACCATCCCTTATTTGATTTTTATTATAATTTTCACCTTCTCTTTGCCAAACAAATATTTGACTTCCTAATTCTGAAAAATATTTTTGAATATGAGACCCCAAAAAGCCCTTTGAGCCGACAATTAAAATATTTTTATTCATCCCACATGATTTTATTAATGTCCATTGGAAATGACAAATCACGCGAAGAAATCAAGTTTTCATTAACTTCAATCTTGTCATTTAAGTACCGATATGAAAGACCAAAGTCATTAATATGGCTGTAAACAGTACTTACGTTGTAGAGAATAATTGACTCGCTTAAACTTAAAAACCCGTGTGCGTAGCCTGGTGGAATTAATAAACTTTCTTTTCCTGCCTCAAGTTGAAATTTAGTTTCTGAACCAAAGGTTGGACTGCTGCGTCGAATATCAACTACATAGTCCTGAATTTTCCCCTGGACAACTGTAACAAGTTTCCAATGATCCATTGGCGGAGTTTGAAAGTGAAGCCCCCTCCAAACACCTGGCTTATTTTTAGAGAAATATGACTCTTTAAAGTTGATTTCTAGATCATCAAACTTAAGGCCGGTATAAACCTTTGTAAAGCTCCCACGAGGATCTTCAGCATGGAAGTTTTTTATTAATCTGGGTTCCATTAAAATCCGATACCAAAAAACTCTTCCATCTGCTGGGCGATGTAATCTAAATGTTCACTATTTAAAGCTGGATAAATACCTACCCAGAACGTGTCCTTCATTGTTTTATCAGTATTCTCAAGTGATCCAACCACGCGGTGTTCAATCCCTTGGAAGTATGGCTGGCGAATCAGATTGCCTGCAAACAAAAGTCTAGACCCAATCTTATTTTCATCTAGATACCTAAGAAGTTCTACGCGTGTAAATCCGCAATCATCTTTCAATGTAATCGGGAAACCAAACCAAGATGGATCAGAATTTTCCGTAGGTATAGCTAATTCAATGTATTCAGTTAAGGTTTGAAGTCTATCATGGAGATAGTTAAAGTTTGCTCTGCGCTTTTCTATGAAATCATCTAAACGATCTAATTGCGCAAGCCCACAAGCTGCCTGCATATCCGTAATCTTAAGGTTATAACCTAAATGAGAATAGACATATTTATGATCATAACCGTAGGGCATTGTGCCGTGACTTTGCTCAAAGCGACAGCCACAGGTATTATCCTTACCTGGGGGACAATAGCAGTCTCTTCCCCAATCTCGGAAAGACTCAGCTGTTTTCTTCAAATGGGTATTGTTTGTAAAGACTGCTCCGCCTTCACCCATGGTTATATGATGAGCTGGGTAAAAGCTAAGAGTTGCTATGTCACCAAAGGTTCCTACTTTCTGTCCATTGTATGTGCCCCCTAATGCATCACATGTATCTTCTACCAACCAAAGATTATGCTTATCACAAATTTCTCGGATTTTCCCTAGGTCAAACGGATTACCCAGGGTGTGAGCAATCATGATTGCTTTCGTCTTGTCGGTTATTGCCGGCTCGATTAAATCAGCATTGATGTTATGAGTTTTCAAATCAACATCTACAAAAACTGGAATTGCACCAAACTGAATAATTGGATTCACCGTTGTGGGGAAACCGGCGGCTACGGTAATCACTTCATCACCTTTTTTAATAGCACGATCACTCAGCGAAGATGATGTGAGCGCAGAAAACGCTACTAGATTAGCTGATGAACCGGAATTGACACTGAGTACATGCTTCACTCCGAGGTAGTCAGCTAATTTCGCCTCAAACTGCGAATTAAATCGCCCTGTAGTTAGCCATCCATCTAAAGAGGCCTCAACCATATTCTGTAATTCATGAGTACCGATCACTTTTCCAGAGGGAGGAATAAAATCGATCCCGGGTCTTATTCTACTATCAGCGTACTTTAATGCTGAATATTCAGCTACTTTAGAAATGATTTCTTGTTGAAGAGTTTGAAGTTCTTTCATTAGTTCGAGTAAGATTTAATCTCGTTAATACAATATTGGCGCATATCTTCTTGACGATTAAAGGCTTTATTCCAATCCACAATTCGCTTAATGGTGGATTCAAGATTCCATTTTGGAGTCCAGTTCAATTTATCTTTAGCTTTGGAAATGTCTAGTTTCAGGAAGCGAGCCTCATGTGGATTAGCCTCCTCGTCTAGTTTCCAACCCGGACATTCTTTCCAATTAATGTTTATAGTATTTAGGATACTTTCAACAGATTGACAGTCTTCATCTCTAGGACCGAAGTTAAACGGCTCGGCCAAAGCGTTTCCTCTTTCATAAAGCTCCTCTGCTAAAATTAGGTAGCCACTTAATGGTTCAATTACATGCTGCCAAGGACGAGTAGCCTTTGGGTTTCGAATAATTACTTGTTCACCCTTATTATATGAACGTAGTACGTCGGGAATTAAACGATCTTTAGACCAATCACCACCTCCAATAACATTTCCAGCTCTTGCCGAAGCAATTGCAACTTCTGTTGATTGAAAAAACGAGCGTCTAAATGCTGAAGTAACTAATTCTGCACAACCCTTACTACTACTGTAAGGATCATAACCACCCATTGCTTCATTCTCACGATATCCCCATACCCATTCTCTGTTCTCGTAGCATTTATCCGTGGTTACGATGACAATACTTTTTAAATTAGGAAGCTCCCGAGATGCTTGAAGAAGATTGGCAGTTCCCATTACATTAGTCTCATATGTTCCTAATGGGTCTTCATAAGAATCACGAACAAGTGGCTGAGCAGCAAGGTGTAATATGATATTTGGGGAAAAAGACTCTATCGAAGACTTTAAATTTTCATAGTCCCTAATATCACCAATCTCAGATTCAATACCCGAAGAAACCTTAGCTACGTCAAAGAGGTTTGGTTGAGTATAAGGCTCCAATGAGAAACCCTTCACTATAGCTCCCATGTCTTCTAACCAAAGTGATAACCAACTTCCTTTAAAGCCGGTATGACCTGTTAAAAATACTCGTTTACCTTTCCAAAAGTTCCTGTTAACTGCTCTCATATTTACCAAGTTTTCCAAGGCGCTTTACCATCATCCCACAGTTTGTTCAAATGATTTTTATCTCTTAGAGTATCCATCGGTTGCCAGAAATCTAAGTGTCTAAAGACCATGAGCTCACCTTGTTCTGCAAGATTCATTAATGGTTCCTGTTCCCAAACAGTATGATCAGCGTCTATGTAATCAATTACTTCTGGAGAAAGCACAAAGAATCCAGCATTAATCAAAGCCCCATCTCCTTTTGGTTTCTCTTTAAATGACATGATTTTATCTCCGTCAAGAGCAAGCGCACCGAACCTTCCAGGAGGGAATGCGCCTGTAAGTGTGGCTTTTGCATTATGTGACTTATGAAAATCTATTAGGGCTTTAATATCAATGTTTGCGACACCATCACCGTAAGTAAAACAAAATGCCTCGTCATCTTTAACAAACTCTTTGACTCTCTTTAATCGACCTCCAGTCATCGTAGAGTCACCTGTATCAACAAGTGTGACCTTCCATGGTTCTGCACGCTCACGGTGTACAGTCATGCTGTTATTGGCCATGTCGAATGTTACATCAGATTGGTGCAAAAAGTAATTAGCGAAATACTCTTTGATTACATAACCCTTGTATCCGAGACAGATAACAAATTCATTCACTCCGAATTGGGAATAAATTTTCATAATGTGCCAGAGAATAGGCTTGCCGCCAATCTCTATCATAGGCTTAGGTTTGGATACCGTTTCTTCACTAAGTCTTGTACCAAGTCCGCCGGCAAGAATAACTGCTTTCATTGATTTAGTTTGAAGGGACGAAAACGTCCGATTTAAAGTTTCTTTCATCGAGGCCCATAGTGATCATCTGCGCCTTTAGTTCTTTAATCATCTGAGGATTACCGCAGGCAAATACAAGCGACTTTTTGATATTTACATCTAATCCTTTAAGCGCATCTTGAACATAGCCTTGAACATAGCCTTCCACAGATTCTCGACTAGTGCATTTTATGATCTCTATTTCATTTAGAGTCTCTTCTAAAGAATAGACATGCTCTTTCGCAGTACGCTGACCATGAATTAAAGTAATCTGACTGCTTTGAACTCTACCTTCCTTTAGAGCACTTTTGATCAACGATAGGTTCGGTGCTATTCCCGTTCCTGTACTTATGAATATCAGGTTCTGTGGGAGATCTTTCGGAAAAACATAGATTCCCTTCGGCCCTTCTACTCTTAGAAGATCATTGATTTTTGCATCGTTAAATAAATAATTTGAGAATTGACCCCCACTGTATTTTTTGATGAATAGCTCAATAAATGAATCTGAGGGTGTTGATGAAACTGAATAACTTCTCTTCACACCTCCCACCGACAGGTCAACATATTGACCTGCTAAAAACTCTAAAGACTTATTAGGAGGGGTTCTAAGTGTTACTTTTACTACATCCTCAGAAAGAAATTCGAGTAACGAAATCTTTGCTGGAATCGTTCTGACTTCGGGTAAGACTCCTTCGAAGAAACTCACCTCTTCGAGCTCCATATCAGAAAGTGGCTTAGTAATACATGATAAGCAGTATCCTTCTTGGATCTCACTATCACTCAACCCTTCTTGTGCACTTGGCATCTCGAATTCACCTGCTACAACCTTTACCTTGCATTCGGAACAACGACCATTCAGACAACTATGATTTATGATAATTGACTCATTTCTTGCTGACTCTAAGATTGTCGAATCACGCGATGATTTAAATCGAATTTTTTTGTTTAAAGAAATGTTCATGTTAGAACAATTGAATTTTTAGTGCATTTAAAATACGTTTACACGCTTCACCATCACCGTAAGGATTGTTTATCTCAGACATTCTTTGATATCGAATATTATCATTTAATAATGAGTGGCACTCTTTCACTATTTTCTCATTGTCTGTGCCTACTAGAATAACAGTTCCTGCATCAACAGCTTCAGGTCGTTCCGTAGTGTCTCTCATTACTAGTACAGGTTTTCCTATACTAGGCGCCTCCTCTTGAATTCCGCCGCTATCCGTTAAAATGATTTTCGACTTATTCATTAGCCAAATAAATTCAGGGTAGGCTAATGGCTGCATCAATAATACATTTTTTACACCAGCCAAGTGTCTATTGACAGGTTCTTGAACCTTAGGATTAAGGTGAACGGGGTATATGATTTTCACATCCTCCTCGTTGCTGGCTATATAACTCAGAGCAGCACAAATTTTCTCAAATCCATCGCCATGGTTTTCACGTCTGTGGCCTGTCACTAAAATAACTTTACTCGAGTCGCCAATAAAGTCATTTATTGATTGAGTTATGTCATTTTTAAGGTTAGTGACTTTTTCAACGCTTTTTAACAAAGCATCTATAACTGTATTTCCAGTTACGATTATTGATTCGTCCGAAACTCTTTCAGCTAACAAATTCTCTCGAGAGGCATTCGTAGGCGAAAAATGTAAATCTGCTATTCGACTTGTAATTTGACGATTTAACTCCTCTGGAAAAGGCGATAATTTATTATTGGTTCTAAGTCCTGCTTCAATATGACAAACTTTTATGCCAGAATAAAAAGCCGACAGTGCAGCAGCTGTTGAAGTCGTAGTATCCCCGTGAACAAATAAAAAGTCCGGCTGAAACGCTTCAAATACCGATTTGGTTTCTTCAATAATTAAAGATGTCAATGAATGAAGATTCTGGTCTGGTCGCATTAAGTCCAAATCATAATCAGGAATAATTTCAAAGAACTCTAACACCTGATCAAGCATTTCTCTATGTTGCGCTGTAACACAAACCTTAGTTTCGAAACTCTTTGTATCAGACTTAAAAGCCTTTACCAAAGGTGCCATCTTTATTGCTTCGGGCCTCGTTCCAAAAACAAGAAGTATTTTTTTCAATATTTAAAGGTTTTTAAGCAACCAATTGCTCGATTGAATTTTATCTCCAAGCACATCAATAAGGGCATTACCCATTTTTTTTACTGATTGGGCATTCGGGTATAGTGTCATTGTTTTGATCTCACCCATTCGCAAAAGTTAACTCGTGTCTATCCACAAATTTTGACGATTTTCTCTAACATCGCACAAACAGTAAGGTTTTGATCCACGGAAAGAATAGCTTGATCCTTGGCTTAAATGTTTGATACAATTTGGATGCGCTCTTCTACCTCCTGGAACTCCTTGCTTGCTTTCAGCGCTCTTTGGTGGTCATTATTCACAATCACAAAAAACTCATCGCCAATATAGCCTTTGCATTGTTAAAGTCCTCGAGGTGTCCCTTGTGAATAGGATTAAAGTATCTATAAACTATGACTGCCTTTTTCTTCATGTTAAAACAATATCTAGTGTCTGCTTTTCCATATTATTTAGAGGAAAAAGCTCCATGCTAGCGGTCAATCATTCCCCAATGAGCTTTAGCACGTTTTCGTGACCTTGATGCATAAAAGAAGTCTCATCCTTATACACACTTATATTCACCTTCCGATGGAGTTCCTCCTGAGCACGCTTGGTTAATCTTTCCAAATACTCACTGTCTACATTCCCCACAATCGCCACCTCGATCGTGCCCGTATCCAAGCCCTTGGCGTAATCACCCACCACATAAGCACCTATTAACTCCCCTACCTGGTCTAGCACCCGCTCGATGAGCAGATCAAAGCCCATGTGCTTAGATACCAAGCCACAGAGCTCACGGTAAAACGGATTCTGAATATTGGGACGGTAAAGCACCTTTTGCCCGTCCTGTTGGGCCACAATAAGACCGGCGTCGTGGAGCTTACCCAGCTCAATTCTTACAGAATTGGTGCTTTCGTCAAACTCTTGGGCAAAGCCCCTTAAATGACCTTGAGCCTCGGGGTGACTGAAGAGCTTTAATAAGAGCTTTAGGCGGGTTTTGCTGGTAATTAGAGTGGTGAGAATGACTAGGTGCTGTTTTACTGGTTTGTCGTAGGGCTAAAGAACTGACTTGGCAAGGCTTCGCCAGGTCACTCACATTGGCGATTTCAAGTGAGTAACTAACTTGAACACAAAGAACGGGAATGAACCCAAAATAAGGCTTTTCAAAACTGAAAACTTTTGGGCTATGATTCCCACATTCTGCGCAAACACTATTTATTCGTGACCTTATCCAACTATTAACCACTCAATGCGAGCTGTACTCCGTAATTTTACCCAATGAACGAAGCCCCACGCCCCTTAGTCGACGACGAAATCACCCTGACCGACATCTGGATAAAAGTTCAAAAATGGTGGTCCTACTTGTGGAAGCGCAAGACGTGGATTGTGGTTATTGCCGTTCTATTTGCTGTACTCGGTTATATAAAGCCATTAATATCAAAGCCAAAATATTCAGCAACTCTAACTTTTGCTTTAGAGCAGGGAACTAAAGGTGGCGGTCTTTCAAGTTTAGCCTCTCAATTTGGCATGTCCTTAGGTACCGACGGTGCAGGTCTGGCTGGTGACAACCTCCTCAGCTTAATTAAAAGCCGCCGCATCGTCGAGGAAGTACTTTTAAGCCCAGTTTTTGTAAACGGCAACTCTGTGCTTCTTATTGATCAGTATGTGGGCACATTGCCTGGTTTAAAGGGATCCTGGGAAAGCTTGGGATTATTTCCAATGACCGGCAGAGTATGTTGCGGTAATGCACAGGATTCCGCACTTGGGGTCATTATCAAGGGAATTAGTGAAAAGATGCTGGGGGTATCAAAGATTGATGAAGAACAAAGCTTTGTCACCGTGAGCTATACCGGCCACGATGAGGTCTTTGCGGGTCACTTCGTGGAATTGCTCACTCAAAGGGCAACTGAGTTTTACATCGCTAGTAAAATGGCCAACAGCCACGCCAACATCGCTAAGCTTCAGAACCGTGTAGACTCGGTATCTGCTGAGCTTCAAATCGCCATGGTCGGCTATGCCTCGGCCCAAGACCAAAACTCCTTTACCGTGCAAAGCACGGCCAAGGTGCCCTCGGTGCAAAAACAGATGAAGGTGACGATGCTGACCACCTTATACGGGGAATTGGTAAAGAACCTTGAGCTATCTAAGACCATGGCGGCCCGCGAAGAGCCCCTAATCACCATCATCGACCGTCCCCACTACCCTTTGCGCGTGCGTGAGTCCAAGCTTAAGTCCGCGGTGTTTGGCGGCGTCATTGGGGGATTTTTAACGGTGCTGTTTTTTGCGGGTCGTGAATTCCTGCGTGACTTGAACAAACATGCTGAGGCGCAGAAAAAGGGCTCCTAAAGCCTTATTTCTCATTATTTTGATCACTCCTCGTGAAGGATCTGCGTCTTAGTTACGTCCACACTCACCTTGACCTGCAGGTCTTCGAGGTAGAGTTCCAGTTTGGTTCCGCGCTGTTCGAGGACCGTGGCTTCTCGGCCTTGTAGGGGTCCGCTTTGCACTTTAATTGAGGTTCCAGGCTGATAGGCCTCAACGCTGATGGCGTCGTGGTCAAAGTCGTTGAGCCAGCGCTTGAGGGTGGCGATTTCTTCGTCGCGCACGACCGCGGGGCGCTTGTTCCAAAAGAGGAAGCGCACGAATCCGGGCGTGAAGTACACCGCGTCGCGGCGCTCCGGCTCCAGGTGAACGAAGATGTGGCTGCTGAACAGGGGCTGGTCGATCCACTTGGTTCTGTCGCTCCAGCGGCGCTTGACGCGCTGCGTGGGGCAGTAGACCTCAAAGCCCTTGGCGGCGAGGTGGTCGGCGAGCTTTTTTTCCCAGCGGGGCTTGGTGTAAATGACGAGCCACGCCTCAGCGCTTGGGGCGCTAGGGCGTGGGCTTGATGTTTTTGGATCAGGCATTGCGCTGATTCCGACTTGGATGCGGTTACCGCGTGAGCAGTACGTACAGCGTCGCGAAGCTCGTCAGGGCCGCCGTCACGGTCGCTACGGCCTGGTTCATGTCAAAGGGCTTCTGCTCGCGCTTGTCTTTGGTCTTCTCTTCAATGAGCTTTTGGTCAATGTAGATGGTACCACCCTTTTTAACCGTGGGGTAGTTTTTGGCTAACAGCCAGTTAACGGTTTTGTCGACTTTTCCGTTGGGGTACTCCACATACAATGCCTTGCGGTCGGCCTTTTTTGTGAAGCCAAGGGCGTACTCCTTAACGTAGAAGCGTGCGCTGCGACCAGGAGTGTAGGGCACGTTAACCTCTATTTTTTGAGCGTTTTCTGCATACCGGTGGCCTGCGCCCACGATGCTGATCAAATTATCAACTCGAGGAA
>JACCDW010286704.1_pt1 | contig 14643 bp, 11 predicted proteins | sample 7449781 | NCBI WGS metagenome assembly JACCDW01 (sample SAMN15323449, study PRJNA562643) | freshwater metagenome | isolation source: river surface water | place: USA:Blue River Watershed | collected 2017-08-18
CTTCATAAGATTTTACTGGTTCTCCGCTCTTGGGCTCATCGTTAGGAAAATAACCAGCTAACCCTTCATATTGTTTTACATCTGTTGTAGGAGTATTGGTTGTTGGGTCTGTAGTGGGTTGACCTGTTCCGTTATTACCTCCAGGTTGTACCGTTGTATTATTTCCCGTTGCTGTTGTGTTAATAATAGCGGAAATTTGTTCTCTACTTGCTTCTTTTGATGAAATTATTTGTTGTAACTCATATAGGTCACTCGGGCTGACTGTATAATATTTTTTCGCCAATTCATACAAATCGTATTTCCTACATCCGGCGAAGAACGAATCTAAAATACCGTTTATCCTTGTTTTGTTGGTTTCCTTATTGAGAATTTTATTAACGATGACATTCAACACAGATGGATGGTCAACAACAATTTTCCAATTGAGTGTTCCTGTTCTTTGTGTATTTGTATAGGTATAAATTGGTTCGGGTCTTCCCAAAAAATCTTGTCCTTTCCAATTAGCAGTCACGCTTTCAGTAAACTTTAAATCATATGGTGGGAACCACATCACTCTCCCTCCGTTCGGTCCTCTCTCACAAACTGGTAATTCCGATACGTTGAACCCTGGTGTGTTTGATGTTCTCCAAGCCAAATTTTCCAGAGAAAACATATATTTTTTTGCCACTGAAACATTACTCGCCGTGTCCAAAATTAAGTTTGTTGAGTCTTGCCCTCCTTCTCTTTTGTTTGGAGCAATGTTCAAATTGTAAGTTTTATCCAAAACAGAAAAAGCAAATTTTCTTCCTTCTGTGGTCATACCGTCTACTTTCTGTAAATCGTTGTACTGAAGATATGGAATATCTTTGGCGAAAACACGACAATACTCTGAACCAACCTCTTGTCCAATAGCACCTATATATCTATAAACTCTAGAACCTTTCGTCAACTCCTTATATCCGTCATTAAATACTTTACTAACTTGGTCAATGGCATTTCCGACGTGTTGTAATCTTCTGCCTCCTTGTGGTTGACTATCAATTATTTTTTGTGTATCATATAGAATAGAACCCTCTCTAAAAACATTATTTGTAGATTCGGTTGAATTATATGACGACGGCTTGAAATCTTCGTCTTGTTCCGTGACTTCTCCACCTAACCCTACTTTTTTCCCCGCATTGTCTTTGTATTTAGGTGACACCCATGTGAACCCTCCTTCAATACCACCACCGTCAATGTAGGTTGGCGCGTTAGGACCCAACTTAACAGACTTACTTGGTCCTTCGTAAAGTTGTGCTAACTCACTTGGACCATAAACAGGGGATTGAAGCTCCCTATTAAATTGGTCAACCGGTAAATCACCACCTGGTGAAAAAACTCTCGATGGGTCAGATGTAGTACTCCCAACATAAAAGTTACTATTGTTTTGTGTAGTACCTACTAGTTCACCAGCAAGTCTATTGAAAACGTTTCTATCGTAGTTTGGCTTATATTTGTTGTAATCTAAGTTGAGAAATAATCTTCTTCTTGTTCCTGCGCCAGTGTTGTCTAAAAAGAGTTGTGAACCTGTCTTGGTTCCTCCTAATAATCTTGAGAAGAAGTTTCCTAAAATCGATTGTGTACCTGTTGCTGCGAGTGTAAGTTGTTGTATAGTAGTAGGTTGTTGTGAATTGATACTTGGGTCAAAATAAGAGCCAGGTATTGTTGAAGTAGGTAAAATACTCCCCGCCAATCTCAAAGCAAAATCTGTTGCAGCTAAGATTGGTGTTTGAGGTACTGTAATTGAATAATTAGGTTCTATTAATGGAACCCTTCCTGTTACCATACCTAAAATGTCAGTACCGCTGTTAGCAGTAAAAATATTTGCTCTCCCTAATGTTTGTCTCCTGATTTGAGCCGCAACTCTATCTATAAAATCTTTCTTAAGTGTCTTGGCTCCAAGTGCCGCCAAAAAAGAATCTTGACTCAGAAGCCCATCACTTCCTGAAGGGTCTTGTTGAAGTAAAATGTTAATTGGTGCGTAAGAAGATGGGTTAAATGTAGATGGATATGGTTGGTTATTATAATAATTTCTATAGGCTTGAGGTCTTTCTAAACTCTCTACAAATTGTCCCGCGTCAGCAAGTTGAAGAGACCCTCCCCCATAAGCATTAAGTGGTCTCCATGCCGGAGATATCGTTCCAAAACCAGTTTGAGCCGCTATTTCTGATTGGTCCAAAATTTTAGCATCTTGTTGGTATGGACCATACTCTCCTTCATTTGATTTTGTATTAAGAAGAGCGTTTGGGTCAGGGACTTGTCTGTAACCACCTTCAGGTCCAAACTGATTTTTTGGATATAACTCATCAGCAAAAACAGGTGTATCAATCAAAGAATCTGGTGAATCAACAACAGGAGTTATGTTGTAAGTGTACTCTGTATTAACAGGTGGCGTAAGTCTCCTTGGAGATTTTGGATAAGGTGGTAAATTTTTTGTTAAACACCTATTTCTAAAGGCTTCTGTATTTACAAAATCTAAAGGACTTGGCATTAATTATTATTTCTGATAAATAGATGTTTCTAAATTTTTTATGGTTTCTTTGCTGGAGCAAGGCCCAATTTTTTTAGAAGCATTTCTTTTTGTTGTGTAGTCAACATGTCAATCAATTCATTAAGATTGACTTGTGTCGTCTTATTTTTATCTCTGTCGTATAAGTCTATGACACCCCTAATATTATGCGTAAGTTGTAGCGGACTCATCGTGTTCATAACCATTGGATTCATAGCACTCGATGGACCATAAACAGTTGGTGATGGGATTGCCTTTGGGGCGGTTTCTGTCTTTTTAGGTACTTTTATACCAGTAACTTTTTCCCCTTTCCCCCCTTGGGTTTCTATACCCGGTATAGCACTTACAATCTCTTTCAAAAATTCTTCCCCGAATCCCTCTGTCACATCACCCAAAACAACACCCATATTTTTTAACGGTGTCATAATCGATGATTTCATTAACTCCATTATATCTTTATAAGCCTCTCTTTTTTGGGTTTCATCTCCAGAGCTGGCCTTATCATACAAACTTTGAAAAGCCACCTTCATTTGTCCACCTGTTATGTCTTGTGTTATCTCCTCCATTTGTTTCCTTATATTTGTGGTGGTATTCTCCAAAAATCCCATATATCCTGGTGCACCCAAAACATTTCCCGCCACAGTTGCGTTGAGTTTTTTAAATTCTGCCAATGTTTTTTCCCCTGTTGTTAACTGTGCTCTTTGTAGGTCCTCCATTGTTTTTGGGGCCTTTTTCTGTTCTTCCACAATCCTTGACATTTCCTCTTTGGTAACATCGGCAATGTTCTTGTAAGCCTCTGCTTCACCTGGTCTTGAAACTTTAACCTCCATGGTACCCTTATCACCAATTCTCGAAATATTTGCTAAAAGAGTTTTGTCGTTTTCACTCATATCCAAGGCTAGCCCTGTTTGGTTAATCAACGCTAATCTTTTATCCAAATCAGCAGCTGCTAAAGCAGCTTCTCTCATTGCCTTAGCACTAACCCCTGTTTGTGCTTCCATTTCTCTCAGTGTCAAAATACCTTGGGGATTTATCTTGAAACTCTTTGTTTGTTCGTCGAAATAAGTAAATTGTCTAGCAACATTGATAAGGCTATCTTGTAACCCTGAAGGGTCGGTTAGCGATTGATTCAATAAAGCCATAGGGTCAACAAGATTTCCAGCAGCAACACCCAATCTTTGAAATGCCGAAGCCACACTAACTGCTTGGTCTGGGTCTAAAACTTTTTCCGCCAACTGAAACGTTTGATTCATATCAAACCTCAACATTGAAGCCTGTGCCGCCATTTTAGTAAGGCCTTGTACCCCATTACTGAAATTGAACCTTGACATTTGGTCCATGTTTTTCAAAACATCTCCCATCACTGTTTTAGCATTCAGCCCATAACTTTGTACTTGTACAATTGAATTCAAAACATTACTTGAAATCTGTTGGTAGTTATAACCAACGGCTCCGAAGGCTTCAACAATTTTAGCAGTTTCTACACCCAAAACTTGTGACACTGAATAAACTTCTCTCAAATCTTCAGAGGAAGCGACCACTACTCGCCTAGCACCAGCAGCTATACCGGCAATTGTGTTAGCAACGTCCTTGGTTTCCGCACCCAAGGCTTTCATTGCTGGTGTGGCATTCTGTATCCTTACCAAGAACTCATCCATTCTTTGTCTTGACTGAATGAAAGCCTTGTTCAAATTTTCACCGCCCTCAACTAATTCTTGAGTTGCGGTTTTTAGATTACCGAGAACATCAGGTATCTTGAGAATTTCGTTCTTAATCTGGGTCCAGACATTGAGTTTCTCTGCGTCGCCCGGATTTTCGGCCTCTACTCCTGTTTTAGTTGCCATTGAATCTTTTTAAATAAATAGAAGATTATGGATTTTTAATCTTTTTTATTGTTTTCAATCCATTTGTTTAAGAGATATTTTCTCATAAACAAGGGCATGATAAGGAAATCTTGATATGTTACACTGAAAATTGTACTTAATAAATAAAATTCGTCTATTTGTCCCTGTCTATAATCAGAAGAAAGGGCGAAAAAATTCAACCCCAAAACCAACATTGACCGTTAGTTTTTCTCCTGATGGGGCTGTTACTGTCTTTTTTAAATCCAAACGTGGTTCGTTTTCTAATAAGAAATTTTTGATATACTTTGAGTCAGTAATTGGCATTCTTTCGATTTCCTTTGACAATTCCCCCTTATCTGTAATCCCATTAAGTTCAACAATTTGTCTTTGTAATTTCCATGTTACTCTCGGGGCAATCCTACCTTGTGGATAAGAATCTGCCATACTTTCGATTTCATTTGCTTCCCCGAAGGTCAGTGGTCTTATTTTAGCAACTGAGTTGGATTTGGGTAGTGTTATTGTAAAAGTACCATCTTCGTTTGGTTTCATTCCTTGTTTTATTGACATTTGGTCTAACAACACATTTGTCTCGAAATTTTTTCTTGTTGAGGGGTCAACAAGGTTCAAAGTCATCTCAGGACCAAAAGAGGTATTTCTCAAGAAAATCAAAATTGCTTCTACATCCCCTTGGAGTAGGTCTTCAACTCTTAGGTCAGGTTCATAAATTTTATTTCTAAGGAGAGTTGTTGTTATATCCCCTGACCCTCCCATCAAAATGTTTTCATCGTTCGCAGTTAGATAGCCAACTTTAACTGATGACTTTTTATTTTTATAAAAAACTCCACCCGAAGGGAGAGGTACCACGTCATGTGGTAAGTTCATATATTGTTGTCCGTATTCTCTTGATTGGTCCATAAAAAAAATTAACCGTATAGTTTATTCTATACGGTTAAATATAATTTGTATTGATTTTTTCTAAATAGTATTAGAAAACTAATACACAACGGTCCATTCTCATTTGACACGAAATAGTAGCTAACTTATCGTCTGAGTAGTTCAAAGCATTGAAGTTAGCACTTGTTAGGAATGTACCATAAAGAATCCATTTTTCAACAACAACTCCCGTTGGGTCTAACATCTCGAGGTCCACGTCTTTCTTATAACCCGCAGCATATCCCATACGTCCTGTTACAGACTCGGCGTGTAATCTCACCCACTCCATAAGTGCTTGAGCCGCTGAGGGTCCGATTGGGTCTCTAAACACCACAGGTAAAGCATCCCACGTAAATCTTCCCGCAACAAATGTTGAGGTATTCAAGAAGGGTATTTCAGTTTCAGCAATTTTGATACTTGGTCTTGCCGTTGATTCAACGAACCACTCATTAATCCCTAAAGACGAAGGAAATCTTAGAATAAATCTATTATTCCTTTTTGGTTCGTAGGGTAACGGCATCCGCATTAGTAAATCTGCCATATTAAAAATTTTTTGTTATTCTGTTTATATGTTATAAATATACCTATTTACAATTTTTTCTACTTTACTTTTTTTTTAGCTTGAATATATATCTATTATACTTCTTTTTTCTTGCCTCCAGCAGTAGAATATGTTTTAACTATATTATCTGGCTTATCTTTAAAATGTCTTTTCATTACTTCTACGTTCTTAGGGTCATCATCTGAAAAACCTATTTGAGGCATAAATTTGTTAGCTATATCTTTTTTTAGAAATGCTCTTTTTTCTAGTAGTGCCGCCATCCCTTTTATATAATTCACAAATGATTCCATAGCTCTTACCTTAGCTTCCTCAGGATTGGTTGCCCCCGACTCATCCCCAAAAGACACAGGGTTATATTTGTTCAGTTCCAAGTATGTCTTAATCAATTGTTCATCGTCCATTTCTTCCTCACCTACAAACGAACGGTATTTTTTTAGATTCTTGACGAGCTCGTCTTTATCAATACCTTTGAAATCTGATACAATATAGTTGTAGACAGCTTGTTTTAAAATTTCGGGATTGTGACCACGAGCTGTTATTATGGCAAATATCGAGCCGTTGTTTATAGCTTCCCTAAAATCATCAAACGCAGGACCAACTTTAGCGTTCATAGCATCAACCAAAAATTGTTTGTCACCTTCGGTTCTGAAATTTCTAAATGGGTCTTCAGCAAAACCAACAATTGTTTGTCCGTTATAATTAAAATTTTCCTTACCCACCATAGTTCTGTAGGTGGCAAAATCTTCTGTACTCATACCAACTTCTTCACCCTCACTGTTTTTTAGAATAATTTTTGTTGGCATGTGGACAATATTATCGTCCCAATCAAATGCATAATATTTCAAGTCTGGGGAACCTTCAGGTTTGAAACCTTCGTGTATGTCGTATTTTTCAATCATTGTATATAAATAGTTTGACAAATAAAAAACCCCCCAAAATTACTCGGGGGGTTTGTATAATTTACTTTTCTGTTAGATGTTCTCAAATGAAGCACCTGTCGGAGTTATAAAGAATTCGATATCAATAAACTCGAGAGCTTTCGTAGGTTTAAGATAAATCTTACCTGTTAGAGTGTTTCTATCTAAATCCTCTGGTGAAGATGAAACTGTCACACGGAAATCATACAAACCTCTATCTCTTCTTATTGAGTCTAATATCGGATTAACACTATCTAAGAATTGTTGTCTTACGATTTGGTCGTTTTGTTCAAACAACAATCTAACAGCTACAGCAGATATTAACTTACGTGCCTGAAGTAATAATCTTCTAACATTTAATCTGTTAAGTGCCGTATCCGCTACTTGAAGTGTTTTGTTACCCCAAATTACAGTTCCTACATCAGCAAATGTTGCGATTGGGTTGATTCTTCCTTGATAAAGAGTATCTCTATCTTGTTGAGTCAACTTAATTCTAGCCTTGATTGAATTTACAAGACCTCTTGTGTAACCCGCCGATGCGAACCAAGGGAATGAAATATTGTCAGTTAAAGCCAAGTTTCTACAAACCTCACCTGTCGGTGGTAAGTAAATTTGGGTATTATTAACAGTATCTCTAACTAATATCCAAGGATAATAAGTTGCTGTATAGTTCGAGTCAATTCCAGTGTCATCCAATCTGTCAACAGCTGTTTGTGGGTATTGAATCAACTGAGGGTCAGTACCATCAGGTGAAAGTAAATCATAATCAGGTGTTGTCGTGATATAAACGGAATCAGCTCTTTGGAATTGTATCATATCAATTGTTTTTTCAACAAGTGAGAAGTTATTGATATAATCGATACTAGCTGTCGCGAAGACGTTTATGTTTGTTGCCTCAGGATTTGCGAACGTTAGAATACCAAGTAAATAAGCGTAGTAATCTGAGTTAGCAAAGTCTTGAGTATTATCTTCAACAACAATTCTTTTGAAGATACCTTGACCTGTTGCGTTGGGGTAACGAGAAGAAGGGAAGAACCCTGCTAAGAATCCACTTTGACCGATTTGGAATCTGTCTTCGTTTGTTCTGTATTCTCTATAAATGTCCCATCCGTCAAAACCACCAGCAAAACAAATAGTATATTTTCTTGCGTAGATGAAGTAGTAAGGGTTTGCTTGGTCTTGAGGGTCGTTTCTGAATTCAGCTACACCACATTCGAATGCGGTCTGACCTGAAGTTTGGAAAGCGGAACCAATTGTAACAACAGTTGCTCCAGAATCCATGTGGAAACCTTTTGAAATTTGGTTGAAAGGTAGGGATGTAGTTGCGTTGTAGAAATCCACAACAGGGTTAAGTCTACCTTGATACCCTAACATTGATTCGTCCACTCCTACAGTATTAGAAAATCCTAAATATGTTCTTCTTACGATGTCTCCAGGAGATTCGTCAGCAGGTCCCGAATAAAAAGGTGTGTTGTAAACTGTTTCTCCAGGGAAAAAGTATTTCACTTTGAATTTTGGTACAGGTGCTAAGTTAGTTGCTGACCCGTATATTTTTTGGTTGTAACCATAGAAACCACAAGGTAAAGCATCGATTGGGGCATTCTCTGCCATTTCCACCATGATAAATTTAGATATTAAAGCAAATTCACCATCATGGGAACCGATTCTTTTTGCCACAAAATTATTAGACCCTGGGTCCATTGTACAGTTTGTGAACTTCTCAATTACAATTGGGTTAGCATCTGTATCGAAGAAATTACGTACTAATACATCAAATGTCATATTGTTGAAAGACAAGTTAGCAATTGAAACTTTGATTTCAACGTTCGCTGAATCCCCGTCTGAAATAGAAATAAATCTAAACAAATCATAAACCTTATTACCTCTCAATTCCGAAACTAAGAAAGGAGATTTTGGTGATTGGTATTGCTCTAATCTCCATCCGATAGATGTGTTAGACAAAGACCTAGCACTATCTAATGAGACTAAATTACAATTTAAACCTCTTATGTAAGATTGAAGATACGCATTCGAAAGAGCCGCAGGATAAACTTCGTCAACAAAAATAGGAACCTCATTTCTAGGTTTTCCAAAGTTTGTTGTACCGAGAACTTTAGTTATGAATTTTGAAGATGTAGGACTCATAGAAGTCTCAAATGAGAAGTCATCACCAGCGTTAGTAACCCCAGAAAGTAAGAATGTAAAATATGGGTCAGTTGTTATACCAGAATATTGGTCAGTACAAACCATCGTAACACCTGTTGTAGCACTAACCTCATAAATCGGACCGTGATTCTCACTTGTATTACTGTTAGTAAATAAAGATATACCTCTTGACCTCAAAGTAGCAATAACCATATTATTGTACTCAGTAAAGGAGAATGCTGAAAAAGTATAAATGTTACCTGACACAGTACCTGAAAATTCATCAGTTCCTGTCGAGACTAAATTAGTTACAAAATAATCGTAAGAATAACCTGAATATAAATTACCTGTTGTAATATCGAAGTTAGCATAAAACCAAGCATCGTTATCACCTGATGTTAATTCGTTGAAATCTAAATTAACAGAGTTAGTCTCGAAACCATTTATGACAACAGGATATGTTGTAATCAATGATTGATAATCAGAATTCGGAATAGCTCCATAAATGAAACATGTATAACCAGAGGATGCTGGTGTTTCCATTATTGAATCCAAATTCGTTGTGAACTGTTGATTGATTGTTGAAGTACCTCCATTACCTAATCTGAATTGAACTTGTAATGAATTAGCAAGTATAGACGGTAAAGCGGTTAAATAACTGATTGTATTGTTAGCAGAATTTCCTGAGAAATCAAAAGAAAATGGAATTATACCACCATCTAAAGCCATTGTTGTGGGGTCAGGATTTGCTACGGTTGTTATACTCCAAGAAGGACCGGCATCATAACCAGACAATCCCAACACCCTTGTTACAAAAAGTTGGTTTGATTGTTGAAGGTATGATTTAGCAATATATGCCGCCTCATACTTTGGAATTTGTGTACCCACAAACTTGACAGGTTCAGTACCACCAAAATAGGCCTGAAACTCATCGTAGTTGGTAATGAACACTGGCTCGAAAGCTGGTCCTTTTATAGTCTCTCCAACGAGACCTAATGTTGTTACACCCACACTCTGAGCCACGAACGATAAATCGGTCTCAGAAGTATAAACTCCGGGGGAAACATAAACTTTTTTGTTAGCGATTGCTGTTGCCATTATTTTTGAAATTAATTCTTGCTAAGATTTATTTTATTGATAAATATTCATATGCGAATGAAAAAACTTTACTTTTGAATATCTATTTATAAACGGTGAGAATAAATTCTACCTTTTTTCTACCATGAAAGAAAAGAAAGAAATTAAGAACATAAAAATTGACCCTAAAGTACATGAGACACTAAAAAAGTATTGTGATAAGAGGGGCATCAAAATTTATAAGTTTCTTGAAAATTTGATAATGGAAAAATGTAAAGAAAAGAAAGATATCTATGGTGAGGATTAAACCAATTTACTTTCCCAAATTATAAGAGCCTCTTTACTATTGTCATTTTTAGATACGGTGATTGTAAGTGTATCGTTTGTTGTAATTTGGATTAAAGGCACATCACTTCCGTAATAGTCACCATTTATGTAAACATCATAACTTGATACATTCTCAGAAGAAATGAATTCCATATCGGCAGTGAAATCAATTGTATCAACTAAAGTATTATTTCCAACAACAAAAAGAAATCTTGACGGAAATTCATCAGGGTTAGACGGGTATAATTCTCTTCTAATTTTTCTAACAGATGTATCAACTTCAACCAATTGTGTAACACGAGCAATCGCAGGTTTAACTTCAAATTCTTCTTCGTCAATCAAATATCCCAACATTGTAAAGTCGTAAGATTGTACATAATATTTTCTTGCCTCCATCGTCATTTGAGACTCGTCGGAAATATTGTTCATTATAATTGGTACATACTGACCTTTTATAAAAGTATAGGCTTGTCTCGATGAGAACTTCTGCATTACAATTTTGTTAAGTTGATTGAGCTCCCTCATTCTATTACAAATAATTTTGACACTGTAATTTATATCTACAGGTACTGGTTGTGGTATTGTGTAAATATCCATACCCTGCATGTTACCATTCCAAGTTGGTACCGATGCGTAATAGAATTGTTTTCTAACAGGAATCGTATATAGTAAAGCCGGATTTGTACCATACTTCACTTCAGGACTTCTCACAACTGTTATAAAAGGTGGGGCCGGGTTATAATCCGTATCAACAAACTTCCAAGTTTCCAAGTATTGAGACCAGTTTTGAGTAGTTATAATTATGTCTAACATTGGTACCGTCTTTCCAGCGGTAACCACTTCCAAATCAGTTTTTACAAAATCCAACATTCCTCTATCCAAATCAGCATGAAGAACAGACTTTGGAAGGTATGTACCGTCTTTGTTAATATACTCCAAAAGTTGTTCCCTCCTCGGATATAAAGTTTTCTGAGGACTGAGAGGTAAGGTTGGTATGACTTTTTTTGGTAGTGGCATTTTTACAAATAGTTTTTATATTTTCTAAAAAAAACAGAGGGTTGTTCCCGATGAATAACATCTACAGCAACAACTTTATTTTTACCCAAAAGATTCATCGCATGCTTCAGAGAGTTTAAACCCCAAGTTCTATCAGGTTTCCAAGTTAAAATGGTGTTTGTTCCTGATGGGTCGTATTTTAAATAGTCCCCCTCAATAGAAGGGTCAATCAATCCAACAAAGTTATATTTTCCAACTTCAGGATACGCTTTCAAACCTCCTTTCGAGAAACCTGAAACCGAATTAATTTTAGCCTTAGGATATTTATGCTTAATACGTTCAGTAACAAATTCAACAGAATTTTCCCAAATACTATAAGCGACGTTTTTATCGCTTAAGATATCTTTCCCTTGACTATACAAAAATTTGGCGCCGTATTTTGAACTTGGAGTTCCCCCAAAAATAATTGCCCAAGAATTAGAGTTATTCCCCTTATTCAATATTATGGAATCATCCGACGAAGACAACTCCTCGAATAATTTGTATTGGGATTCTGTTACAAGTATTTTCATTATTATAATCCTCTGAACTCGTTTTCACTTACATATGTGGCAACAACTGTTCTATAGAAAGGTTTGTACCCACCATAAGTGTGTTTATTATCTGACCTTACATATCCATCGTCACTCACAGTATAGTATCTAACTCTATCTTCAGTTTCATAATATCCTAAGTAATCACCCATGAATATTTCTACCCCTAAATCATCCAATTGTTTTTGGTATAGTGAAAATCTCATATTCCCTGGCTCTTGTTGTTCGACTTTGGAATTACCTAAAAATTTGTTTGTGGGTGAACTAACTTGTACCAACCCCTTTAACTCCACGGGTGCCATAAACTGTACACCGTCCTCCAAAACCTCACCATATACGTCATCAGTTTTAGTTTTATATCTGTCGATTCTGTAAAGAATCACTGTGAAATTCATGTCACCTTCTAACCACTCCTGCCCCATAGAAATGTCCAAAGCAAAATCCTCCCTTCCGAAAAACTTACCTAACCGAGAAATTGGAACTAAATTTTCTGCCATATTGATAAATATTTTAATTTCATTTATATTTCAAGTAAAAATTTTATGAAAATATTTCCACCACAAAAAGTTTATGTCTCTGAAAGCAAAATTCATGGTATGGGTGTCTTTGCTTCCGAAACAATAGAACAAGGAGAAATCTTCGAAGTGACACCATTGTTAGATTTGAAAATTCCAAAAGGGGAGCTAAGTGGGTGTATGATTGATTACAGATTCAACTGGCCACAAGGCACAAATCCGGAACTTCAAGTTGTGGGGTGGGGTTACGGTAGTTTATATAATCACTCTGAAACACCAAACGCCGCTTGGAAATCAAACATGGATAACTTCACATTTGAATTTTATGCCACCCGAAAAATAGAAAAGCATGAAGAAATCCTCGTCTACTATGGTGATAGTCTTTATTGGAATGACGGAAGAGACCACGTCCAAATTAAATCATGAGTATAGAAGTTTCATTAGAATCTAAGGCACTTAGCATCCTTCAAGATTACGAAGGGGCTAACAATTATATTTTAGAACTTAAAAGAAAATCTCAAGTCAACAAAAAATTTTATCCAACAAGAAGTCAGTCTGAGTACATTATCAATTTCCACGACAAGCAACCCAAGGTCGCTAAAAAATGGGTAATCTTGGACGCTTATTTTGCTCAAAAACTTGCGGATGATAAATTACTTACACAAGTCCCTGAAAAGGTATGGGTTGAGAAACTTTTAGCGGAAAAAGAAAAGGCTTATCACATTTGGGGTAAAATCCAAGACTCAGAACAATTACACGAATTTTGGCTACCAAAGGCTTCCCTCATCAAAGATAATACCGTCAAAGACGTTGTCATCGATTATTCAAAATATGAACATCGTCCACCTCTTACACATCAAAAAGAAGCAATCCAAAAACTTGTAGAAAATAAAAAATATATTTTGGCTGATGATATGGGTTTGGGAAAAACTACGTCAACAATCATTGCCGCTTTGGAGTCAGGTGCCAAAAAGGTTTTAATAATTTGTCCCGCAACATTAAAAATAAATTGGAAGAGAGAGATTCAAAACTACTCCACCAAAAGTGTGTATATTTGTGAAGGGAAAAACTTTGAACCGAATCACGACTTCATTATAATAAATTATGACATAATAAAAAATTTCCATGACACTAAAAGAAAAAATGAATCGCAAATTGTTAGCGCCGATTTTGATTTGGTGGTTGTTGATGAAGCACACTATATCAAAAATGCTCAAGCTCAACGTACGAAACTAATCAATGATATTGTTAAAAAAGTCGATAGGTTGTGGCTTCTAACCGGAACTCCAATGACATCAAGACCAATTGATTATTATAATCTATTGAATTTGGTTGATTCCCCCGTGGCAAAAAATTGGATGGCATACGTTATTAGATATTGTTCCGGTTATCAATTTAGAGTTGGTCCAAGAAAGGTGTGGAACGTGATGGGGGCATCTAATTTGGAAGAACTAAGAGACAGAACGTTAAATTCAACTTTGAGGCGGTTGAAGGAAGATGTTTTAGATTTACCTGAAAAAATTATTACCCCCGTATACTTGAGATTAAAATCCAAAATATATGAGGAGGTTATGGGTGAGTATTATAATTGGTATGAAAAAAATCCTGACGAATCGAAATCACTAACTGTTCAGTTCACAAAACTCACAAAGGTTAGACAGATTTTGGCGGATGAGAAAATTGAAAAAACAATTGAATTAGCAGAAAACATTTTAGAACAAGACAAAAAAGTTATAATATTCTGTAACTTCACAAATTCATTAAATAAGATTACGGAACACTTTGGAAAATCTGCCGTCAAACTCGACGGCTCAATGTCTAAAACTGAAAGACAATTCGCAGTGGACCAATTTCAAGAAAATGAAAAAGTTAAAGTTTTTGTGGGAAACATCAAGGCAGCTGGTGTTGGTATAACACTTACCTCAGCCGAGGCGGTTATAATGAATGATTTATCATTCTTACCATCAGACCATTCACAAGCTGAGGACAGGGCTTACAGATTCGGGCAAAAGAATAACGTATTGGTTTATTATCCCATTTTCGAAAACACCATCGAAGGAATAATATACGATATCCTCAATAACAAAAAAAATGTAATTGCCACAGTTATGGGGGACAACAATCAAGTCGATTACGTCGAAGAAATTTTACAAAGAATAAATGAATTAAGAAATTAGTAAGGTTCGTGTTATTTATATACACAGACC
>JACCDW010420373.1_pt1 | contig 14641 bp, 18 predicted proteins | sample 7449781 | NCBI WGS metagenome assembly JACCDW01 (sample SAMN15323449, study PRJNA562643) | freshwater metagenome | isolation source: river surface water | place: USA:Blue River Watershed | collected 2017-08-18
CGAAATCTTCTTCTAGATCTTCATCTTCAGCATCGAAATCTTCGTCTTCAAGATCTTCATCTTCTTCTGGATCATATTCTTCTTGGTGAACATTACCCTTTGACGATGCCTGATTGACAACCGATGTTGGATCAGCAACAGTCTTGAAGTTTGGAGCATCACCAGCACCGCCCTGTGACAGTGTTCCTTGGTTGCTGCCCTTTACTGCGCCAGCTTCCTTAGCACCTGGATTTTCAGTCTTGTCGTCACGCTCGCTAGAAATAGTAGCGTCTTCTGAAGATCCTTGACGTGGATTTGTTGCATCACCTGCAACCTTAGCAGGAATCGAAGAATCCTTACCCTTGTCGGCACCCATTGCACCAGCAGCAGGACTTGCTTGCGATGAACCCTGCATAGGATTGGTTGCGTCACCTGCTTCGGCAACAACACCCTCGGATAGTTGCTTCTTAGTCAGCAACTCTCTGATTTTGTTCTCTACACTCATTTGCTTCTCCTAAAAGTCGAGATTATATGATATTTATAAAAACTTTGTTTTGCGTGAAACGCGATTCAGGAAAGATTCGAATACTGCAAGTTTCGCTTCTTCCAATTCTTTTTTAGTTGCCTTCTTAATATAACGCTTAGACATATCGCATGCTTGCTCTGTCCAAACACCATTTACAACAACCCATTCTTTATTTTCCATGATGCCCTGAACAAACGCATCAGGAGCAGAAGGATCTGCTACGATATCGGCAGCAGTAGCAAGATAGAAATCGCTCTGCACTTCATTGATACCATCTTTGTTCGCTTTCAGTGTTCCCATACCACGGGAAGAAACACCAAGTTTAGCACCACCTTCAATCAGACCTTTGGCAATATTACCCATTGGTGTATCCATGAGTTTTGCCTTACCAATATAGTTGTCTCCATCTTCTCTGAGAGAAACAATCATATGGGAAACACGATCTAGATTAATCGATGGACCATCTGGGTGACCGAGTTCTCCGAGCGCACGATTTGACTTGACATAACTTTCGTTGTATCTATCAACTTCTTTCTGCATAATCTCCTTTGGATAAACACGCCCATTGCGGTTTTGGAGATTTGACTGAAGGAAGATACCTTCGATAAAGTGTGTCTTCTTACCGTTTGTTTCTTCGGTAAGGATGTTGATGTCTTCAACGACTTCAGTAATAAGTTTCATTATCCTAGATCTCCTTGATTTTGGTGCTGTTGCGAACCATAACCAGAGACCTTAGCAAGTTCTAAGACCACTGAACCAGTTCCTGAAGAAAAATCGACTACAATGTCCGATCCATTTTCTTCGTTATCCGACCAACCCATAAATTCCATCTTACCAGTTCCAGAAAGGTAATATAGAACCACACTATTTCTAGTAACGGTTGCAGTAGAACCTACTGACAGCGCCCAATGAAGTGTGCGAATATTCGCCTTTGGTGAAGACTGAGTTTCTGAAGATTTCTTCAGATCAGTCGCAAGTGCAATGGTAGCGGATCCTGTGCCACGCACCTTTACCACACCATGGACCTGTGTTAGTTTTAGAACCGCTTTAGTCGCCATCTGTTATTCCTTACTGGTATCTTGCTTTCTTTGCATTGCGCAAAATTTTGAAATCGTTGCTGTCAACCTTACCATTCTTATTGGCATCAATCTTATGTTGATTGCCCTTTAGTTCTTCGTCGGTCTGCTCGATCTCTTCAGTCTTCAGACTTTCGCCACGCTTGACAAGTTGCTTGCCAGACATATTAGCACCCTTTGATCTCTTACGAAGAGTCTGGGTATCCTTCTGATCTTTAGACCAGTCGCCACCACCCATCTTCATCTTGTCAACGATTGCGTTACCTTGAGCACGTGCTTTCTTACGATAACCTTGAAGTGTAGCAGTTGAAAGTTCTTCGAGTTCTTCAACTTCTTCCTTGACACCACGATCTGCTTCCAACTTGGCAGCGATCGCCATCTGACGACGCTTCTCCATGCTCTTACCCTTAAACTGGGGAGCATCTGAATCCTGGAAGTCCTTAATAACATCGCCCATTTTTGCCTTGGCAACGTTAAGTCTTTCCATCAAATCCTTAAACTTCAGCATCGTCTTCTCCCGTAAAGTCTTCTTCCGATTCATCCTCAACGTCAGTATCAAAATCTTCTTCAGGTTCTGATTCTTGGTCGTTAAAAACGTTCATCGCAATTTGCTGTCTGTATGCATCTAATGCAGTACCTGCTTTAATGTCCATAATATCATTAAATACTTGTTCTGCGTCCGCAAGTGTTCCGTTTTCGATATTATTTATTAGATCTGCTACACTCTGTGTCATGATTATTGTCCTTGTTGATTCGGTACTTGTTGTTGATCAGGTGGTTGTAATGATGAAAAATCAGCAGGTGGAACCTCTGGTGGGTTCGCTGCGTTCTCTGCTTCAATTTCAGCAATTTCATCATCTGTCAACTTCAGGATATGTTTCTGGACATATTCCTTGCTATACAATGAACCGATATAGTTTGCCATACCATTAAGAATTTCAATACGAGATTGAAGAATCTGTTGTTCTTTCGATTCGGTATAGAATGCATCTGTAGCATACTGATAACGAATCTTATACTTAATCTTTTCCCAATCATCCTCTGTAATAATACCCTTCAGTATTAACTGGGTCTTGAGAAGATCATCAAATAGAAGAGAGAAACGACGACGAAGTTTAGCAATAAACTTAGTGAATTTCCACTCATCACGATTGATTTCAGCAGCACGACCAAAGTTTAGACCAGACTGCTGTTGTAGTCTTGAAATAGGAACATTCAATGCCTGATATAGTTTACGCTGGAAGAATTCTACGTCTTGGATCTGACCAAGGTTTTCTCCTCCAGGTAGTGTTTCAATCTGAGTACCACGACCACCTTCACGGCGAGGCAACCAGAAATCTTCTAGCATCGAAAGAAACTTTTTATCATCGCGAATTTCGCCAGTGTTAGAATCGTAAACGATCTTGTTACGATACTGGTTCATAATACCCTTGAGGTATTGTTCCGCTTTGATTTTTGGAAGATTACCAACGTCAACGTAAAATACTCTACGCTCTGGAGCACGAGTAATACGATAAATGACCAGTGCGTTTTCCATCATACGCAACTGGTTAGCAGGACGAATTGCCTTGTGTAAGTATGACAGACCAACGTTCTTATCTTGGTCGACCAAACCTGATGGGACGTGGCAAATAGCGTCCTTAGTAATCTTCAGCATATTTGAAGTGCTGGAGTAATCATTGACGTTTGCTGTCTTTTGATTAACTACGCCCTTCTCATTGTAAAGGAAGTATTCATTAACTTTGGTGATAAACTCTACACCAGACTTAGTTTCTTTTTCCTTGATAATCTCACGAACCTTTTTAATCTTTCGTGGATCAATGTAACGAACATCAGTAATACCCTGCTTAGGATTTGCTGTGTCGATAACTTTGTGGAAGAAAAGTCTACCGTCGATATACCAACGACGGAAGTAGTCTTGTGCTCTAAGTTTAAAATCAAGAATATTGAGAACTTCTTCAAATTCTCTTTCAATATCTTTCTTGATTCCTGCCGATAGTTCGACGTCATCAAGATTGATTTTAATTGGATCTTCATCATCAAGATTCGAAATAGAATCGTTAACGATGTCATCAATAGCAGTATCGACGTCTGCCATACCGCCAATATCACGATAACGTCTGATCAATTCCTGCTCAGTACTGGCAGTTCCATCTAGATCGAGGTATGTACCATAGTAACCGCCCGCCTTGATGGCGTCGGTACCACCGTCGTCTGTCGGAGCCACAAACGATTTTTCCGTTGGCGGCTCCGAAGACTTCGTAATCTTATAACCAAAAATTTCCATTATATTAAATTACTCTTACAGTGTGTTTGTTAGGTAGTGCGAGTAGTTGAAGGTTACTGTGAACTCTTCAATTACATCGTTCTGACCATATTGTAGAGCAATTTCTGACATGTTGATTGGGAACGAGTTATACAGAGTGTATTCCATCAGAACTTCGTCGTTACGATCAAGATGTTGGACAACAATGTCTGCTTGATAGTCTGTTGGGTTAAGAACACCTGTATTCAATTCCAGATCGTTCATTCCGTTCATCCATTCTTCGAATGGTTTACGGAGTGACATCTCAGTATCGTTTACAATAGTGACTGTCCAAGGATCGAAGATACGCTCGCCAGCAAGTTTGACTTCGCGACCACGATATTGAACGAGAGTTGGGTTTACTGTTGATGCAGGAAGAGCAGCGCCAGTTACCAGCAGCGAGTATTCTCTATCAGGAACAGCAGTTACATATCCTGGGAAGTTGAGCAATACACGGAATTGGTTTGGACGAGCACCACCAGCACCTAGTAACCCTTTAAACTTTGAAATATCCATATTAGATTTCTCCTATAATTCTATTTATTCGGGTTATTAGGCACCAACTTCTTCGAACGATACCGAGGTACGAGTTGCGATGAAGTTTAGGTAGATGAAGTTGATTGACTTAGCAGGTTTGATGTAGATGTCTGCAACAAACTCGTTACGGTCAATTACTTCGCCAGTGTTATTTGTTTCGTCGCAAACGACACGGAAGTCATAGATACCACGGCGACCACGAACGTCACGCAGGAATGGTTCTACTAGCGACTTGAACTGTGCACGAGTAAACACGTCGTTGAATTCGAACAGTTGATACTTAGCAGCAGTCGAGATTGCCTTCTCAAGAACGATGAACAGACGACGAACATTGATGCGGTCGAATGCCGATGGTTTTGCAAGAAGTGTCTTATCGCCGTAAAGAACAACACCCTGTCCTGGGAACGACACAACTGGGTTAACACCATTCTTGTAAAGTGTGTCACGGTCTGTTTGATTTGGCGAATAAAGCAACTTGACGCAGTTCTTGATTCCACCACGGTTTAGACCCGCAGGTGACCACCATGGGTCATTTGTTTGGTCGGTACGAGCGCACAGACCTGCAGTGTCAGCATTCAGAGGAATGTTTACATACACGTCGTTATACTTGTCATACTGAACCTTCCAACCCGAGTCCATAACAGCGTATGAAGTCGAACGATCGAGTGTGGCGCTTCTGTATTCTACGATGTCAGTCGCCTCGTCGCCAGCATTGTTCTGAACTGCTGCAAGAGGAGGTGAAAGGAACGCAACACAGTCTAGACGATCAAGAACAACGTTGTCAATAACGTGTTGAACTGTTGCAACTGGGTGATGCCCAGTTAGAAGTAGAGAAACGTCAACGAGTTCCTTGTTTGCAAACAGATCATATCCTGTTTGGAATACACCTTGTTCATCGCTAGTTGGGTCGTCATCAACACCACCTGTAAGCGAAACAGCAATTTCAGCAGACAGAGTATGATAAGCACCAGCAGCTGCAGCAGCACCCCAAACAAGATCTTCGTCTGTTTGAGTTGTTGGGTGGTCCATCCACCAGACATACTTGGATTGTGCATTCAGAACATTCTTGTAGTAGATAGATCCACCATCGCTTGATTTTGCATCAGATGCAACAGAGAGGAATGGAAATTTCTCAAGTACTGTCCCAGCAACACCGCTGAAGGCACCATCTTCGTCGACAACGATTACGTGAACTTCGTCGCCAGATGCACCCTTAGATGCAGCATAAGTTGATGTACCTGGAGCACCGTCAAACTGTGCTTCATATGCCCAACCAGTAAAGTTTGCTGCGTCGCAGATTCCGACCTTTAGGGAGTTACCAGTTGCACCTGGATACTTAGCAGCAACTGCACCGACTGATGCTTCGCCGCTGCTGTATGATGCTGTGTAAACATCTTCATTGTCGATCTTCAGAGCAGTTCCAGATGCTACAGCATTACGAGCAGCAGTTCCGACTGCACGAACCAACTGAAGATTGTTGCCGTAACCAAGGAAGTTAGCAGCAGTGTGGAAATATACTGATGTTGTGCTTGTTGGTTTACCGAACTCACGAACGAGTTGATTTTCCGACGAAATTGTTTGAATTTGATTTACAGGACCCCATAGGAAGTAACCAACGTATCCGCCCGCAGAACTTGAAACTGCTGGTACGACGTTAGTAAGATCCTTCTCTGTAACTAGGACTCCTGGCGATAATTGAAATGCCATATTCTTCTCCTCGTTTGTAAAAACTGACAAATACCACTGTCTTTGGTTTGTTTATCAACTTATTTATAAATTGTGCATTTTATAATAACCAGTTTCGTTTATCGGATGCCCGATCAACTGTCCATAAATCACCACTATCTATAAAGACCTCTTCTTCAGTCCCATCCATTATAATACCAAATGGGGTCAGTTCTTCTTCTATTTGTCTCATCTGACTGTCATATAACTTCCTACGAATATCAATGTCAGTCAAATCTCTAAAGTATGTGTTACTAGTAACCCATGCAAACATAACCAAACTCATCACAAGGTCATCGAAATAACCTTCATCTGCCATCCAACTTCCCTGTTTCTCAATGAAAGTAGAGAACTCAGAAATGGTATCAGCATCAAAAATTAATAATTTCTTTTCCTCTAGCAATGACTTGAGAGTAAAACAACCCTGTCTCTTGACCTGCTTGGTCATTCGCACACCCATTTGGGTTGCTTTACCAAATCCTGGAGATAGATATTGTTTATTCACATCCTTTGCTGTAGTTAGGATATTATCATACTCTAATTCTGCATGCAAAATATCTGCAACTTGCTGACCTATGTCATTAATTTCGATCATGACATGGGCATTATTAAAATCTCTTGCAACCTTATTTATAACGTTCGGATATAGCATTGGAGCAATCTTATTGTTGCGATATTTAGCAACCAACCTGTATGGAACTTCCGTTGCATCAACAACAGTAAACGCCGAGTAGTCGCCGCCGATGCCTCTAGCAGTATCAACGCCCATAACATAAGTGTGGTCTGGGATCGGATCTTCGAAGATTTCCAAACCATCCTTCAGATAAATCGGATCGATCGAACTCATCGCACCAAGAGTTTGCGCATTGATAAGTGTATTGCTCGATCCAAGGAAATTACAGAGAACTTCTTGGTTGAACTTCAGTTCTCCAAGCAGTCTTAACTGTTCTTCTGCCCATGCATCATCACGCCCTGGAATCTCAGTATAAGGAATGAACATGGGTTCAAATCCATTCAATCCCTTTTCCGCCTCGTTCCAGAATTTCCAGAAGTGATTATAACCGAGTGGTGTAGAAGTCAACAGAATCTTTGTGGTTTGACCCGCAGAAATAGTAGGATAAACCGAAGCAAAGAATTGCTCAGCGACAGTGTTTGGAATGATTGCCGCTTCGTCGATATACAACCAGTTAACCGATCTACCACGAATACCAGATGCAGTCGTGGCAGCAGTAAATACCTTTGAACCGTTTTCTAATTCGATGTCGCCCTTGTTCCAAGTACGCACACCTTGTTGCATCCAAATCGGAAGATTCTCATACATACCTTGATAACGAGACATAACTTCTCTCGCACCAGCAGTTTTGTTCGCCATTATAGCAACTGTCTTGGAATCTTGGAAGAGCGTATACCAGAGAATGCAAGCAGCAGAGGTAATCGTTTTACCCTGCTGACGACCTTCCATCAAAATCGCTTTACGATTGTTTAGAATGTGGTGAACCTTTGCCTTCTGACACTCATAGAGTTTGAAGTATTGCAAACCATGGTCAAGTGTGACGATTTGGCAGTAGTTCTCAATAAAGTAAATTGGATCGTCCTGACACTTAATCAGTTCTTCCAGTTGCTCTTGAGTAAAGGTGTGTTTGTAACCAATCGGTTTTAAGTTAATATTACCGTGGTATGAATTGTCGTCACTCATGTTCTATAATTTTTTCTTTTTCCGCTTTCAATGCTCTTAACAGATCTTGTGTAGAACCTGCGAACACAATATTATTTTGCGTGTCGATATTCTGCTTCTTTGGTTCTTCTTCTTTCAGTTTCTTTTTTGCCTGTTGAAGTTTTAGAAGATCCTGAGCAGCATCGCCTGTAGTTTTGATTAACTGTCCGACGACTTCATAAGCACGAGGACTGTCGCTAGCAAGAGCAACGTTTAGCATACCATCAAGTGCTTGTTGACTTTTATCAATTAACTCGTTGAGTTTCTTTCTGGCAACTTGATAATCGTCTTCGATATCATCACCTGTCGAAATTATTTCAGGAACTAGTGGTTGTGCAACAACAGCAGGAACCTCCGAAACAACTTCAACAACCTCTGGAGTTTCTGTTGTTTCAGTTCCAAAGAGATCGTCAAGATCTTTATAATTACCCTTGCTCATAGACTTCATCGAATTGCTCCACATAATCCCATGTTCCATCTGGGGTTGCATCATCAGGATCTGTTGTTACTTGATATTTTTGTTGGTAGTTTGGTTGGTCAATATCGGTATAAGTTTGAGCGATTGCAGTTCTAATGATGCCTTGCTGCTCAACTGGACCGTAAAGATTCAGACCAAGTGTGAAATTAAGAGTCCAAATAATCGAACGTCTTTGTAGATAGTCGCCCTCGTAATTATCTTCATAATTGATTGAGTGAAGAACTATCTGTAAGTCTCTCTTGATCCCCATTTCTGGAATGTCAGTTATTGTTACACAAAAATCAGGATTGAAGAAAGGAATAATTTGCTCAATAATTTGCAGACCTTCATCTTGATTTTTTGACATGATGAATAATGAGACGCCCATGTCATAAGGTGTGCTTGTAAACTGACTGCGCAGCATATTAGGATCGTCGCCTTGACCTACCGCTACGTTCTTAGTTAGAAGATTAATTTTTCTTGCAGGATTATATTGCAACCCTGTAATCTCAAATCCCATTCTTGGTAGAATAATTGCTGCTGCTTGGGTTGTGGTTGCAGGAACCTCAGCAATACGAGCAAGAAACTTATTCTTTGGTGAATATGCAAGAGGGACACGCAGAGATTGCACTGTTTCATTCGCAGTATTAAATCTCTTGACAGTAATCTGATTGAAGATTGTGCCAAAAGCGATGATTGCTTTACGAATATGTTGGTGATAGAAGTGTTGACGTAAAAACATTATGCTCTCTTTTGAACCTCACCGAATGGATTGAATGCAGTAAAGTCTAGGATGCCTTCCGCCTCTACTTCGAATTCATCGTTGTCTGATTGTGGATCGGTATCTACTGTTGCATATTTCTGTAGAACAATAGAATCACCCGAAGTGTTTAATACCAAATCACCCGATTCCATGAGCAACTGGAAGCGATATAGATCCTGACTTGATTTGTCAGTGATAGAATCAATCTCTTCAATACCAGTATCAATATTTTCGGAACTGAATTCGAATACGTCGCACTGCAGTTTATAGGTATAAATTTTACCAAGTTGGTAGAATGGATTTAAGAAGTCAACATATTTGATTACAAAGAATGTTTTTGTCTTTGAGAAGTATAGTAAGTCGCCTTCTGCTGGACGACCTGGAAGTTGAACTGTTGCATTCTGCGCAACACCCTCTTCCCATCTTCTTTTGGCAACAACGAACGTGGCAGAAGATCTAAACTCGAAACCAAACTTAGTAAATAATTCACCCTCGCCCTCGAAACCTTGAATATTCTCAAGATACATTTCGAGAGGATATGCCTGATCAAAATACTGAAGTGCATCCTCGCCGAGAATACCGTCTAGATTACCAGTCTGTCTTGGAAGATAGTAAACGTCATGACCATAGATCTTCAAACTTTCAATGACAAGATCCTCCAACAAACGCTGTTCGTTTGTGGTTCCAGAGGTATTTCCTGATTGAAAGTAGAAGTTGGTAGGCATGTTTTATCCTACCATGAAATCGACTGGCAACTCTGAACTTAATTGCATGTCTTGTTGGATCATCCGAATTTCTTCGACCGCCTCGTCGTATACCTGTTGCCCGTTCATGACGATACCTCCAGGTAACTGCATACCGCCAAATTTCTTCATATTATCGCCCCATTGCTTTTTGATTAGCGCAGTTGCATATGTCTTAAGGAAACGGTCGTTATATACTTGGGTGTATGTATTTGGATCGAGAATACGATAACATTCAACAATTACGTAATCACCAGGATCGAAAACTTCTTCCCAGTTTACGTCGATGAACATCTTGTCCATCTTGCGATTGTAGCGAATAGATCTGTCGCCAACCAGAAGCATGTCAAGCATTGATAGATGCTGCTGAACTTGAGTGTAGTAAACCATATCTGCTGACAGTAGATTATACATGTCATTCAGACGGAATTGGTAGATGATATCGAACATATTGTTTCGATTATTCATACCAGAACTTGGACCGTTTACTGGGAGGACACGAATAACGCCGATTACCGAATCTGGGATAGGAATATATCCGTTTTGAATATCGCCTGGAGTATAGAAATTATCTGTTGATGCTAGTGCTCTGCTGAATCCTGACACTGACCCAGTAACAGTTTCACCAGCAACGAACGTTCCTTTTACGCTGGAAACTTTAGAATTTGTCCCGCTGAGAGAGAAAAGTTTACAAGTCGCACCTGATGTTGCGCCAGTTAAAATTTCATCAATCTCAAAAGAAGGAGCAGACAGACCAGAAAATTTAAGTTCTGCAGTTGTAACTTGGTGGGTGAGGTAAAGACGCTCAACACCATCAAAGTGAAACTCTTGAAAATACTGCAACGCATCATCGATTCGATCTTCAATTTGATCTTCATCGACGTTTATTTCGATTACGGGAAACCCTAGTCTACGTAGGCAGTAATCGATTAATTCTTGTCTTGATGCAACTGTCATATCTTGTCCTCTTTAGGACTATTTATAATGAACCCATGTCGTATGTCGACGGACTAGTTCCTGTTAAATCGCCTAAATCAATTGTTTCTGGGATAGTAAAAAACTCTGGATTATAACCACCAACTTCGATGATACTACCATCAGTTTTCTTAGAATATAATGTTCCGTCTGCCAGATTAACAGCAAGTTCTCCAACTGCAATATCTCCAGCAGCAGGTATCGCACCTGTTGTTTCACTTCTTTTTAGTTGAACTACTGTTCCCATATTAGTTTAACAAATTCCCTGCTGCGTCATAAACGTTAATACGGAAGTATGCGCTTGAGTTACCATCAAGAAGATCGGCGTCAAGTCCAGACCCAGAACCATCAACAGTTTTAAGTTTATCTAAAACATCGGATGCAGTATACGAGGAAGATGCCAATTTTGCATCTAACTGAGTTTGAATCGCCGATGTAACGCCATCGATGTAATTAATCTCTGTTGTTGTAGCAGTGATACCAAGGTTTGTCAGTGCATTTGTAATTTGCGTATTTGTCAACGCTTGATTGCTGACATCGATTCTTAATCTGTTACCAAGTGCAGTCGAGATAGTTGACGCATAACTTGCATCGTCATTAATTGCTGCGGCGAGTTCGTTGAGTGTGTCTAGTGCAGCAGGTGCGCCATCAATAACATTGTTAATTGCTGTAGTAACATATGATTGAGTAGCAATTGTCGAAGTATCTACTGCGATTGCACCGCTAGTAATAGTAATTCCTGAACCTGCAGTAAAATGCGCACGAACATCACTCGCGCTTGGACCAGTGTAAGTAAAGACACCAGTTGTATTATTGTAAGAGAGCGAACCATCGCCGCCAGAATCAGTTACCGAAAGATCTGTTAGATCAATAAACCCTGATAATGCAGATTCTTTTGCCAGCGGAAATCCACCAGCAGTAGTTCCGTCGTGAACTACAACCGTATCTTTTGTTGTGTCGACAGTAACTTCACCAACAGCACCCGTAAATGTCGAATGTTGGGTAGTGGTTCCTCTTCTAAGTTGTAAAATCGTTGCCATTTGTATCTCCTAGTCCACTCTATTTAGGTATATGTTCCACCATCTAGAATGGCACCGTCTTCAATATTGTCCAAAGATGTTTTTAGAAGTTCGTGTCCACCAGCAGTCGATCCGTCATGCACTCTCAATGACCAGTTAGTTGTGTCTACTGTAACCTCTGCCTCTGCACCAGTAAATGCTTGGTGTTGAGTGGAAGTACCTCTTCTCAGTTTAACTCTTGCTGCCATTAGATACTCCCGTAATCTACAGAGTTATACGCAGCAACATCATCTGTGATTAACCCATAATCCAAATCAGTTAACTGATTGAGACGAACAATAGCAGTACCAGGACTTGTAGTTGTATCAACGTTAAAATCGCTGAATGCAGTATCCGCAAACGAAATTGTGGTAACGGAAGTTTCTCCCGTACCACCATCGACTCCAACACCACCGATAGAAACAATCGTTCCATCAGTTTTCTTAGAGAATAATTTTTTGTCAACCAAATTGACTGCGAGTTCGCCGACTGCTAGATCGCCAGCAGTAGGTGCTGCACCTGACGTTTCACTTCGTTTTATCTGGACTACTGTCGACACTCAGAACTTCCTTTTCATTTTGTTCCGCATCGTCAACGAGATATGGTTCATCTTCTTCGGTATATTTGTAATCAGATTTCAATTTACCATCAAGACCCATATAATCGGACTTCGGAACAGGGATATTTTGCATATCTTCTAAAATTTGAATCTTTTGCTGCAACTCCCGAATGGTTTCATTTGCCATTGTGAGTTGCGTATTCAGCATGATATTGTCAAGTGTCAATGCCTTCAGTCGTTCAGCAAGGTTTGCGATATACGAATTAATAAACTTAGTTTGATCCATTATGTATCTCCAAAAAAAGGGGGAGAGACCTTCTCTCCCCCATATTATATATTAGTAAGTTCCACCGTCGATATTACCGAACGTAGGAGCATTACCAGATCCGTTTGATAGAAGAACCTGTCCTGCAGTTCCAACCGCAGTAGCGCCGATCGCTGAAGTACCACCGCCGAACAGAACACCATTAGCAGTTAGCGAAGATGCACCAGTACCACCGTTTGGAACAGTGATTGCTGAAGCAAGCGACGAAACGGTTCCGCCTTCGAGGTTAGCAACGAGGGTTGCGATAGTGTAACCAGTCGCTGAAGTGTTAACAGTTGTAGTTGGCGCTGCTTGCGAGTCCTTGAAGAGTTTCCACTTACCGTCTGAAGCATCGCGGAAGATACCTGAGTAAAGGTCTTGTGAACCTGAAGTATCATACATACCGAACAGACCGATGTCAACTGCGTCAGTTGCATTGTTGTCGTTACCAACGAACACGAGAGGGTCAGTAACAGTCAGAGTTGTCGAGTTAACAGTAGTTGTTGTACCCGAAACTGTTAGGTTACCAGCAACAGTAACGTTTGCGCCTGAAAGAGTTAGGGCAGTAGTTCCGTCTGATGCCTTAATATCGTTTCCGCCGACAGTTAGATCGCCAGCAACAGTAACGTTAGCACTCGACATTGTAATGGCAGTAGTTCCATCCGATGCCTTGATGTCATTACCTTCAACCTTCAGATCGCCCTTGACAGCAACGTCACCAGTTGAGTCTGAAAGTGTCAGAGCAGTTGCACCGTTGGCAGTCTTGATATCATTACCACCAACCTTCAAGTCGCCAGTAATGGCAACATCACCAGAACCAGAGAAAGTAATGGCAGTAGCACCGCCATTCATCTTGATGTCATTACCACCAACTGTTAGATCGCCTACGAGAACAACATTGTCGGTGAGAGCAACAGTTACACCAGCATCTTCAGAACCTGAACCTGTAACAGTAATTTGGTTTGTAGTACCAGCAACAGTAGCAACATAGTTACCAGTCGTATCTGTTCCAAGAGCAACTGAGTTAGCAGCAATAGAAACAACACCTGCTTCAGTTACTGTAATGTCGCCTGAAAGACCAGCATAGATGTAATCGCCGATATTTTCGGCAGTAATTTTACGGTTTGCTGTTGCCGATGCATCATAAACAAGGAACTCATCACCGTCAGCAAGAGCAGTTACCTCAGTTGTTCCGTTTACGTCTACTGCAATACCAACTTGGTTGTCGGAAACAGTTGTTTTGATACCAGCAGAACCAGCAAAGGTCAGAGTCCCGCCAGTCGAGAAGGAATCAGTATTTGGAGTTCCTTGGTTGTCGCTGATTGTGAACGTACCTGATGGAATCGCTGCCCATGTGGTAACGCCTGAACCATCTGTCTTCAGATATTGATCAGCATCGCCATCGTTGGCAGGGAGAGTAAGAGTGTAATCAGCAGCAAGTGTATTTGGTGCCTTTACAGTAATCTTGTTAGAACCATTGTTTGTTGCTTCAGCGAAAGTCGCACCGCCGCCAACTGTTGAGGTAGCATCGATAAGACGAGCATCAACCTTGTCTGTAAAATACTTACCACCGACTGCGTGAATCGCAGCGGAAGAACCTTCAATCGATTCGATATAAAGTTTAGCACCAGCACCATTACCAGATGCATCCTGTGCATATGCCATTTCGCCTTCTAGGAGGTCCGATGTAGTTGGTGCAGTTGCGCCAGAACTTCTCTTGATTTGAATAATTGTTGACATTACATTTTCCTTTTTTGGTTATTATTATTTTAATACGTTCCGCCATCAATTGTGCCCAGATTAATATCCTCGGCAGGTGCTGCTTCCCACTTTCTTGTCGCTGAATTAAACACCAGCGTATAACCATCTTGCACCGTATCATCAACAACCACATTGCTCAAATTTTCGAGTTTTGCAGCG
>JACCDW010467434.1_pt1 | contig 14629 bp, 10 predicted proteins | sample 7449781 | NCBI WGS metagenome assembly JACCDW01 (sample SAMN15323449, study PRJNA562643) | freshwater metagenome | isolation source: river surface water | place: USA:Blue River Watershed | collected 2017-08-18
AAAAGGCCATCCAGATAATATTCATTGCCATAGTTGCATTGTTTGTGGTACTAATATAGCCCATTTTGCAATTAGAATTGTATTTTTGCGCCACTTAAAAAGAATCAGATATGGCATTACAAGCAGGCATCGTAGGATTACCCAATGTTGGAAAATCAACTTTATTTAACGCAGTAAGCAATAGTGCTAAAGCACAAGCAAGTAATTATCGTTTTTGTACCATTGAACCCAATGTTGGATTGGTAGACGTACCAGATTATAGATTGCAACAATTAGCTGATTTAATCAATCCGCAAAGAATTGTTCCTACTCAATTGGAAATTGTAGATATTGCTGGATTGGTTAAAGGCGCGAGTAAAGGAGAAGGATTAGGAAATAAATTCCTTGCCAATATTAGAGAAGTAAGTGCCATCATTCATGTGATTCGTTGTTTTGAAGATGAGAATGTGTTGAGAGAAGAAGGTGCTATCAACCCTATTGGCGATAAAGAAATTATTGAAACAGAATTGCAATTGAAGGACTTAGACAGTGTAGAAAAGAAAATGCAGCGTTCTGAGAAAATGGCTAAAACGGATCCCAAAGCAAAAGTAGAATTAGAAGTACTAAAAACTTGTAAGGCACATTTAGAACAAGGAAAAAGTATACGCTCATTAGGATTGACAAAAGAAGAAAAAGTAGCCATTGCTGATATTTTCTTATTGACAGAAAAACCAGTAATGTATGTAGCCAATGTGGATGAAAAATCAATGCACACCGGTAACCCCTATTCTGAAAAATTAGTGGCTATGGCCAAAGAAGAAGGTGCACAAGTAATTGTAATGTGTAATAATATCGAAGCACAAATAACCGAATTAGAAGATCCAGATGATAAGGCTTTATTTATGGAAGAATATCAAATGAAAGAGCCTGCCTTAAACCGATTAATACAATCTGCCTATAAATTGTTAAGCTTAGAAACCTATTTCACAGCTGGTGTACAAGAAGTGAGAGCTTGGACAATAGGAAATGGTTGGAAAGCCCCTCAAGCAGCAAGTGTAATTCATACTGATTTTGAAAAAGGATTTATCAAGGCAGAAGTAATTGCATTTGAGGATTTCATTAAATATAAAAGTGAGGCAGCCTGTAGAGAAAATGGGAAATTAAGAATTGAAGGAAAAGAATATATTGTAAAAGATGGAGATGTGATGCACTTTAGATTTAATGTTTAAAGAGGATTTCAGAAAGTAATCGTAACTTAAAATAACTTTTTCGCTATCACCCATAACCTTCTGTATATGATCAAAAAGTCTACCCTATTTTTTGTTGCTTTGTCAATGGGTTTTTTAGCCTGTAAAACTGCAGACCCCAACAACGGAGAAGCGCTAGCTAATGAGAATGCGATTGCCGCACCTACAAATTTACAATTTGAAATTGTTAGAGTGCTTTCTCATGATACAAGTTCTTACACACAAGGCCTTGAATGGATGGATGATCACTTATTGGAAAGTACAGGAAATTACAAAGAAAGCAAATTGCTTTTATTGGATTCCAATATGAAAAATAGTAAAGCCCCTGTCAAATTGGGAGAACAGTATTTTGGAGAAGGAGCTACTCGATTTAAAGATAAAATTTATCAACTAACTTGGAAAGAACACAAGGTATTTGTGTATGATGTAAAAACCTTTAAACAAATTGGCGAATTCTACTGGCCCTATGAAGGTTGGGGTATAACACATGACGATACTTCTTTAATAGTAAGTACAGGTGGCAGCAATATTTACTATGTAAACCCAATTGATTTTTCAGTTCAAAAAACCGTGGGGGTTTACAATAACTTTGGCTATGTGTCTAATATCAATGAACTAGAATACGTGGATGGTAAATTATACGCAAATATCTATTTAACAGATAATATCATACAAATAAACCCTATTTCAGGTAATGTAACCGCGACCGCTGATTTAACCAACCTATTAAGTTTAGCAGGTGTAAAAGTGGATCCAAGAACGGCAGACCCAGGTAAGGTTTTGAATGGAATAGCTTATCACAAAAAGAGAAATACCTTTTTTATTACAGGTAAGGATTGGCCTGTATTAATTGAGTTAAAGTTTAAATAGGATTATCCTATTTTCTTAATTTCATAAATAATAGAACTCGCTCTCTTCGCATTTTTCCAAGCATATATATTGGAGATACAACCAATTATAAATGCACGTGCTATTCCTAACACACCCGATTGCTTATATTTTTCACTAAGTAAACTCACATAAAAACTATCAAACCACATAGGTTTATATTGTAATATTTGAAGCTGATGTTGTTTGCAAAGTGTTTGTAAAGAAGCGGGCGTAAAATGATACAAATGTCTTGGTACATCGTAGGCTGCCCAAAATTCTTTATAGTAAGTAGCATCAAAACTAGTGTGATTGGGTACTGCAATAATTAACCTTCCGTTGTATTTTAATAATTTACAGAAGGATTCCATATAGGCAGTAAGATCATGAACATGCTCCAATACATGCCATAATGTAATTACATCAAAACTTTGTGGGGGTAAGTTATAAAGCGTCTCCGGAGTTTGTAAATGAATCCCATAATTAGCTGCTGCTCGATTTCTGCTAGCCTCGTCAGGTTCTAACGCAGTTACTTTCCAGTCTTTTTGAGCCATAGCATTAGCAAAAGCACCCGTCCCCGCGCCTATATCTAACAAATTGCCTTTATGGCCCGTAAATAAGGATTGAACCCAATTGGTTTTTTGAGTAAGCGTATGGGTACGTACACGATGGTAAAGTTTATTCATCCATCCCTCTTTTACATCGGAATGTGAAATATATTGTGAAAATTGATAGTAAGGTACTATCTCCTCTTTATTAGGAATTGGATTAGTAAACTGAAGTTGACAATGTAAACAACTCACAATAGTAAAAGGCGTTTGTGTTAAAGAATAGTCTTTACTATGTAGGAATATCTCAATATTATCTTTATGGCAAACGGGACATATAGTATTTGTTGAATACATGTAGTTAACTATATAATTTGTAATAAATTAATGCAAAAGATAATAAGGTAATAAGTAAAGCCCAAATCCACCATTTATCAATATTGGAATTTGTAGACTCAAGAGTATCTTCATATTGAGTCATAGCGTCCTGCGACAAAGTAATGTTCTTGAAAAAAGAGGAAGCATCGTAATGACTATTCCAAAGAAATTTATTTTCATGTTTATGGATAACACCTAAATTTCCTAAGGACATTTCAGTTAAATTATTTTCCAAAAATTCATTCCAAAATTGTTCATATTTTAAAACTGCCTGCTCTGTAGAAATGGACAACTCATCTGCCAAGAAAACATAAAATTGTTTGGACGGCTTATTGTCAATTGGATCTAAAATAATATTTTCAACAGGCGCAATAAGTTGGTTATCTTGCCAATAGGCATCTTGCTTGATCCATTTAAGCGTACCCATACCTGGGATGTCTAAATGATCATGTTGAATAAAATATTGTACTAGTGTATTTACCATAATTATTTTCTAAACGAATATACAACACCTGCAATTAATTGAACTCCTAAGGACGGATATTCTGACCATCTTTGCACAGGCTTGTTGAATAAATTATCCCCTTTTGCCCAAACACTCCAGTTTTTAGTTAATTTATAAGAAAATCCGGCATTCAATAAAAATGCGCCTTTTACATCAACAGGGAGGCTTGATGCATCCTGTTGTGTAGATCCACTCCAATACTGAACACCTCCATCTACTACCCATTTTTTATTGGGCAGCCAACTCAATTTGCTATTTAACTCAATGGGCAATATTCCCCAAGGCTTTACATTATCTTTAATGCCATTAAATTGAATATAGTTGAGTTTATTATTGATTTGCAAATGGTCGCTAAATTGATAGTTTAAATAGGCATCCACTTCAATGGTATTGGCCTTTGATTCAAAAATGGGCTGATAAAATAGCCCTTGGGTAGCATTATTATTGCTAATCACCCTGGTAAACAGAGGTAGATTTTTATATTCATTTATTGACAATCCAATTCCATAATTTAAACGTTTGTTTGCATTGATATGGACATTCACAAATTTACGATCACGCGTAGTTACATTCAAGGCTCTAGGCATTGTTAACCATGGGTTCACTTGCACTAAATTGGCATAATTTTGATTCGTCAAAATGGTATTCCAGCCAGCTGTTAAGAAGTAATTGGTATCTTTTAATTGTTTTTTGAATTCAATAATTGGAAATAAATTAAATCCTTCTGGTGTAGAAGCTGGACTCACCCCTATTTTGAAGTGGCTATTTAATTTATCAAACTCCAAATAAGGATCTAACCTAATTACACTTAATGATTGATTCGCTAACCCAATAGGATTGTATAAATTAAGCGTGTAATTAAAATCAAAATGAAAAAGAATCCCATTTTTCATTTTGGTAAACATGGGGCTCGACAAAGCAACCCAATTATTGGTAGCCCCTGCATAGCCTTCAAAATGTTCTATGGTGATAGCGGGTTGATATTGGATTTTTCTTGTTTTTAAATTTTGCCAACTTACATTAAAGCCCGTTAAGTAATAATTCTGTTTATAGTTATCAATAGGGAAATTACTGGTATCTTCTACTAAACCAAATCTATTTCGTTTACTTTGTTTGAAATAGATCTGAGTATATAGCTTATTATTATTGTTCACATTTATATCCCCAATATATTTAAATCCTATTTCTTTTAACCCTTGTAGAGGGTGCTCCCCATCAATGGATTCATTCATTAAATCAAAACTGTGATAATTCTTGTATACGTCTTGGAAGCTGGTATTAAGACCTATAAAATAATGGTTGTAATTACCAAAACCCACCTTCACATTCGTAGAATTCATTAATGGTTTTAAGGAATCTATTTTATAAGATCTAGGGATTAGGGTAATAGGTTTATATCTAAATGATAAATTTTGACTGGGTACCTGGTAATTTAATTGAACAGTGGTTGTATCGGTTTGAGCATTTGCATTCGAGAAATTTACTTTTGCAAGATTTTTCAATTGGGGCTTAAACGCGGATAATATCGTCACCACTTTCTCCGGAATTGAATCCACTTTTTGAGGCGTAAAATTGGCACTAGCATTTTTTGATATAGTATTCAAATAAGCAGCCTCATTATAACTTGCTACAGAAGGTTTTTTACCTCTTTTTACTTTAGCTATATTGTTGTTTTTCTTCTTAGCTTTTTTGCTTGTTTTTTTCTTAGTACTTTTTTTACTGGATTGGGTTGTTTTTTGCTTTTTAGTATTTTTTTTGGCGTATATGGATGAAGACATTAATCCAAACATTAATAATAATAAGCTATATTTTAAACAATATTTCATAGTGGTAGTTACTTTAGATTTGAATTATCTGTCAAAGCCTTTAATTTTGCAGCTGCTTCTAATTTGAATTCTTCAATGGTTGCATTTTCTGAAATGCTTTTAAATGTTGCAATTGCATTGAAGTTGTCTTTTTGAGCTGTATAAATGTCTCCAAGTAAGATATAGGTTTTGGTAACCCAATATTCATAGGAGGCTTGTTTTTGAATTACCTCAAATGCAGTTTTTTCTGCTAATGCTAATTTTCCCTCGTCAAAATAAAGTTTAGCAAGTAAAAAATGAGCCTCAGCTGTGAACAGAGAACTATTGTTCTTAATGACTTTAGTCAACAATTGTAAGGCACCAGATGTGTCCTTATTGGATATGCTATTATGGTACAATGCCATATTAGCCATGAGTATATCGTCTGTTGCTGCAGATTTATCCTGTAAAATTTGAGTTGCAATCTTAGCACAATCTGACCATTTTTTGTTCTTATATTGACACCTCAATAGTCCCTTTATAGCCTCCGCCTTATTCTCTTGTTGCGTCGCAATTAATGCCAGAATATTAAAATATTTTTCGGCAGTATCATAACGTTTTAGGTTAAAATAATTGAGTCTTGCAGAAAGCAAAGCGGCTCTTTCAGCATATTTATTGGGAGACTGATTGGCAACATTGCTAAAATATACTACTGCAGTGTCATATTGTTGTTGTGCATATGCAATTTCGGCAACAATATTATTAGCTTCAAGTTGATATTTACCATTTGGGAATTGGGTAAGGTATTTGCTGAAACCTTGTGCTGCTTCTGTATACTTCTTTTGATCATATTTAATAATGGAAGCCCTGTACGTTAAAGAGTCTTGTTCATTCAAGGAAAGTGGCATACCGAAATTGTTCATAAATTCAACAAACAATTCAGGAGTTTGCTCTTCCACAAAAATATTTCTAACAAATTCAATAGAGTTCTCACTCTCCGTTGACTTGGGGTAAGTACTTAGTAAATCTCTAAATGTTTGCAAAGCAACTTGGTTGTTGTTTAAATTAAAGTAAACAATGCCCAATTTATAATAAGCCTGTGGGTAATAGTTACCCGCATTTTTATCAAGCAATACCTTTGTTAATGGAGCAATTGCTTCTTGAAAACGCTCTTGATTGGTATAGGTGTCCGCCAGTTCCATAAGTGCATCTACCTTGTATATGGAATTTGCAAACTGGGTATCAAACTCATTTAAGATTTTAATTTTTTCATCTAGTTGATTCATTCCGCCCAGTAAGATCGCTTTTTGTAAAGAAGCATAATCTCTATAGTCTGGTTCCTCATTAATAATTTTCTGAAAAGATTGAAGCGCTAACTTGTATTGTTTATTCATCATTTGACAATCTACCAAACGAACAAATGCATCTTTTTGATAAGCTTCTATCCTATTACTATGATTATAATTGGAAACATATTGAAAGTTTTCACTTGCCTTATTATAATTGGACTTTTTCAAATAACAATATCCTAAGGTATATCTAGCGTGTCGTTGGGTCACTTCTCCTTGTTCAACTGGATCCTTTAAAAACTTTTCTAAGGATTCGATAGATTCATTAATTCTGCCCATTTTATAGGATAACTCCCCTATCCAAAATTGTGCTAATGGTAATACCTTAGCATTATAAGGTGTATTCCATAATTGATTTAGTAATATATAGGCTTTTTCTATTTGACCTTCATTAATATAGATAGTAGATCGGCCGTATAAGATATTGGGATATAATTTTAGCAAATCCATTCCAGGATTTTCTACACTCTCATAAGCTTCTAGCGCTTGAATGAAATTATTATTCAACGCAAGGGAGGTTACCCATAAGGTTTTGGCTTCTTCTAAATAAATTGAATTGGGATAGGTAGTTGTAAACTTATCTAATGCATAAACTGCATTACTATAATCTTTTAGTTCTACAGATAACTTCCCATAGTTAAATAAGGAGATTTCCTTTTGTGAAAGATTTATGCTTTTGGAGGAACAAATTAAAAATGCATTTTTAGCCCCTATTTTATTATTTACTTTCAAATAAGAAGTAGCTAATAAATACATACTATTTTGGCCTAATGAATCTTCTACATTCGCTAATTTTTTAAACCCATCAATTGCATTATCCCATTGCTGTGCTTGAAAATAGCAGAAAGACAATTGATAAAGGTCTTGGGGATCTACTTTTTGTTGTAATGCTAAATAACTCGCTAAATAAGGTAGGGCCTTGTCATATTCCTTCTTTTCAAACAACATATGACCAAGCAATTGTTTTAATTGTATGTCATAAAACTGCCCCTGAGATGCCAATGCAGTTTCGCAATTTCGCATAGCAGCATTAATATCACCAAGAAAATAATAAAGTTGACTAATATAAAAAGGGGTTAGTTTGCTATATGCTTTATTAGTAGAGGCAATTTGAAAATAACTCAAAGCATCTTTAAACTCTTTTCTTTCTAAAGAAATAAATGCAGCATAATAATTGGCGTCGGTGTAATAAGGATTTTCTTTTACTTGTCTAACTGCATTTAATAAACTGGTCGCCTTATCCCAATTACCCGCTTTGAAATGAAGATACCCTTGAAAATACTTCATTTGCAGAATCTCTGCATTGTCTAAATCATCAATATGGGTTCTTTCAAAAGATGAAAGCGCAGTCATATCCTGATGTTGTCTAAAATAATAGATGCCTAAATAGAAAGAGATCCTAGATTGATAAATTTTATTGCTTGTTTTACTAAACCAATCTAGTGCCTGTTTGTCGGCCATTGGTTTTTCTAAACTCAAACTAAGCACATGGTAATAATAATCAACAGCTTCTTGAGTATGTTTTATTTGATATGCAGCTTGAATTTGTTGAAAAGCGGCAAGGGAATCCCCTTGCTTTAAAGCATACAAGCCCTCCTCAAAGAGTTGATTTTGGGGATGTTTAAAATCAAAAGACTGACTATTAACTTTGGCACTAAATAGTACTAGTAAAAGCAGTATGGATAGACGCGATATACCATTGTTGAATGAGAACATAATGACTATGTTTATTAATATCCTAAAATTAAGCCCTCTTTATAAAACGTTAGGTTAAATAGAGTTATTGTGGAAAAACAGATAGATTGACTAATTTTGTCAACAATTATCCTAAAACCAAAGAATATGTTTGAATATAGCACCACAGTTCGCGTAAGGTATGCCGAGGCAGATCCTATGAATGTTGTTTATTATGGCAATTATGCACAGTATTTTGAAGTAGCCAGAGTAGAAGGTCTAAGATCTTTGGGGATTAGTTATAAAACCATTGAAGAGATGGGAATTATGCTTCCTGTTGTAGAACTGAATATTAAATACCTCAGACCAGCCAAATACGATGATTTATTAACCATTAAAAGTTATATAAAAACCCTCCCTACGGATCATCGAATTCAATTTGACCAAGAAATATACAATGAAGAGGGTAAGCTACTCACCATTGGGGTGGTGAAGCTCTATTTTATGGATAACCAACTGGGAAAAAGAGCCGAAATGCCCCTTTCTTTAAGGGAAAAGCTGGCTCCCTATTTTAAGGAAACTACCCTATAATTACATTATTTTGGGTTAACTTGCACCCTAATCAATTTTTCATTAATGAATTCAATTAAGGCCTCAATAATTACCATTGGGGATGAACTATTAATTGGTCAAGTCATTGACACCAATAGTGCATACATAGCACAATCTCTTAATAAAATTGGCGTATCTGTACAAAATAGAATTGCAGTGGGTGATGATAAAATGTCCATCATTAAGGCTATGAATAGTGCAGCTAAGGAAAGTCAAATTATCATATTAACAGGAGGATTAGGTCCAACTGCTGACGATATCACAAAACCCCTTTTAAATGAATATTTTGGGGGTCAAATGGTGATTCACCAGCCAACATTAGATCATATTACTGACTTATTTGTCAATAAATACAAGCGCCCAATGCTTGAGCGTAATCGTAAACAAGCAGAAGTGCCGAATGTTTGTGAAGTATTGTTCAACGAGACCGGAACAGCGCCTGGTATGTTATTTAAAAAAGAGGGAGTCCACTTTTTTTCTTTACCAGGAGTACCTCACGAAATGAGGTGGCTTACCGACCAATATATTATTCCCCATATTCAATCCAATTTTACTACTCAAGCTATTCTACATAAAACCTTGTTGACTGCAGGACTTGGTGAATCCTATTTAGCCGAAATGATAGCTGATTTTGAAAACGGATTGCCCTCCAACATAAAGTTGGCCTATTTGCCCAATTTTGGCATGGTTCGTCTAAGATTAACCGCTACCGGAATAGATGAAAAGTTATTGAAAATCAATATAGAAGAACATTTTGCTAAACTTAAATTAGCAGTTGGAGACTATTTGGTTACCGATTTGGACGAAAACATGGAAGTAGTGGTAGGCAGGTTATTAAAAGAGCGCAACCAAACGGTTTCCACCGCAGAAAGCTGTACTGGAGGTTATATTGGGCATTTATTGTCCAAACATGGAGGCTCCTCCCAATTTTATACTGGGGGCATCATTAGTTATGATAATAGAATCAAGACGGAGTTCCTGGATGTACCTGAATCCATTTTAACGACGGTAGGCGCGGTAAGTCAAGAAGCTGTTGAACAAATGGCAAAAGCGGTAAGAGAAAAAATGAATACCGATTATGCTGTTTCTGTTAGCGGAATCATGGGGCCATCAGGTCAAACAGACGAAAAACCGCTAGGAATGGTTTGGATTGGGGTGGCTAATAAAGAAAAAGTGGTTTCAAAGGTTTTTTACCTAAGATTTGATCGTTTACGGAATATTGAAGTTACTGCCAATCAAGCCATAAATTTACTTAGGTTATTAATTATCAATAAGATTTAGTCTTAAATTTGTCTAAAATTACCCCATATGCCTCTTGTTGATTTAGTGATGCCTAAACTGGGTGAAAGTATAATGGAAGCGACCATTTTGAAATGGCATAAGCAAGTAGGCGATGCTATTCAACTTGACGAAACATTATTGGATATCGCTACTGACAAAGTAGATAGTGAAGTGCCTAGTACTGCAGGCGGGGTCCTCAAAGAAATTTTATTTGAAGTCAATGCTGTTGTTCCAATTGGAACGGTAATAGCAAGAATTGAAACTGCTGGAGAATCTGTAAAAACTACCAATCCTGTTGCTGAATCCAAAGTAGTGCAACAGGCTGCTGCAACAACTCCAATTGTTACAACAGAACCCATTCCTACAAATAAGGTAAAGGAGGAAGTTGAAGAAGTTCCTTTTACACCAGCTCCACAAAATATACAGGTTCAAGCAAACAATTTGGATACTGGAATGACAGGGGAAGCAAAATTTTATTCTCCTCTAGTTTTAAATATTGCACAAAGCGAAGGTGTTGGATTGCATGAATTACAATATATCACCGGAACTGGAAGTCAAGGGCGTGTTTCTAAAAAAGATATCTTAAACTATGTAGCTGCAAAAAAAGCAGGGACTTTGCCGACCATCGCTAAACCTGAAACGCTTTCGATCCCTGTACCTGTAACTGTAGTGGCCACTCAAACAAGTACGCCCAATAAAAGTTTGGATCAATTATTAAACGACCAAAATAATTTTAGTAGTCAATCTAGTATAGCTAAAATTGCCAATCCAGAAGATGTCATTGTTACTGGGAATACAGAGATAGTAGAAATGGATAGAATGCGTAAACTGATTGCCAAGCATATGGTAGACAGTGTACAAACTAGCCCACATGTAACCTCTTTTGTAGAAGCAGATGTAACCAATATGGTTATTTGGAGGGATAAGGTTAAATCTCTTTTTGAAAAAAGAGAAGGCACTAAATTGACTTTTACCCCTCTATTTTTAGAGGGTATTGCAGCTGCTCTAGAACAATTCCCAATTGTAAATTGTAGTTTACAAAACGACCAGATAGTTTATAAAAAAGATATCAATATTGGAATGGCTACTGCCCTACCTACAGGAAATTTAATTGTACCTGTAATTAAAGGAGCCAACCAATTAAGTATTGTTGGATTAAGTAAAGCAGTGAATGGTTTAGCCAATGCTGCAAGAAACAATCAATTAAAACCACAGGATACCCAAGGGGGTACTTTTACCGTTACCAATGTTGGTACCTTTGGCAGTATTATGGGAACCCCCATTATTAACCAACCACAGGTTGCTATCCTCGCTTTAGGCGCCATAAAAAAACGTGCTGTCGTTATAGAAACACCACAAGGTGATGCTATTACTATTCGCTCCATGATGTATTTGTCAATGAGCTACGATCATAGAATTGTAGATGGGGCTATAGGTTCACAATTTTTGTCAGCAGTTGCTAAAACATTTGAAAGTTGGGATCCTAATAGACAATGGTTCCAATACGTTTAATATCTGATCCTAGAACTTACAACTATAATAAGCCCTTGATGATTCAAGGGCTTATTATTTTTAAATACATGTATAAAGTAGGAACTTATTGTAATCCCCAATCACGTCCTTTCATAATGGCTGGCACCCCTTTACTCATCCAAGTTGGCATCGGTGCTCCTTGTAGATAATGATCAAAGAACTGTTGCTCTCTAATTTGTATATCTTTTTTATTCTTACGTTCAATTAAATTATGAGCTTCATTATTGTAAACTAACATCCACATTTTCTTATTCAATCTACGCATGGCTGTGAAATATTCAATTCCTTGATACCAAGGCACTGCATCATCTGCGTCGTTGCTCATAATGACCAAGGGAGTAGTTACCGCTGGCAAAGAGAATAACGGTGAGTTTTTAATATACAAATCGGGGCGTTCCCATAAACTTGCCCCAATTCTACTTTGCGTTTTCTCATATTGAAACTGTCTATTCATACCCGTACCCCATCTAATTCCACCATAAGCACTGGTCATATTCACAACAGGTGCTCCTGCCCAAGCTGCCGCATATAAATTCGTTTTTGTGATTAAATAGGCAATTTGATACCCACCCCAACTTTGACCTTGTAAACCCACTTTGGTACTATCAATAAATCCTTTTTGGATCATTGCCCTAGTACCACTTAAGATATAATCATAAGCCCCTTGTCCAGGATATCCTTTTTTATACCAAATGTCTGGAACAAAAACAACATACCCCCTACTCACAAAAAATGAAATATTTAATCTTGAACCCGTTGGTGCTGGGGGAATATAATTATGTACCGTTTGATTATTTCTTTCATAGAAATAAACAATCATAGGATATTTTTTAGTGGCATCAAAGTTTTCTGGGGTATACAAAACTCCTTCAGCCGTCTTTCCTGTATAGGCTTTCCATTTAACAATTTCAGAACGTAACCAATTGTAATTAGCTTGTTGTGGATTGATACTAGAAAGCGGGTTAGGATTTTGTTTTACTTTATCTAAGGTATAAACATAAACATTGGGTGCTGTTTTTTCATCTTCTTGTAAAACAGCGATCGTGTTGGTATTTTTGGCCCCTACAATAGTAGTATAATGCATAGGCAAATTATTAATTTCAAAACTTTGATTGGATCCTAATTGTAAGTGAACCAAAGACTCCGTTTTGTTATTTTCATTAAACCCTTTTAATAAAATGGCAGAAGTGGAGCTAAGGGTATTTCTATCTTTATCTGTTTCCACAAAACGATAAATTGTTTTGTTCTTTCTTCCATTTGTCAAAGCAATAGATGGCTTTATTCCATTCGCATCAACTAGCCATAAATCATATCGATCATAAACGATCAAATGTTGATTATCATCCATCCATTTTGCAATACCATAGGCATTGGGATCGTCAGGCACATCATTTTCTTCATCATATAATGAATACTTAATGTCTTTAGCTATTTGCATTTGCTTGCCTAAAATTGCATCATAGGCCATGTATTTTTTTCGAGCTTCATCATAATACACCAATTTAGTGCCATCATAAGCGGCTGACATTAAATTTCCTTTCCAGGCTTTTTGAATTAATGTTCTTTTACCATTCTCGTTATGTATCGCATATATATCTTTTAAACTATAGCCCTGCCATTGACTAGCAAGGGCGTAATTTGAATCCAAAATTGCATAAGTAAGTAATCCATCTCCTTCTTTAGTCGACATCAAATCACGTTCTTTTATTTTTCCTAAATAAGTTAGGGAATTGCTTTGAGTATGATAAAGTACGGTTTCTGTACTTTTTAAACTTGCATCTAAATTCTTTAACTGCATAGGTTGTAAACTTGCATCCTCATAATGCCAAATATCTAAACTTGCACGCTCAAATTCAGGCAAACTAGTGTCTTTTACTGGCAATATTGGCTGTATACCAAACTCTAAATGAGCTCCAGATTTACTAAATTGTAATTTACGATCTCCACCAATGGTGTATTGGGCTGGCAAATCAGGATGTGTTCTTTTTACAATTCTTGAAGCGGTATCAGCATCCGCTTTGTAAAAAGCTAAAGTATAATTTTTTTGGAGCCCCTTGTCTGTACTGTCTTGTTCAATTAAATAAGCCAATTGTTTGTCAGATTCATCCCAACAAAATCCAGTTGCAGAATTAAAATGACTACTAATTACTTTGCCAACAGAATCAGCGATAGTGACTAATAATACTTTTGCAGGGTTAGATTTACTCTTTACTTGGTACATAACACAACCTAAAGCCTTTGGGTGTAGACTATAGGAGGCTATATTATTATAGCTATGATTGGTATTTGAATTTAAATCTCTTAAAATAAGTTCAGACCCTTCTTTATTAATATCGCCTTTCTTATCTTTCAAATAAGCCAAAACCCCATTGCCATGTTCAGCTATTTGAAAACTTTTTACAGCAGGAATTTTTTCCATACGATTCTCTTTCAAATGCACAATGACCATACTATCTTTTGGCATTTCATCGGGTTTCTTTTTGTCAATTTTTGCTTTTCTTATTTCGGCAAATAAAGGACTAATCTTAGCAATTAAAAATTGACCGTCTTCTGAAAAAACTGGCTTAGTGCCACGTTCAATTTTTAAATCAGACCCTGCCTTAAGATTTCTAATGACCAAAACACCATCTCCTTCTTGAGGGGTAATATTATAAACTACAAATTCACCTTGTGGATGCGCTACCACTTCTTTAATGGATTGCCATGCATCATAAACAGTATGGTCTAATACTTTTTTTTGTCCCATTACCGTTGTTGTTACCAACACAAAACAAGCTAAGAGTCCTTTTTTCATATTAAAGATTTATTATATAATTTAGTCAACTTTTTAATCGAATAATTGTTATGTAATTTATTAAAATGTTATTGATTA
>JACCDW010024504.1_pt1 | contig 14625 bp, 13 predicted proteins | sample 7449781 | NCBI WGS metagenome assembly JACCDW01 (sample SAMN15323449, study PRJNA562643) | freshwater metagenome | isolation source: river surface water | place: USA:Blue River Watershed | collected 2017-08-18
AGCCCAGACGTTCGGTTGATTCGGTCGGCACGATGCTCGATTCAACCGACTACCGCCGGTCAAACAATATCCGGGCTGCGTCATATGGCCACTATCTGGCCAAAAGGAAAGTCATGTCCTTCGATTCGTTGGGGCTCGCCCCCGCTTTGTTGTCTTCCATTGAACGCACCGGATTCACCACGCCGACGCCTGTCCAGCTGTCAGCGATTCCCGCCGCGCTCGCCGGCGCCGACCTGATGGTTTCGGCGCAAACAGGCAGCGGCAAAACCGCAGCCTTCATGCTGCCTGCACTCAACCGCATCGCCCACAAACCGGCGAACAAAGGTCGTGGCGTGCAGGTGCTCGTTCTCACCCCAACCCGTGAACTAGCCTTGCAGGTTAGCGAAGCGACCGCGATGTACGGCAGTAACCTCGACGACCTGCGCGTCGCGACCGTTGTCGGCGGTATGCCTTACGGCGCCCAGCTCAAAGCGCTTTCACGTCGTGTCGACGTGTTGGTTGCTACGCCAGGCCGACTGCTTGATCACCTGCAAGCACGTCGCGTTGATTTATCAACCGTACACACTCTCGTGCTCGACGAAGCCGATCGCATGCTCGACATGGGCTTCATCGATGACATTAATACTATCGTTGATCGCTGCCCCGAATCGCGCCAAACGCTTTTATTCTCAGCCACCCTCGATGGCACCGTCGCAAAACTTGCAGCACGCATGATGCGCGACCCACAGCGTATCGAGATGACTAGTCAATCCGACCGCCATGCCAACATTACGCAAAGCCTGCTGTACGCAGACGATGCTGGTCACAAACTGCGCTTGCTCGATCACTTGTTGCGCGACGCCTCGATGGATCAGGCGATTGTGTTTACTGCGACCAAGCGTGGCGCGGATGATTTGGCTGAGCACTTAGCTGATACAGGTTTTTCTGTCATGGCACTTCACGGTGACATGAACCAGCGTCAACGCTCGCGCACGATTTCCGAAGTACAGGATGGTCGTGTACGCGTTCTGGTCGCGACTGACGTCGCGGCACGCGGTATCGACGTTCAGGGGATCAGCCACGCAATCAATTACGACTTGCCGATGCAGCCAGAAGACTACGTGCACCGTATCGGCCGCACTGGCCGTGCCGGACGCGATGGCTCGGCCTTTACGCTGGCCGTGCACAGCGAGCGCCACAAAGTGCGCCGTATCGAGCACTTCATCGGCTACACGATTCAATCTGACGTGATTGCTGGACTCGAGCCACAACGTACACCAAGCGCGCGCCCTGAGGGTGCCTCGCGCGGCGCGGGTGGTAAGAGAGGCGGTCGCTGGAGCAACGACCGCAGCGGTGACCGCTTTGGCAGCACGAACGATCGCTACAACCCGCGTGAACCACGCGCCTTTGTGCCGCGTGGAGACAAGCCTGCCTTCGGCACGCGCGGTGACAAACCTGCCTACGCGCCCCGAGGCGATAAGCCTTTCGGTGGTGATCGCGAGCGAAGCTTCGCTCCACGTGGTGATCGCCCGGCTTTCGCACCACGCGGAGATCGTCCCTTCGGTGGCGATCGTGACCGCAACTTTGCACCGCGCGGTGACAAACCCGCTTTCGCACCGCGTGGCGATAAGCCATTCAGTGGCGAGCGCACACGCAACGACAATCCTTACGCGAGCCCACGCGCCGATCGTGCACCTGCTGACCGTCCTGCCTATGCAGGTAAGCCAGCGCGACCAAGTCGCGAGTTCGCGCCACGTGCGGGCGCGCCTGGTGGCAAAACATTCGCACCTCGTGGCGATCGCCCCACTCGTGCAGGCGCACCACGTCCTGGCGCTCCACGTGCTGCGGCAGGTGCGCGACGCGGCTTTAACTTTGACGGCGGTCGCCGTTAAAGTAGCGCCTTAAGTCGCGCAGCAAGGAAGAATCGCAGTGCAAACCGATACCTCCATTTCGGTTAGCGCTGATGCGATGGCCCACAGCCAGCGTGTCAGCGCTTTTTTGCACCAACGCATCGCCGAGGCGGGCGGTTGGTTGCCGTTTAGCGAGTGGATGCACGAGGTACTGTATGCACCAGGCTTAGGCTATTACGCAGCAGGCACTACAAAACTCGCTGATTCCAGCGCAAACTCTACAACACAACTAAGCGGGGACTTTGTCACTGCCCCTCAGCTCACCCCATTGTTTGGTCAAACACTCGCTAAGCAAATTGCAGAGGTGCTCGTCCAAACGAATACTTCACACGTACTCGAGTTTGGCGCAGGCAGCGGAGCCTTAGCGCAAGCGATCCTCTCGGCCTTGGATGATCAAGGATTGACGATCCGCTACAGCATCCTTGAAGTATCTGCAGACCTCAGGGCTAAACAACAGGAGCGACTCGTACACTGGGGAGACCGCGTGCAATGGCTAGATCGCGCGCCCGAACAGTTCTCCGGCTGCATTGTCGCCAACGAGGTCTTGGATGCAATGCCAGTCGATTTATTTCGATGGACAGCACAAGGCACCCTACACGTGCGTGGCGTCAAGTCAGTACTGGGCCATGATGGCTCGCGAGAGTTCGCTTTCGAAGATCGGCCCGCGCCGGCAGCACTCGTCAGTGCGATGCAAGACCGAATGCCGGCTCTGCCGGATTATCAATCAGAGATCAATCTTCAAGCGGAAGCCTGGGTCCGCAATCTCGGCACTTGGTTAATACGTGGGGCCGCTCTGCTCATCGATTATGGCTTCCCGCGGCACGAGTACTACCATCCGCAGCGTCATCGCGGCACGTTGATGTGTCACATTCAACATCGGGCACACGATGATGTATTTTTGGCACCAGGACTGCAAGACATCACAGCACACGTAGACTTCAGTGCGGTCGCACAGGCCGCGGAGTATGCGGGACTCGACGTGCTCGGCTACACCTCTCAGGCGCGCTTTCTTTTGAATACAGGGCTGGCCGAGATTCTCGCGGCGTACACACCGGAATCGCCTCGCCTACTCGCTCAGGCGAATGGCGCTGTGCAGAAACTGATTTCGGAAGCTGAAATGGGTGAATTATTTAAAGTAATTGCTTTGGGCCGCGGTATCGACACACCCCTCATCGGGTTTGCGCGCGGCGATCGGCGAGGATCACTGTAGCGCTCATGACAATGCGCTCAGCAACGCGTCTAATCGAGCCTGACGGACAGCGGATTTGATTTCTGAGGGATGCGCGACCTGCTTCGCCGCTAGACCGGCATCGACCCCAAGCACACACACCAAGCGCTGTTCCCATTGCGGAATATTGACATCCACGATAACGGCCGCAGCCCGTAACAAGGCGCGCAAACGATCCGGCTTGCGTAAGGCATCACATGCTTCAAAGAGACTCAGAATCGCGTCTGCTGTCTGATCCGCTTGCATCGCCTTAAGGACAAGCGGCAAGAGACGTGCCATATCTGCGCAATCACCAGGTACACGCAGATGTCTCGACAAAGAAACACTATCATCCGTACTCAAACAAAATAATGCATACCGTGCCTCCAGAGGCAACGCATGCGCTTGTGGGCTATCGATTGCTTGGAGTACGCGATCACTTTTTTGCCACTGTGGCATCACCCGCGGCAATACTCCTGCCGCATCCAGTACAGCGATCATGCGCGACGGCTGTGCACATAACAAACCACGAGAAAGCTCTTGCCAAACCCGCTCTGGCACAAGCGCATCCACCTCGCCGTCTTCTACCATGGCGCGGCAGAGCACCATCGTTTCCGGTGCAACCGTGAAATCCACAAAACGTGCCGCGAAACGCGCCAAGCGCAGAATTCGGACCGGATCTTCTTTAAACGCGTCGCCCACATGTCTAAATACACGCGCCTTAAGATCCACCTGACCCTTTAAAGGATCGATCAAGGCACCCGACTCAGTTTGTGCGATGGCGTTGACTGTCAGGTCTCTACGACGGAGGTCTTCTTCAAGTGTGACATCCACGCCGGTGTAAAACGTGAAGCCCTGATAGCCTCGTCCGGATTTACGTTCGGTTCGTGCGAGTGCGTACTCTTCTTTGGTGTGCGGGTGCAAAAAGACAGGAAAGTCACCGCCAACTGGAATAAATCCACGCTTCACCATTTCTTCCGGTGTTGCGCCAACGACCACCCAATCACGATCCCCATGCGGCAAGCCAAGCAAAGCATCTCGTACGGCGCCGCCGACAACATAGACCTGCAAGCCAGCGACGACCGAGTCAGCACTCACGGCAAGGGGCTGCGCGCGTAGGGCTGAGGATCAATCTGACCCAAGCGCTGCTTGAGCGACTGAGGTTGCCCCGTAAAGAGGGCAGCGTAATACGTTGCGTTCGACATGACTTTCTTGACGTAGTCGCGCGTTTCGTTAAAAGGAATCGTCTCAGCAAAAATTGCTCCTTCGACAGGCGCGCTCAAACGCGAGCGCCACAACATCGGACGACCGGGTCCCGCGTTGTAACCGGCGCTCGCCAACACCTGCGACCCACCCAAATCAGACTGCACCATGCTCAAGTAGCTGGTCCCGAGTTTGGTGTTGGTATCGAAGTCGTTGACTTTGCCTGGTGTGAAGTCCTTCATCCCGATTTTGTTGGCCATCCAGCGTGCCGTGGCAGGCATCAACTGCATCAGACCCGAAGCGCCGACGTGGGAGCGCGCATCCATGATGAATAAGGATTCCTGTCGAATCAAACCATACACCCATGCCGGATCGACATCTACCGCACGCGCCTGCTGACTCACGCGGGACTCGAACGGTGCCACGAAACGCTGGGTGAAATCGACTTCTTTTTTCGTACGCCCAGACGTGACCACAACGCGATCATAAATGTGCTCTTGTCGGGCAAGCTCAGCTGCGGCAAGCAGCTCGCGATCGCTCATCCCGATCAGGCTGAAGTTCCATTCCGGCACAGCGTCTGTACGCCATCCCCGCTTAAACAGTGTGACGGCTCGCCGTAATCCCGGATTCGCGCGTGCCTGCGCAAGCTCCTGCGCCGTTACCGGCGCTGGGCGATCCGGTACTGCAATCGACTTACCCAACTCCTCTGCTGCCAGCTGACCATAGAAGCTGTATTCCGTTGCAATCGAAGCGTACGCCTTTTGCGCATCGTCTTTCTTGCCGGTCGCCGCTAGCCCGCGCGCTTTCCAATACACCCACGTGGAGTCCGCCTTCTGCGCTGCACTCATCTGGTCAATGTGGCGAATCACCCAGGCCCAGTCAATCTTTGGCTGTCGCAGTGCGGCGCGTACACGCCAGGCCTCGTTGTGTACCGATAAACGCACACCACCCGACTCCTTGTACCATTCAAGCGCACGCGGATCGAGGTGCATCATGCCCCATAAGCCGAGCTGTCCATAAGCCCATTGCAGATTTTTCTTTGGCAGGCGCGAACTCCACGTACCTTGCGTCGCAGCCACCGCTGCACTCAGATCGGTACGTGCAAGACGCGCAAGCCCCATCGCGACGATTTCTGCGCGCAAGCCGGAGACAGAACCCGTCTGCGTTGCGAGCCATTTAGCCGGCGCAGCCATCATCGCATCGTAAGCGCTCAAATCGACGGAATCAAAAATGTACGCTGCAAATTTTTTAGCGTCCGTCGTCTTGTTATCTTCGACGGCGTCAAGCAGGTAGGGCAGTAAATCTTCGTTACTTAGTACCCGATCGGCCACCAATTGATCGAATAACTTCCAACAAGCAGGTGCTGGAGCGAACACCCTCGTGGCATCGAGCACTGTCGCGCGGCGTCCCGTCATATGGGCAGCCTCAAGCTGCGCACAGGAAAGATTGTTGCTGCTTTGACGCACCCCGCCAAGGTCTTTAGCCGTACCAAAGTCACCTTGCCTAACCGCGGTCAAGATCCAGTCTGTCCGTAAGCGGTCCGCGAGATAAGAGCCCTTATGTCGCTCTAGGAAACCCTCGATCTCTTCACGCGCGCCCACTGCGTTGTACGACCAAACTTTAGTACGCATGTACCAATACTCTGGGTAAATCGCCAAAATGTCACCGCGCGCCTTGGGCACAAAGCTCGCGAGTTGTGCGAACTGCTTGTTGTTTAAGGCTTGACGGGCTGCGGCGACTGCTTTCGCCGCCGAAGTGGATTCGGGGTCTGCAATGGTTCCAGAGCTTGGCACCGTATGGGCACTCAGCGCTCGACTCGTGGCAGCCGACGAGCTTGCGGGCGCAGTCTCGGGTTTGACGCTCGGTGTAACGGTGCGAGGCCCAGCTTTAGGAGCGGCGTTCGAGGCGCCGCCCGGCGCATTAACCGGCACCAACGTGCCATCAGACCGCAACACAAATTGCTCAGTCGTTGTACCCGCAGAGGCATCAGATTGCGCTTGCACACCCGCGTTCAGCAGCAGGCTAGCCAACGCTGCAGCCGCAACAGCCTTCAGATTCTGGTATCTTGGTCGAACGGTCATAAATGATTTCTCAATCCACATTTGGCGATCAACGCTCCTATATGTTGAAGAATAACGCAGACACGCTCAGGATGCGCCTTCGCGAGCTCCGAAAAGCGATTCCGATTGATCAACGTCAACGGCACAGCAACCTGCTCTGCGCCCAAGTTCGCAGCTGGTTCAGTCAACGCGGCGAACCCACTTTGCGGGGACGGGTGGTCGCCGGTTTTTGGCCACTCGCCGACGAACCCGATATTCGTCTACTGTTGGTGTGGCTCCATGAGCAAGGCGCACATGTCGCGCTGCCCGCAGTTCCGGGGCCCAAGATGCCGCTCGAGTTCCATCGCTGGATGCCATGCGACGGTCTAACTGAGGGTGCTTTTGGTGTGCAGGAACCAGCGCGCACGCGTCCACTGACACCAGATGTCGTACTGGTGCCGACACTTGGTTTTGGCCCGCGTGCGGAGCGCCTAGGGTATGGAGGCGGGTATTACGACCGCACCCTGGCGAAACTTTTTGCAGAGAATCCCGCTCTGATCACGATTGGTATCGCATGGAATGAAGGACGGATTCCAGATGATGCAGGGTTTGCAGTCGCGGCGCATGATTTCGTTTTACATGCGATCGCGACACCGACCGGCTGGGTGCCGAGAGCCCCGATGTAAATCCCCCAACTCGTCCACACATCATCACCCTTGAATTGTTTGATCTACCTCATAACGTGTAGGGGCAAACGACCATTTGCCGCACACTATCAAGTTAAAATGAGATCTAATTCGATAATGACCGGAGCACTAAATGAAACTCTCAAAACTACTACATAGCGTAATGCTTGCCACCGGTTTGGTCTCGATGACCTTAGCCGGCACGTCGATGGCACAAAGCTTCCCAACAAAACCCGTGACGCTTGTCGTGCCATTTGCTGCAGGCGGCCCAACTGATATTCTGGCTCGCACACTCGCGAACGCCATGACAAAGAATCTTGGACAAACAGTTGTTGTTGAAAACCGTGCAGGTGCAGGCGGAACGATTGCCTCAGGTGCTGTCGCGAAAGCAGCTCCGGACGGCTACACATTGCTGATCCATCACAACGGCATGGCCACAGCCCCAACGCTCTACCGCAAGCTGCCCTTTAACGCATTAACCGACTTCACCTATATTGGCCTGGTTGCTGACGTTCCCATGACTCTGCTTGGTCGCAAAGACTTGCCACCAAACAACATTGCCGAGTTCATCGCCTATGCCAAGGCGCAGGGCAATAAAATCAACCTCGCGAACGCAGGTCTGGGAGCAGTGTCGCAACTGTGTGGAACTCTCTTGCAACAGGCGCTGGGCGTCGGCTTTACAGCCATTCCCTACTCCGGCACTGGTCCTGCAATGATTGCACTGGTGGGCGGTCAGCTCGACGTACTGTGTGACCAAACGACACAAACGCTGGCACAAATCAAAGCAAAAACTGTCAAGCTGTATGGCGTGACATCTGCTGAGCGCTTGTCCTACCTGCCAGACACCCCAACCCTGCGTGAAGGCGGTCTGAAGGATTTCGAAATCGTGGTTTGGCATGGCGTGTATGGTCCGAAGAACATCCCCGCGCCAGTAGCTGCACGCTTAAACGAAGCCCTCAAGGCTGCGCTCAAAGATCCAGCGGTCGTCTCAAAAGCGGCTGACCTCGGTGCCGTCATCGTTCCTGAAGCCAAGCAAACGCCTGAAGCTCTACAGGCTTGGGTGAAGGACGAAATCAACAAATGGGCGCCATTGCTTAAGGCTGCTGGCCAGTACGCTGACTAAGTCCATCAGACCGGATTACTTTTTCAGCAATCCGGTCGCGCTGACATAACAAAAGGGGCCTCATCACGAGGCCCCTTTTTATTTTATTTACTAGCTTCAGTCGACAGTCAAACTTGCTTATCTTTTCAAACCACGCCAGATCGCCAACGTCGCTTCAGCATTGTTCAATGTATAGAAATGTAAACCAGGCACGCCGTTGTCGAGCAAGGTCTCACATAACTCGGTGACGACATCCGCACCAAATGCACGAATCGACTCTTTGTCATCACCCATCTCAGCTAAACGTAGACGGATCCAACGAGGCACTTCCGCACCACACATATCTGAGAAGCGCATCAACTGTGTGTAATTGGTAATCGGCATGATGCCAGGCACGATCGGAATATCAATACCTTTTGCCTGAACGCGGTCCACGAAATCGAAATACGCATCTGCATTAAAAAAGTATTGCGTGATCGCGCTGTCGGCGCCAGCACGCACTTTGCGTACGAAATGCATCAAATCTTGCTCTGGACCTGCGGCCTGCGGATGCATCTCTGGGTACGCAGCAACCTCGATATGAAACCAGTCGCCCGTCTCTTTACGAATGAATTCGACTAGGTCATTAGCATGGCGCAACGCACCTGCGGCATCAGCGCCCATCCCTGAAGGCATGTCACCACGTAACGCAACAATACGTTTGACACCCTCTTGCCGATAGCGCTGCAACAAAGCACGCAGATCATCATGGGATGCACCAATGCACGACAAATGAGGCGCTGCATCACACCCCAACTCGCGCATCGTCCGCACGGTGTCCAGCGTGCCCTCACGGGTCGATCCACCGGCACCAAAGGTCACGCTTACGTAATGTGGCTGAATCACCAACATCTGTTTCGCGCCCTCGATCAGACGCTGCTGCGCTGCTGCGTCGCGAGGGGGGAAAAATTCCAGGCTAAACGCCTGGCTGTTTGGAGTGGTCATTTATTGATTAAATTCGACAAGAAGCCTGAGATCAGGCTGTAGAGAATCGCGCCACCAACCGCCCACCAGAACCCATTGACTTGAAAACCTTTCAAGATGGAACCAGCGAACCAGAACATCAGCGCGTTCAATACCAACAAGAACAAGCCGAGGGTGACGATCGTGATGGGCAGGGTCAACAAGACCAACACGGGTTTGACCAACATATTGATTAGGCCCAGCACCAGTGCTGCGAGCATGGCAGACCCAAAACTCGCAACAACAATACCTGGCAACACATAGGCCACCACAAGCAATGCTACAGCGTTCAATATCCAGACTAACAATAATGTCATCATTTCTATCTCCGGTGAGCATTGCTTACGGGTGTGTATCGGACAATCCAACAAACACCCGTGAACGACTAAACATCAATAACGATATGCATCGCCCTTAAAAGGACCTTCCTGCTTCACGCTGATGTATGCCGCTTGTTGCGGGGTCAGTGTGGTCAGGTTGGCGCCGATCTTCTTGAGATGCAAACGTGCAACTTTTTCGTCGAGGTGCTTAGGCAAGACATAAACCTGACCCGACTTGTACTGGTCGTTACGGCTGAACAATTCGATCTGTGCCATCGTCTGGTTGGTAAACGAAGACGACATCACAAACGAAGGATGGCCTGTACCGCAGCCCAAGTTCACCAGACGGCCTTTCGCCAACATAATGATGCGCTTGCCGTCAGGGAAAATGACGTGATCGACCTGTGGCTTGATCTCTTCCCACTGGAGGTCTTCAATGCCCGCAACATCGATTTCGTTATCGAAGTGGCCGATGTTACAAACGATGGCTTGGTCCTTCATCCGCTCCATGTGGGCGCGCGTGATCACGTTGTAGTTGCCGGTTGCGGTCACGAAAATGTCGGCCTTGTCCGCAGCTTCTTCCATGGTCACAACCTTAAAGCCTTCCATCGCGGCTTGCAGCGCGCAGATTGGATCGATTTCTGTGACCCATACTTGTGCGCGCAACGCAGCGAGTGCTTGCGCCGAACCCTTGCCCACATCACCGTAACCTGCAACAACAGCAATCTTGCCAGCGATCATGACATCGGTTGCGCGTTTGATACCGTCAACCAACGATTCGCGGCAACCGTACAAGTTGTCGAACTTGGACTTTGTCACAGAGTCGTTCACGTTGATCGCAGCAAACGCGAGTTCACCTTTTTTCGACATCTGGTACAGACGATGTACGCCTGTGGTTGTCTCTTCTGTCACGCCCTTGATCTGCGCGAGACGTGTGGAGTACCACTTTGGATCTTTCTTGAGCTGCGCCTTGATTGCGGCGAATAAGACTACCTCTTCTTCCGAAGTTGGATTGTTCAACACAGAGATATCCGACTCAGCTTTCGTGCCGAGGTGCAGCAGCAGTGTTGCATCGCCACCGTCATCCAAGATCATGTTGGCTTGCTTGTCGCCTGGCCATTCAAAAATCTTGTGGGTGTATTCCCAGTATTCGACGAGTGTCTCGCCTTTCTTGGCGAATACAGGTGTGCCGACTGCAGCAATTGCGGCAGCAGCGTGATCTTGCGTCGAGAAGATGTTGCAAGAGGCCCAGCGCACTTCAGCACCCAAGGCCTGCAGGGTTTCAATCAGCACAGCCGTTTGAATGGTCATGTGCAGGCTGCCCGTAATGCGAGCGCCTTTGAGTGGCTTGGTCATCGCAAATTCTTCACGCGTGGCCATCAGACCAGGCATTTCTGTTTCAGCGATCAGGATTTCGCGACGGCCCCAATCGGCAAGACCGATATCGGCAACGATGTAATCAGCAAATTTTTCTTTTACAGCATTCATGGCTAAGTAGGCTCCGGTAAGCCTGCTCGCAACGCAAATGGGGCTGTATGTACGGCTCCACCACAAACGCTGCTAAGACAGGATTGGGTGAGCGCCGTTAAGGTCGGGAAATGCCGACGGTAACGTGGAAGCTTCTGAGCCTGGCGGAAAATCGGGACAACAAACACCGTTCCGTCGCAACGCTCCTCAAAAGCAAGACAATTGTAGCCCGTTTGAGGGTCTTTTGCAGGGTTTACCCACCTACGAGCGAATATTCCAAACTAAAGACCTTGATGTATTTAAGCGATTAACGCGAGCCTTACGCCTTGGGAGGCAAGTGTAGCGCCACGATATCGTCCGCTGGATTGCCATGGAACGGATAACGCGTGCGCACAAGCGGATCGTGGCCAGGAATGATGTGCTGGGGAGAGGCCGCAGCCGCACGCAGCGTGTCGTAGCCGGCCAACATCTCCCCAATATGAAACACAATGGGGAAGGGAGAGGGCTTTTCCATGTTGTCGTAATAGTGACTGGCATCAGAAGCCAACACCACCCAGCCCCGCGCTGTATTCACACGCAAGGACTGCAGCCCCTTGGTATGCCCGCCGATTTTGATCAACTCGATCCCAGGCGCAAGCTCTTCGCGTCCATCGTGAAACACCACGCGATTGGCGTAGAGACGTCGAATGAGAGACACCACATCCTCCACGTCATACGCGTGACGGAACAACCCGTGGCACATGTGACGACCACAGGCGTAGTCCACCTCGCCATCTTGCACGTGGAACCGGGCATTGGGCAATAAATCAATATTCCCCGCATGGTCGTAGTGAAGATGCGTCAGCACAACGTCCTGAACATCCTCCGGAGCGATCCCGAGCAAAGAGAGTGACTGGATTGGGCAACGTAAGAGCGTGCGGCCGCGTTCTTTTGCTTGGCGTGCGCTGTACCCAGTATCAACCAGAATGGTGCGCTCAGCGTTACGCACCACCCAAACAAAGTAGTCCATCGGCATCGGTTCGTCATGCGGATCTTGCGTGATGAAGTTTTCACGGCGCGTGCGCTTGGCCATCGTGCCGTAGCGCAGAGCGAAGATCTCATACTGAGGCAATGTCATGACGTCTCCATAGCTTGATGTTTTTTTGCATTGTGGGTTTAGCATGCGCACCCTGTCAAGAAGATTAGCCTACAACTCGCTTGACACCAGTCAAGCCAAGCGCAGACAATCGAGCCCACACATTTACGCATTTGCAAACCAACCACTATTTTTCTGGAGCATCACATGTCTGCCAAAACCGAAACTGCAAAACTTTTTAAAGATGGCCTGGCCGTGCGCCGCGCGGTACTCGGCCCAGACTATGTGGACGGCTCAATCGCGAAGGCTAACGACTTCACGATGGCATTTCAGCACATCACCACCGAATGGTGCTGGGGCTACGCCTGGACGCGTGACGGCTTGAGCCGCAAGACACGCAGCATGCTAAATCTCGCCATGCTCACTGCATTGAACCGTTCAGCTGAGATCAAGCTGCACGTCAAAGGCGCACTTGCCAACGGCGTAACAGTCGAAGAAATCAAAGAAGTATTGCTGCACGCAACCGTCTACTGCGGCATCCCAGCCGGCCTGGACGCTTTCAAAGCAGCGAACCAAGTGCTGGAAGAGGAAGGCGCGTACACAAAGGCTGCAGCAAAAGCCGCAAAGAAATCAGCAGCAAAGAAACCAACCGCTAAAAAGGCTATCGCTAAAAAGCCAGTTGCTAAGAAGCCCGCGACTAAGAAGGCTGTCAAGAAATGAGCGCCAAACCCACGATCGGTTTTGTTGGCGTAGGTAGCATGGGGTGGCCAATGGCCGCTCTACTGCACAAGGCTGGCTACCCTCTTCAAATCGTTGACGCGTCGGCCGACCGGGCCAAGGAATTCGTCAAAGAATTCGGCGGGACTGTTGCAGGTTCAAACCGCGAACTCGCAGCGGCCTCAGACATCATCATCACGATTCTGCCAACCAGCGCGATCGTGCAGACTGTCTTGGAAGGCCCGAACGGGGTGCTCGCCGGGCTGCGCAAAGACGCTGTTGTGGTCGAGATGAGCTCAGGCGTACCCACCATCACACGCACCCTAGCCGAGCAAGTCGCGGCTGCTGGTGCACATATGGTTGATGCACCTGTGTCGGGCGGCGTACCACGCGCCAAGACCGGTGAACTCGCAATCATGTTTGGCGGCAGTGAGGCCATTCTCGAGCGCGTACGCCCCGTGCTTTCCTGTATGGGCACCTCCATCACCCGCACCGGTGATGTCGGCTCCGCACACGCCATGAAAGCACTGAACAATCTCGTCTCAGCGGGCGGCTTTCTGATTGGCGTTGAGGCACTCATGATTGGCAAGCGCTTTGGTCTTGATCCGGCTGCCATGGTCGACGTACTGAATTCGTCAACCGGCATGAACAACTCGACACAAAAGAAGTTCAAGCAGTTTGTGTTGTCGGGCAAGTACAACGCTGGCTTCGGGCTGGACTTGATGGTGAAGGATTTGAGTATCGCACTCGGTATTGGGCGCGACACAAACACACCGACACCATTCTCAGCGCTGTGTCGTGAGATGTGGGCATCGTGTGCTTCCATGTTGGGGCCAGGTCAGGACCACACGGCTATTGCCAAGCTGACAGAAAAGCTTGCTGGCGATTCCCTTACTGACGAAAAATAAAACGGCACAGTTCGTGCACAAGAAGAAAAAAGAGCGCTTGGTAACAAGCGCTCTTTTTTTATTATGTCCCGTCTGGACGCCTTGGGTAACCTTCCGCGCGGATGCGCACCCACACAGCCTGTTTTTCCGCTTCGTCCATAAACACCCAGTTCGACACTTCCATCACGGTTCGACCGCAACCGCGACAGATATCATCGAACAAGGTCGAGCACACCGCGACGCATGGTGAATCGGGCGTGCTCGTGTCGGCCATTAAACTGCCTTCTTGAGTGCGGCTGCCTTATCAGTGGCTTCCCAGCTGAACTCAGGCTCGCTGCGACCAAAGTGACCGTAGGCTGCAGTCTTGCTGTAAATCGGACGCAAGAGGTTGAGCATGTTGACGATACCTTTTGGACGCAGGTCGAAATGCTCGCGAACCAACTTGGACAACTGCTCGTCCGACACCACGCCTGTGCCATCTGTGTTGACAGTAATGTTGATTGGTTCTGCCACACCAATCGCGTAGCTGACCTGCACTTCGCACTTGCTGGCCAACCCTGCGGCCACGATGTTCTTGGCAACGTAACGCGCAGCATATGCGGCAGAGCGATCAACCTTTGATGGATCTTTACCCGAGAAAGCGCCGCCGCCGTGGCGGCAAGCACCACCATAGGTGTCAACGATAATCTTGCGGCCAGTCAAACCGCAATCACCCTGGGGGCCACCAATCACAAAACGACCAGTCGGGTTGATCAGGAACTTGGTTTTTGCCGTTAAGAGGCCTGCTGGGAAGCTTGGGCGGATGATGTCTTCGATCACCGCTTCGTGAATTGCTGTTTGCGAAATCTCAGGAGCATGCTGGGTCGACAAGACAACGGTGTCGACTTCGACGGGCTTGCCGTCTACGTAGCGGAAGGTCACTTGCGACTTCGCGTCAGGGCGCAGCCAAGGCAAGCGGCCATCTTTACGCAGCTCGCTCTGACGCTGCACCAAACGGTGTGCGTACCAGATCGGTGCAGGCATCAAATCAG
>JACCDW010073252.1_pt1 | contig 14623 bp, 9 predicted proteins | sample 7449781 | NCBI WGS metagenome assembly JACCDW01 (sample SAMN15323449, study PRJNA562643) | freshwater metagenome | isolation source: river surface water | place: USA:Blue River Watershed | collected 2017-08-18
AGTTCGCCCACCAGACCGTCGAGGTCTTTGGGCAGCGCCGGCGACCGCAAACGGGCCCGACCATCGGTGCCTTTGTAGACCACCCGCCACAACCGGCCTCGCTCCCGGTCGCGGCCGGGATGGGTCAACGGCACCTCGTAGTGGCCGATGATGCGGTTGTAGAAATCGGCGATGTAGAGCGCACCATCCGGCCCCAGCGTGGCATCGACGGGTCGGAACCACGGATCGGTGGTGGTGAGAAAATCGGGCTGCTCGGTCGCCTTCGGCGTCGAACCGTTGAAGGTGATGGTGTCGCGGTTCAGGCGGCTGGTCATCACGTTGCCGATGAAGAGCGTGTCGCGGTATTCGGCCGGCCACAGGTCGTCGTTGTAATACACCGCGCCGTCGATGGCCGTGCTGCCGTGGGCGTGCTCCAGCATGACCGGGGCGAAGCCCAGACCGTCATGCGGTTTGCCGAAGCTGGGGTACCAACCGCCGGCCAGCAACTGGTAGAGAGGAGCGCTGTGGCAATCGCTGGAATACAGGTTTCCGCGGGCATCCCAGGCCAGACCAAACGGATTCACCTGACCGTGCGTGTGGTGCTCGATGCGGGATCCGTCGAGACGGATGCGGTAGGTGTTGCCCGAATTCAGATCCACATGACTGCCGTCGCGGGCCGTGACATGGGAGTCGTTGTTGAACCCATGAGTGGCATACAGCCACCCATCGAAACCCCGACGGAAGGAGGCCTGGTTGCCATGCGTATCGCGGGTGTGGTCGAAGGGCCCGTACAGCGGAGTCCGCTTGTCGGCCTGGCCATCGCCATCGGTGTCTTCCAGGAGCCAGATGTGGGGAATGCTCCAAACAAGCGCCTTCCAATGGGTGTCGTCGGTTCGGAACGGATACACTCCGATGGGAATGTTCAAACCCTCGGCGAACTGCGTGACCTTGCGGGCCCGACCATCCGGTCCGAAGTCCTCGAAGATCATCACCCGGTCCCGGCCCACCCGGTTGGTGGGCGCGGCCCAGGGGTATTCGATGCTGGTGGTGACCCAGAGCCGACCCGTGGCATCGAAAGCCAGGTTCATGGGCTTGTGGATGTCGGGCTCGTTGGCGACCAACTGGATCTCGAAGCCCGGCGGCAATCGAAAGGCCTTCGCCTGATCAGCCGGACTCACGGGCTCGGTCTTGCGCACTCCCAAGGCCAAGTCGGGATCGTCCGCGCCGAGCAGCGAATTCCCGACGAAACCGAGAGCAGCAACGGCAGCGGTGACGAAACAATGGAGAGCGCTCGAGGTTTTCATGACGCGACGGATGGACGGAGGCTATCCCTGCGAGGTCGCAGAATAAACCCTAGAGGTGGCCCTAAAGGTGGCCCTGAACCGTCGCCCACCGATTCCAGCCAGTGAACCGACCGAACGGGAGCACGCGCAACCCCACTCACCCCTTTCTGAGACAGAGCGAAACAGAACGAAACAGGACAAACCCCCTTCGATGAGGGACGCTCCGGTCGGAAATCCCGATGGCACCGACAACCCCTTCAATCCAACAGCACGGTGACTTGGGAGCGATCGGCATCGTGAAGGCCGATCCGACCATCGAAAGTCACCACGCGCCCGCCGGATTGGCGGGCCAACCAGCGGTGCGCGAGGGCGTGGTGCTGGTGATTGGGCCACGCCAATGCCAGGAGGACGTTGATGTCAATTGGATGGGATAGTCGTCATTCTCGTTTCCGAGTCTTCGTCGAAGCTCGGCCGGGTCTTTCATCGTAGTCACCTGCCCGCTTTTTATTTCGGGGCGACTTTCCTAGCCTCGGATCGATGGCCGCTGAAGCAACACTGACCCCGATGATGGCGCAGTACCGCCGGATCAAAGGGGAACTTCCCAAGGACGCGCTCCTGCTGTTCCGTCTGGGCGATTTCTACGAGATGTTCTTCGAGGATGCCGTGGTCAGCTCGCAACTTCTCCAACTGACCCTGACCCAACGCAATGGCATCCCGATGTGCGGCCTGCCCTATCATGCGGCCAACAACTACATCGGCCGACTGCTGAAGGCCGGACGCAAGGTGGCCATTTGTGATCAGACCGAAGAAGCCAAACCCGGCAAACTGGTGCAACGGGAGGTGACTTCGATCCTATCGCCGGGGACGCATTTCGATGACCGCCTGCTCCGGGCCGAACGCAACAACTTCCTGGCCTCCATCGCCCTCCACGGGAGCACCTACGGACTGGCCTGCGTGGACCTCACGACCGGAGACTTCCGTCTCACCGAACTGACCGACACCAAGGCGCTTCTGGCGGAACTGGAACGCCTGCGACCGGCCGAGCTGATCTTCCCGGGGGCTTCCAAGGCCCTGTCCGAGCTGCTCGACGGCGCCTCCACCCAACTGTCACCGCATGACGACTGGGTCTTCCTGCCGGAGACGGCCGTGTTCACCCTGCGCGAACACTTCAAGGTGGCCTCGCTGGACGGCTTCGGACTGCGCAACCGGACGGCCGCCATCGGTGCCGCCGGAGCCATCCTGCACTACCTGAGCACCCATCTCCGTCGGGATGTCGCCCATTTGACCCGGCTCGGGTTCTACGAAGTGGCCGACTACCTGATCCTCGATGCCATCTCGCTGCGGAACCTGGAGATCCTGGAACCGCTCCACGCCGACGCTCCCCGCAACACCACGCTGTTCGGGGCGCTGAACCACACCGTGACCCCGATGGGGGCACGCCGCTTGCGCGACTGGCTCACCCAACCGCTGGCCGCCCAGGGACCGATCCGACGTCGACAGCAGGCCGTGCAGGCCTGGCTCGATCACCCGTCCGGTCTGGCCGCCTTCCGGGCCCGGTTGGCCGAGGTGCGCGACCTCGAGCGCACCGTCAGCCGACTCAGCCTGGGCAGCGGCAACGCCCGGGACCTGCTCGCGCTCCGTCTGGCCCTCGAGCAGTTGCCCTCCGTCAAAGCGGCCGTGGCCGAGGCGGCCCAGCCCGGCCCCGGCGGACCCCAGAGCCACTTCCTGCCCGAGCCCGAGCCCGATGCCTCTTCCGAGCCCTCGGAGCTGGGGTTCCTCGGTTCCCAGCTTCGCGAACTGCCCGACCTGGTCGAACTCCTGGGCCACGCCATCGCCGACGAACCCCCGCTGGCGGTGAAGGAGGGCGGGATGATCCGCGACGGCTTCAGCGCCGAGCTCGACGAACTCAGAAGCGCGGCCCGAGGCGGCAAGGACTGGCTGGCCAAGCTCCAGCAGGACGAGATCGCCCGGACCGGGATCCCGTCGCTCAAAGTCGGATTCAATTCGGTCTTCGGCTATTACATCGAGGTCACCAAATCGCACCTGTCGAAGGTGCCCGGCGACTATGTCCGCAAGCAGACCGTGGCCAGCGGCGAGCGGTTCATCACCCAGGAGCTCAAGGTCATGGAGTCCAAGATCCTGGGTTCCGAGGAACGGGCCACCAAACTCGAGTACGACCTGTTCCTCCGGCTGCGCGAGGAGGTCCTCAACCACCTCAGGGCGATCCAGGAGACCGCCTCGTCGCTCGGGCAACTCGATGTCCTGGCGAGCTACGCGGAATTGGCCCGCGTGCAGGGCTGGATCCGTCCCGAGGTGCGCGATGAAGGGGTCGTCAGCGTCCGGGAAGGGCGCCATCCGGTGCTGGAACTGCGCATGACCGAGGAGCGCTTCGTGCCCAACGACACCGATCTCGATCTCGTGAGCCACCAGATCGCCCTGATCACCGGACCCAACATGGCGGGCAAGAGCACCTACATCCGTCAGGTCGCGCTGTTGGCCGTTCTCGCCCACACCGGTTCGTCTGTGCCGGCGACCTCGGCACGGATCGACCTGTGCGACCGCATCTTCACGCGGATCGGCGCGAGCGACGATCTCGCCCGGGGTCAGAGCACCTTCATGGTCGAGATGAGCGAGACGGCCAACATCCTCAACAATGCCACCCGCCGCAGCCTGGTGATCCTCGACGAGATCGGACGCGGCACGAGCACCTTCGACGGATTGAGCCTGGCCTGGAGCATCGTCGAACACCTGCACCATCAGGTCGGGGCCAAGGCGCTCTTCGCGACGCATTATCACGAACTCACCGAACTGGCCTCACCCCACGGAGCCGAGTCTCTCGGGTCGACGGTCCCGACGCCACCCGCGGGCGCAGGCCGACTGCCGAGGGTCCGCAACTACAACGTCGCGGTGCGGGAGTGGAACGACCAGATCATCTTCCTGCGCAAGATCCAACCGGGCCCCGCCGACAAGAGCTACGGAATCCAGGTGGCCCGTCTGGCGGGTGTGCCGCGGCCGGTGATCGACCGCGCCAAGGCCATCCTGCGGGTGCTCGAGGAGGCCGAACTCAACCTGCAACAGGTGGCCTCGCCCGATTCGGGCCCGATGATCGCGGGCGAAGAGGGCCGAACCCGAACCCGCCGGGTCCGACGCGTCGAGCGCGACGCCCTGCAGGAACTGGCTCCTCCGCCCGAACTGGATCTGTTCTCGTGAGGGCGGAGCGCCCGAAGAGGCCGGCCGCCCTCAGAACTTGAACTGGACGCCCGCCAAGGCGCCGAACACCGAGCCCAACTGGATCTGGGCACCGCGGCCCTGCGACGAGAAATTCAGGTCGGAATTGGACTGGATGTCCCCTCCTGCGAACACCGACCAACTCGGGGTGATGGCGAAATCCACCAGCGCCCGAGCGTAGAATCCGGGACGCCAGTCGTCGCGCGAGGTGTTCACCGACAGGGTCTGCGACGCCGCCCCGAATGCGGCCGGATTGCCGGTGAAGGTCGTGGACTCGTTGAAGCTGAGGTCGGCCTGCCCATAAAGCGTGCAGTAGCCGGCACCCAGTCCGAGCGTCAACCGGTCGGTCACGGGCAACTCGACCCAGGGTCCGAATTTTGCGGTGTGCAGATTCACCGAAAGCGCCGCATCCAGGGAATTGAGACCGGCCGCCTGCACCGATGACGAACGGAGCGGAGCGAAATCCAACACCGGCGCCACCGGGCCGCCCGGCACGGGGCCGAAGTAGCCACCCTGATAACCGGCCGAAGGCGGCACGATGCCGGCCAAGGAATAGACCGACTGGTTCCGGGTGGCCGTTCCCGCGACCGATCCCGAGGCGGAGGCATCGAAGGTGCTGAAGCCATAGCCGGCCTCGACGCCCCAGTGACCCGTCCGCTTGCCGAAGGACTTGAAACTGTACAGTTCGTACATGGCCCACAGCTCGCCCCCATAGTTCATGCTGCCGCCGTCGCCCTCCAAGGTGCCCACCCGTGGCACTTGATCATACCGGGTCAGCGTGAGCTCGTTGCCGGAAACCTGATCGGCCCGCTGGTAACCCCAGTTCCAGGTCACGGCGCCCGGATTGGCGCTCACCGCGCCCGCATTGGTCGAGGTGGAGGTGTTGGATCCCAGCAGCACATAGCCATCGGCAAACTGGCCCGAAGCCCCCGAAAGAGGAGTCCGTGCATCGGTGAAGGAGGCCTTGAGGTTGAACTGGACCCGGCCGGCGAGGCGGAAGCGGATGCCCAGCGGCTCGGGCGCCTCATCGTCCTGGGCGCGCGCCGTGAGGGCGGCGCTGGTGGCGAGGAACACGAGGGCGGTGCGTTGGATCGAAGGACTCATGACAAGAGAAAGGAAAGACGTGGGATGGGGCGGTGAATGAGCGGAGGCTCAGCGGAATTCCAGCACGCGGTAGAACCGGTTGGTCGGCGCGCTCTCGGTGCGGGGCAAGCCGTTGTCGAGCCACTGCACCTTCCGGCCGTTGCCCAGGATCGCCGGACGAGCGGTGCGGATCACCGCGTTGGTGTTGTCCTGCGCGCTGAAATCCGACAGCGAGTCCGAATACCGGATGTAGTAGCTGAAGTTGGTGAGAGTCGGGAACTCGAGCAGCACCCCGCCGGTCAGCACCGGGCTGTAGGTCACCGGCACCAGACTGCGACGGCCCACCGGCGTCTGGATGGTGCTGTCCAAGGCGAACTCGGTGACATAGCCCGGGGTACCGATGCTGTCGGCCCGGCCGTCCGAGACATAGTATTCGAAGGTCAATCGCCGCACCGAAAACGCGTCCATCGGCCCGACAAAGAGCGAGGGATTGGGGGGAGTCCCCACCGGCCCCACCGAACTGGCCAACGACACGAGCCCGCCGCGGGAGTCGTTGGTCAATCCCGTGACGATGAGCAACACATCGGCCAAGGCTTCGGATCGCAGGTTCACCACCTGGGCCGCCTGTTCGAAATAACCCGTCTGCCGGTTGAGCGAGACGCCCCCGTCCGGGATCACCTGCGGTGTCATGAGGACGTTCAGCGGGAAGGTCACCAGCTCGGCCAAATTGGTACCCAAGGCGCGGTCGCTTCCGCTGGGCAACGACAGCGAGGGGCGAGCGGAGGCCGTGTTGGTGGACGGTGTGTCCAACACCGGCACCCACTGCGCGGCGGCGAGGGCCTGCGCGGGATCGCGGTCGAGTCCGGTGGTGAGCACGAGTTGGCCGATCTGCTGATTCGCCGAGAAGGCGACCGATGCATCCGCGGGCAGCGTGTAGAGGAACGAGAACCGGCCGGGAGCGGAGACCGTGCGGACCACGGTGTTGGTCGGAGCATCCGTGGCGACGATGAAGTCCATGTCGCGGACCACCCCGGGGTCGTAGGTCCAGGTGACGCCGACCCCGCGATCAGGGCCCATCACCGAAAAGATGACGGGGAACGAGTACCGTCGGGAGGGCTGTGCACCGGAATTGGTGCTCAACGACACCGTGCCCAAGCGCAGGTTCGAGGCAATGCCCACCGCCACCGAGAGCTGGGCCGGTTCGCTCACCACGGTGTTGGTGCCCGCGGTGACCGCGACCCGGAAGGGGCCGCTGTAGCCCGTGGCCACATTGGTCAGCACCAACTGAGACAGCGCGGCATGGGTCGAGTTGTAGGCTCCATTGGCGATGGGCGTCTGGTTGGTGCCGGCCAACCACTGGTAACTCAACGGAGTCGACGGGGCCGAAGACGGGGGCAAGGCCACGACCGACAGGGTCACCGTGTCGCCGGCATAGGCTCCCTGACTGATCGGTTGCCGCAGGATCACCGGCAGGCGGGACGATTCCGGCGACGATCCCGCCACCAAGGCGGCGCACCCGGCCAACGACATCAGGCCCACCGACAGTCCACGGAGAAAGGGATTCAACATGATCAGGTTCGCCGGCAGGAAACGCCTCTTCGGCCGCTACCGGCACGCCGTTTCTGCGGGTCCCCGGGAGGGGCATCAAGCGCAATCTGCCGGTGGACGGACAAACCGGCGGAATCCCCGCTGCGCGGGACGGCATCGGTGAGCTCGATCTACGGCCTCGTCATCCCGGAGGACGCCGGTCGGGATTCCGCAGCGGATGGCATTCCTGGCGCCCATGGACCTGGACGGCGGTCCACTCGGCAAGGCGACGACCCAACAGGCGGCATACCCCTTCGGCATCCTCGCCCCGGGGTTCCTTCACCACCACCGCTCCATAGTGCGGTGTGTGCAGGCGGGTGGCGTAATCGGTGACGCCAAACACCAGGAATCCGAAGTTCATCAACACGGTCAAGAGGCTCTGACAGGCCAACTCCATGCCACCGCCCCAACCACCAGCAGTGCTGAAGGCGCACCCGATCTTGCCGTCCACCTTCATCCAGTGCGGGCCCATGACCTCGTCCCAGAAGCGCTTCATGCGCCACGACAGGATGCCCATGTTGGTCGGGCTGCCCAGGGCCAGGCCATCGCACCACAGGACGTCGGCGGCGGTGGCCTCGCCAATGGATCGCACCCGGACCTCGGTGTCGGGCACCGACCGCGCCCCTTCGGCCACCAGTTCCGCCATCTTGGCGGTGTTGCCCGACAACGAATCAAACAGCACGAGCACTCGGTTCATGGTGAGAGTTCAAACCGGGAAACCCCGGAAGGAAACCCGATTCTCGCCCCGCCCCCTTCCCGTCCGAGTCAGAACCGGCGGACCCGGAAGAACCGGGTCGAACCCGAGGTTTCGACCCGGAGTTCCGCAGGCCCGGTCACGGAGGCCGGTGGCCAGGTGTTGAGGGGAGTCCAGGCGCCCTCGGTCAACGATTCCCGTTCCTCCAATCGATGCGAAGCACCCGCCTCCGCCTCGAAGCGGAACCGGATGCCCGATCCATCGCGCTCCGCCACCACCCGGACCGACTCCTCTGCCGTGGCCGGTTCCGGGATTCCGGGTGATCCTCCGGGGCGCGCACTGCGTTTCCACGAGGACGCCAACGCCGGATCTCCTGGCGACTGAGGATTGGCCAGCACCAACGAGTACCCACCCCCGTCGGTCAGGGGTTCCCAAGCAGCCTCATAACGGAAATCGAACACCGGCTCCTCCAGAGCGCCGCTCAGGGCCAGTCGCTCGCCATCATTGGCCAACTGATCGGAACCATACTCCCCCAACAGGTTGGTCACCGTGAGGTGGACGACCGAGAATCGGGCCAGGTTTCTGACCAGCACGCCATAGGCTCCGGGAGCCAAGGTCGGCGCGTTGGTGACAGACCAGGTGAAGTCGATGCCTCCTCGCAACCGCATGCCGCCCAACGACACGGGGCGCTCACCCCGATTCCACAGTTCGACGAATTCCAGGTCGTCGGCGTCGCCCGGGGCTCCTCCATCATCGGGATGGAAATGAATCTCGCTGACCACGACCGGGATGGGAGTCACCACGTAGGTGGCCGACACCGGACTCGACCAGTTCGACTTCAAGGGAGGGTTGTCGGCGCCGGTCAGGGCGCTGTGGAACGGATTCACCGCGCGGGCCACCAGCTTGGCATTGGCTCCGAGGATCACCGGGACACCGGTGTAGCGGATCGCCGCCGGGTTGGTGCGCCCACCGGGCAGGCGCGGATCGGACCCGTCGAGCGTGTAGTAGACCGACGTGGTCAGGCCCGAGGGGGCCAGAATCTCGGCCGCGAATCCCGCCGGGACCGGCCCCGACGGACTGGCCAGCCGGGGCCGCGAAACGAACTGTCGGTCCATGAAATCGGTCCGGTTGGAGATCCACGCCTTCATGAGGTTGACCTCGGCCTGAAAGCTCCCACCACGCGGTGCAACACCCCAGCGGTTCTGCTCGCGGGGCTGCGCCGAACGGACCTGACGGGCGAGCTCGTCGGTGAGACGCCAGAGATTGGTGGTGGAGAACTGCCGGGTGCGGAGATCCTGGTAGCGGTCGATGTACTCCTGGAAGAACTCAGGATCGCGGAAGAGCCGGTCCCACCAGGGGTAGTTGAAGAAATCGGTGCCCCGGTCGCTCGTTTGCGAACGCCAGACCCGGGGATTGGCATCGCGCCCATCGGTGGATCCCAGCGCGCGATCGAAGTCCCAGAGCGGACCGAAGTGGAGCTTTCCATCGCGTTTCTTGTGGAAATACGCGCTCAGGCGCAGGGCATCGACGTTGAACGACAGGACGTTCATCAGGTGGTGATCCACCCAGGAACCGGTGTCGATATACGCCCGGAATCCGGTGACCGGATTGGTGAACCGGGCATTGTCGTACAGGGCATTGCCGAACGAAGCCAGGTGGTTGCGGATGTAATTCAACTGGGGGGCCCGCGCCGGCAGTTTGAGCTGATCCTCCCGCGGTTCCACCAACGCCACCGTCTGATTGGCCGCGAAGATCCCGGAGTCTCCCGGATCCAGTCGGTCGACCTTCATGAGATAGCCGCCCGACAAGGAAGGCGGCGTGAGATTCTCCGGTTCGAGGCTCCCCGCATCGACGCGTTCCTTGCCGATCTCGATCCGGTCCATGAGCACGTAGATGCCGGCATAGGTGGTGGTATCGATCGCCCCGGTGCCCGAGCCCACGAAATACACCTCCACGAAGCGGGTGTTCGGCGAGTAGCGCCCGATGTCCCGGCTGAGCTGGTGCATGAAGGGGTTGTGGATGAGCACCGGCTCGAACGAATTCGGGGCGTACATCACCCAATCGCCATCAGCGGGCATTCCCAGTGGCGACAGCGGTCGGTCGTTGTCCCACTCGTCGCGGAACTCCACCCGGTAGCTGGCCTTGGGAATGCCCTCGGTGCTGGAGCCGCGGACGGAAATACCGGCACGGGTGGCCAGCACAGGGGGGGCGGTGAGCCGGGTCACTCCGTTGGTGTCGGGCTCGAAGAGCTGCATGTGGGCGAAGACCCGCGTGTTGGCCGGCGGCCGCCCCTGACCGAAATCATGGATGAGCATCACCGGCAGGTCCGACCGGAAGTTGGCGACCGTCGACGAGAGCGGCAGGAAGGTTTCTCCCCGCAAGTCGCCCGGCAGCAACCCGCTGGAGTAGGCACGTGCCCGCAACCGCACCGCCAGATTGGTGAACCGCAGCGGAGCCGAGTACACCGCCGAGGTCTCGGTGGGCATGGAGCCGTCGACCGTGTAGCGGATGACCGTACCGATCGGGACTGGCGCGTTGGTAGCGGCGCTCAACTGCACCTCCAACGTTCCGGTGTAGGTGCCGCTGGACACCGAGAACACCACCTCGGGCGCGAACCCCTCGCCCTTGGCTCCGTTGGGGGCCCCGGGCGTGGGGACCACGAAGTATCCGTTCCGATTGGGGGCTCCCTCGGCATGGCCATAGGAAATGTCGGCCTTTTGCGGCGGATAGGTCGGAGCGTACTCGTCCTGAACCACCCCATCGGCATTGATCAGGGCCAACCGCTCGCCACTGGAACCCAGCTTGAACGACGTGTGCAACCGGGCCGTGTCGTTCGTGCGGTTCTTGCCCGAAGCGAATACCCGCAAGCGTCCATTCGGAGCCAGGAACAGCGAGGGAAACACCCACCGATCGGTTCCCGCCACCAGAGACCATCCCTGAAGCGACGCCAGCGAGGTTCCGCTGTTGAGGAGTTCGATCCAGTCGGAGTTGTCGCCGTCCTCATCGCGCAATCCCTTGCTGTTGACCGCGAGGAACTCGTTGAGGATCACCCCCTTGGCCTCGGAACCGCCCTCGACCGTCACCGACCAGGATGCCCCGGCAAACGGCAACGCGGCCGAAGACAGATCGGTGATCCCGTGGCCGGAGACGAATTGGAAGCCTGCCGTTCCCACCCCCACCTGCGGGAAGCTGAAGAGGTATTGATCGGGCGCGATGGCCACCACCGACTGCGCAGCCACTCCATTGACCTTGAGGTCGCTGGCATCCACACCGCGAACCGGCTCATCGAAGAGCACCTCGACCGAGGTGAACGGGGCCACCACCGAGCCGTCGGCCGGAAGCACCCGCAGGATCCGCGGCGCCTGCTGATCCACCTCCGCCTCCAATTCCGCGTCGAGCACCAGATCGCTGCTGCCCAGCGACGCATTGAAGGCCTGGATGGCCAGCACGTTGGTGCCCGCCCGCAGGATGTCCTTGGGCAGGGCAACCGGGTGATCCGTGAACTCGACCGGCTCGGTCGCGGTGACCGAGGCGAGCGAAGCGAAGGTGAAGTCCCCGTCGGGAGCGCCCTGTCGGGCCACTTCCCGTCCATTGATCCAGGCGATGAATCCGTCATCGACCTTCACGCGGAGGGTCAGGAGGCGCACATCGGCCGGGGAGGCCACGGTGAAGGCTCGCCGCAGGAACACCGACGAATACCGGTTCTGCATGTCGGTCAATTCGGTGCCGGTCAACGCCTCACCGTAGAAGAGCGGCAAGGTCGCCGCGGTCCAGTTCGCGTCGTCGAACGTGCCCAACCGCCAAGCGGTGGCATCCGGAGTCGAAGCCTCGGAGGCGCCCTTGGCCCATCGCCATAGACCGCCTCGGGGCACCCAGCGCGACGTCTGGCCCTCGGAGGGCAGGGCGAAAAACAGGCCCAGCAGCAGGGCTGCAGCCGATCGGATCCAACGGGTCATCCGCGCAACGGTAGGCAATCTCCCGAGGTCGGCAAAGCCCCGACCACCCGCCGTTCCACGGAAAATACCCGTTGCCGGTGCCGCGGGGGCTTCGATAGCGTCGCTCCGTGATTCCGAAGCGTGAACAGGTAGCCGTACGTGTAGCCCCCCGGGGCTGACGCGGACTGGCCGACTGTTTGGAATCCAGGTCGCCCGCGTCTCCGGCAACGGATCGCGGGCTTCGGTTCTGTGCGGGGCCCGTTTCCAAAGCCGGTGCGTCCAGGCCAGCCTCCACGAACCGAAAGACCGATACCGAGAACATCGAACATCCCATGCGTCACACCATCTCCGTGCTCGTCGAAAACAAGTTCGGCGTCCTGACCCGCGTCACCGGCCTGTTCAGCGGCCGCGGCTACAACATCGACTCGCTGAACGTCGCCCCGACCCACGACGCCACCCTCAGCCGGATGACCATCGTCACCCGCGGCGACGACGCCACGGTGGAACAGATCTGCAAGCAGCTCGAGAAGCTCATCGATTCGGTCAAGGTCATCAATTACAGCAAGACCGACTACATCGACCGGGAACTGGTGCTCGTGCGCGTGGCCGCCAATGGCCAGAACCGCGCCGAGATCTGCCAACTCGCCGAACTGTTCCGCGCCAAGGTCGTCAATGTGCAACCGGACAACATCGTCATCGAGATCACCGGAGCCGAGACCAAGATCGACCAGTTCCTGCTGCTGGTGAAGGATTTCGGCATCCTCGACCTGACCCGAACGGGTGTGGTCGCCCTGCCCCGGAACTGACCTGGAATCCCGGGCTGGCGATTCGAGCCAGAACCCCACGACATCCCACGACATCAAAAGCCCGCCGAAAGGCGGGCTTTTGTGTTTTCAAATCATCGACTGGAGGCCGGTGGCCGGTGGCCGACCCGGTGGGCGGGACCGCCGGCCGCGGCTCACTTCGCCTTCAGCGCGGACTCGATGGCCGACACCACCTCGGGGGCATCGGGCTGGGTGCGCGGGCTGAAGCGGTGGAGCACCTTGCCGTCACGACCCACGAGGAATTTGCCGAAGTTCCACTCGATGGGGCCGGGGAAGGCCGCTTCCTTGCCGGTGAGCACGGCATACAAGGGGTGCTGCTCCGGCGGATTCACGTTCAGCTTGGCGAAGAGCGGGAAGCTCACCGAGTACTTGGTGGAACAGAAGGTCTTGATCTCCTCGGCGGTTCCGGGCTCCTGGGCGCCGAATTGGTTGCACGGGAAGCCCAGCACCTCGAGCCCCTGTCCGTGGTACTTCTTGTAGACCGCCTCGAGTTGCTTGTATTGCGGCGTGAGCCCGCACTGGGAGGCGACGTTCACGACGAGCAGCACCTTGCCCGAGTAGGCCTTGAGCGACGTGTCTTTGCCGTCGATGTCCTTGAGTTTGACTTCCTGAAGAGGGGTGGCGGCGATCATGGTGAGTGTGGTGAGGGTGGTGGAGGCCAGGAGCAGGCCGGTCAGCAGGGTGCGTTTCATGGCTTCAATGTTGCCCGATGGCACCGGGAGTCAACCGGTCCTTTCAACCGATGCTTGCCGACCGGACACCGGAGCCCACTCTCGGCCGGTGCGCATCATTGGAGGACTCGCTGCAGGGCGGATGTTGAAGGTTCCAGAAGGTCTGGGGGTTCGACCCACACCCGACAAGGTGAAGTTGGCGGTCTTCAACAGCCTGGGAGCCTTCCTCGACGGCGCCCGGGTCTTGGATCTGTTCGCCGGCAGCGGTGCGCTGGGGCTCGAATGCCTGAGCCGGGGCGCCCGGGAGATGGTGAGCATCGAGAAGTCCGAGAAGCACGCCCGCTTCTTCCGCCAGAACCTCGCCGCCTCAGGGCTCCCGGTCGCCGCCGTGAACCTGCGCGTCCAGGATGTGTTCCTGGTTTTCCCCCAACTGGCCCAGAGCGGGCGTCAATTCGACCTGATCATCGCCGACCCACCCTACGGCGAAAAGAATGTCGGCCGTCGATCCACCTCCCTCGCCCAACTGCTGCTCGACGACGGGGTCCTGCCGGGACTTCTCGCGCCCGGCGGGTTGTTCGTGGTGGGGCACACCAAGCGCGACACGCTGGAGATCCCCGCCACTTGGAAAGAGCGCAAGGACATGCGACACGGCGACACCGTCATGCGATTCCTGGAGCGACCCGATGAAACGCGCGATTGAACTCATCATGGCTGGCATCGCTTCGGCCTGTCTCGGAATCACCCCATTGGCCGCCCAATCCGGGCTCGCGGGCCATGCCTCGGCCACCCACTCGCCGGCTCTACAGCGCTCGGTCGATCGAGCCGTGACCCAGACCTTGGAGCGAACCTGGAACCCACCGCTCCAGGCGAGCCAACTCGCGGTGAGCGCCGTCGACCTGAGCGAGCCCCAGAAACCCACCTTCGCCTCCGTCCGCGGGGGCGAACCGGTGTACCCGGCCAGTGTCATCAAATTGTTCTATCTGGCCGCGGTGCATCGCTGGATGGAAGACCGGAAGATCGCCGACACGCCCGAGGTCCGCCGGGCGCTGCGCGACATGATCGTGGAGTCGTACAACGAGCCCACCCATTACCTCATCGACCTCCTCACCGGCACCACGAGCGGCCCCGAGCTGCCGGAGGCGGAACTGAAGCCGTGGTGGGACCGTCGCAATGCCGTGAACCGCTGGTTCCAGTCGCTGGGATACCCACCCACGATCAACGCCAGCAAGAAGCCGTGGTGCGAAGGTCCGTACGGGCGGGAAAGCCAAGCCATCGCCGCCTTCGAACCGCGACGCAATTTCCTGACGACCGAGGCGACGGCGCGCCTGATGCTCAAGAT
>JACCDW011727443.1_pt1 | contig 14621 bp, 12 predicted proteins | sample 7449781 | NCBI WGS metagenome assembly JACCDW01 (sample SAMN15323449, study PRJNA562643) | freshwater metagenome | isolation source: river surface water | place: USA:Blue River Watershed | collected 2017-08-18
CTATAATGAAGAATTGAGCAATTTCGTCACAGTGAAAGGAGTGCAACGCCGATGCCACAACATCCTTTGAGAATGATAGCACCATCGACCAAGAGGAGGTAGAAATAGATGCTTCTCTCGTTTTTTAATGAAAAGATAAGCACGAAGACTAACAAATAAGGAAGTAGTTGCATGACCAATAACCAAAATTGATAATCAAAATAGTAACCAATACTCCAGGTAATTATAGAACCAAGCAGGGCCAGAGGAAGAAGTAATTTTGTAATTGTCGTTCCTAATCCAAATCGAACAACGAATGTTCGTATGTCGTCGTTTTTATCATCAGCGTAATCTTTAACATCAAAAACAATGGCAAGAAGGGTAATGAGTATAAAATTATTGAGACTAATTAGTACAAAGGGTGTAACTACATAGAAAGTAGTGTGGTGTGTTAAGTGATAAGCTATTTCTGGTAACCAAACAGTCATCCCGGTCCAGGCAAATGCAATGACAAACGGTTTGCTCCACCCAAGATTTCTAAGGCTTATTCTTTTTCCCCGCCAAGGAATACCATAATACGCAATAGAGAGTAAACACAAACTAATTAGTAAGGTGCTCTCTTTGATTGATGGCCAGCGCTCTACTGCTTTGAGGTTGTAAAGCAAGGCAAGAAATAGTACTACCAATAAACTGTATTGGTAAATCGTTAGGTAGTTTTTGTTTTGTGAATACCAATGGGCACGTTGATTTGACGAGGTCGGTTGCCGTCGTTGAAGAAGGTAGGCCCCGTTATAAAAAAACTGAGTAGCAAAAGAACAAAGAATGAGTAGGGAAAGGGTGGGAAGGGTTTGGTGCAATTTCAGTGACGCCTCCATTACCAATACCATTATTGCCGGCAAGTAGATAAAGTTTCCGAAAACAATAAAATCAAGTATCCGGGTAGTCTTAAACAGATTATTTTAATTTTCGAGCGAGGCTACAAAAAATCCCTTGCCCGTATGTGTTTTTCGGAGCAATAAAACCTTGTAAGCTATTGCTACCAAGTTTTAAGTACCAGTGATCGCTATTATAACATACCGAAGAGCCAATATTTAATCGGCCATACCCGCCATATCCAACATGCAATGTAAACATGAATTTACGGAAGGAGAATTCAGATTCTGTAAAAAAATAAGCTTTATAATTAGCATTGAAAATATACCGATACCCAGTAACAAAGGTGTATCGATCGCTAAATTTTATTTTATTAATGATTAATAAGTTAGTGGGAATGTTCACGTTGAACGGTTCTTTACGCGCTGAGGTTAATCGACGAACCAAGCTATCGCCATCTATACGCCGCAAGGTTGAATCCTTTAAGTCATCCAAGCTATTAACGGTATAACCACTAAATTTTAATAGTGAGTCACTACTATATTGAACACTGTTGCCTCCCCAATGTATAAAACCGATGTTGTTAGCACTAACGACTAATACACTTTTTTGGCCAAGTTTACTCTTATAGGGTGTTTCAAAATATAAATCAGCACTAGCGCCAATGCCATTGAAACTAGCAAAGCGGCCTTTGTTAGAAGTGTCGCTGATGGCCATGCTAAAATCAGAGTAAAAGGCAACTTCGGTACCATCTTCAGAAGTATAGAGACTTGAATTGTTAAAGGTCTTTATGAAGAATAATTGCTCGCCTTTAATAAGGGACACCGCTACTCCAATTTTGCCAATGGTGTCGATGCTGTGCATCATGACACCGAACTTAAATTCCTGAAATCGCAAGGCATTTACATTGCAATTTTTCAGACTTGCTGTTTGACCTTTGTACATGGAATTGCCATAAAACAAGAGGTTGTAAAAGTCTTTTGTATAGGTGGCATTAATGAGTGCCTGCTCCTTTAATCCAAAATGATAATCAAATTTTTTAGTGCCTTTAACGAACGCGCTGACATCGTAATTCAAGTGAATGCCAAAATTGTTAATCGCTTTCATGGTGCGGGCGCTATTATTTTTTAACCCATCGCCAATATAGCCGCCCAACACAAGTTTATTCACCATGCCGTTCTTGATGCCATTACTTCCTGCTTCAAAATCAAGATTGGTGCCAACACTTCGTCCACTATAAGAATAGTTGAGGAAATTGGTATTGTATTGCGCCTTTAATTGCAATACAACCAAGAACAGGGCTGCCCAAAATATTTTTTTAGTAGTGGTCATCTTTAAAGTCCTGCATTGTAACTTAATTCCGCTACAATGTTCATTTTGAGTTGGTATGTGTCAAATATGGGTACAGCAGGAGGTGCGCTGGCTGGGATGAAACGTGTGACCAGTCGAATTGATTTGCAATTAGACAGATTATTAATCTTGGTTTGATTTACAGGTAAGTAAAGAGTGCTAATTCTTGGGGCCCTTACGGTATAGTCTGTATTTAAATCGGCTTTATAAGCGGTATTAAAGCCGGGAGCTAGAAGGGAATCAATCATTTGTCCGTTCACATCAAAGAGATAAGCCTGCACAGTCGCTTCGAGAGGAAAACCATTTGTTACGATGATTTTCACTTGACCGGTATTCACTTTATCAAAACTGGATAAACTTCCAAAACTGGTGGTATAGGTAGTGGTGAGTTCAAAGTAATCGGCGGAAAATTTAAGTGGGATGGTAATATCAGAATTGACACGGATACCGGTATTATAAAAAGCGAAGTCGTTGTAACCGGAGGTATTGCCTAACGGATTCAATGTTATTTTTCCACCGTAAATCACTTTCTCCGGTAAAAGTGAAATAAAGGGAACAATATTGCTATTGCTTGCATTGAAAGCAACGGGGTATTGACTTGGATTGATGGCAGTGCCGTTGCGATAGGCACGATTAATGTTAATGTTATTGAGTTGGTTGCCAGTGAGCGTCAGTGTTTTGCCTGAACCACTCCCAACAATATTGTTGAAATAACCTGAGAATTCGACGCCCAACTCATTGGTTATAGAGAAATTCATCACGGCATCGCTAAGTTGAAAGTTCGCTACTTTTAACCCCTTAATAATGGATAACGCTGTCGTATCGGGTCCTACATCAATTACTTGTGTTCCAAAATAGCCTTCAGCAAATTGGGGTGAGAGTTCGCTGTAACTAAAATTAAGTTCTACACCTTGGCCATATTGCACCGAAACTGAGGAGGCATTGGGTGCTATACTGACCGTGTAATTCTGTAACAAGGTATTAAACGTGTTTCCTTTTTGTCCCCTTAAATCAAGTGTATAACCTGACAAATCGTACACCTTCTCCAACGAGTTTTTTCCAGTTGGAATAATTTCAGAAATGCTAAATGTTTCGGCGCCTTTTTTAACTCCTGGCAGTTGGTAGATGAGTTGCAGGGGTTGGGTAACGGTGTTTGAAAATTGGACTTTTATTTTGCCAGTACGCACTTGAATTTGCTTCAACTTAACGCCATCACCAATATTAAAACTTAAATCGGTGGGTGTTAGAGGGAAGCTTGCCCCTGGCAGGAAATCAGTTGGAAGGGGGAACTCAGAGACATATTTTTGGGTAATTACGGTATCTGGTATCTTAAAAATTGAATCCAGTAAAACGGATGCAATTTCACGGTTGATGTGAATATTCATCAAATGATCTGTACCTGAAACAAAGCTGCTGTCATTGGTGAAGTTTTTAATATCTAAACTTCCATTAATAATTGGAAGTGTTAGGTCAACATCCCAATTAGCGGCCGTGTTTTCACGACAAGAGGTAAGTCCTGATAAAATAAACAGCAATGAGCACAATGCAAGAAACCGCATGTCACAAATATAATTGAATTCGGTTTGCCAGATAAAGGGTGTTACTTATTCACGTATTACTTTTTGAACAAAATCGGTGCCATTGTACTGTATGGTTACGAAGTAAATGCCTTTTTCAAAACCGCTCATGTCAAAATCAACGCTACCTGTATCGGTTGTGGCTTCGCTTAAACGTCGTCCGCTCACATCGGTCAAGTATACGGTAGTAGGAGTGCCAGTCCTAAATTGAACATGTAATACATTATTCACGGGTGAAGGATAAGCCAGGATATCGGTTGGCGCTTGCTTAGAAATAGCCGTTATACCGCAGGTGTTGATGGATATATTATGAGCATTCGGAATTCGCTCACTACCCATGGTATAACTTTTTACACGTATACGATAACCCGAGCCAAGTGGCATGCTTTGTGGAATAGTGGCAACAATAGGAGAGCTATAACCATAACCTATGGTTATTGGAAGAAGAAAGTTGCCAGATAAATCGGAAAGCTCTGCAATAAATGGACCGTTGACAGTGCCTGTCATCACAAATGGCACTAACAGGGTATAGGTGGTTGAAAGACAGTAGGGACCTACAGAGACCGAATCAACTTGAAGGGCATTGGTTACGCAGGTGTTGATACTTATATCGGTGCCATTATCATTACCGGCAAAGGCAGGTGAACTATTGATAATTCGAATTCGGTAGCCATTTCCGGGACCAGTACTTGTTGGAATATTTGCCGCGATAGGGCTAGAAAGCGAGGTGCCAATATTTATTGGGTTGGAAAAAGAGCCACTTGCATTTGATAATTGGGCACTATAAAATCCGGTATAATTAGCATTTGGTGTAAATTGAATGGAAACCGCATAACCTGTTCCAGCACAAAAGGGAGATCCGCTAATTGCTCCTGCTGTTATGGGGTCATTTACACAATTGAGTACCGCTAAATCCTTGAATTGGGGGGCACATGGGGCATTGGTGACAGTCCACCTATAAACATTCATGCCGTTATTTAAATTGGTGACAGTAGTTGTAGGGTTGAATGGCGCCGCAATTTGGGAGGTGCCGCTTAACACGCTCCATTGTCCGATTCCATTTTGGGGTACTTGTGCAGTAAGGGTGTAATCAGTCTGACATTGGATATGGTCGCTACCAGTTACTGCGGCTGATATGGTTCGGGAATCTATCGTAATGTCATCACTAGATGGTGTGCAGGTGCCATTGGTTACTGTAAAGCGTAATACGTTGATGCCACTCGCTAACTGCGCTACTTGAGTCAAATTATTGGAAGGAGTGGCAATAGTGGCAGAACCGCTAATTACCGACCAACTGCCTGTTCCAATGGTAACGGGCGATGCATTGAGTTGAGTTACATTGCCACAAATGGTTTGGTCAGCACCAGCATCTGCAGACGACATTGTGCCGTTTTTTAAAAGGGTGAGGGTTGCAGTAGCAACGGGACAAGGTGCGTTTGTTATGGACCATAAGAATTGATTGACACCTTGAATTAGTCCCTTTACTTGAGTACTGGCTGAGGAAGTGGATGTAATTGTTCCTCCACCGGCAATCAATGACCAAGCGCCCACACCTGAAACGGGGGCAACTGCATTAAGATTCGCGTTGGCAGCACATAGAACTTGAGAAGCACCAACAACAGCAGGTGAAACACTGGTGGTTATAATGGTTATATCATCGGATGAAGGGGTGCAAGCACCGTTTGAAATCGTCCACCGTAATACATTGGTGCCATAGGCTAAACCAGAAACACTTGCACTTGCATTGGCTGTTTGTGAAATAATTGCTGAGCCTGTAATTACCGACCATTGACCCGTTCCCGTTCCCGGTACATTGCCAGAAAGGGTAGCAGTAGTACTGCATAAATTCAGATCGGGACCTGCATTTGCAGGCGTAATGCTGCCACTGTGATTGACTTGTAAAGTGGCAGAGCTCGAAGGGCAAGGGGCATTTGAAATGGTCCACATAAATACATTGTTACCAACGCCAAGATTATTCACGGCAGTGGTTGCACTTGTTGGTAATTGAATAGTTCCACTTCCACTAATTAAAGTCCAACTACCCGTACCAATGGATGGGGCAGAAGCATTGATGGTGGTTGTATTGAGACAAGCTGTTTGTGAAACCCCAGCACTTGCTGTTGATGGGGGTTGAGCCGCATAAATCGATAGGGTAGAAGTAGACGTTGTGCAGCCGGTATTGCCTAAACTCCAACGTAAAACCGTTAAGCTTGAGGATAGGTTTGATACAGCTGCGGATGGATTGGTAGAGCTGCTTAAAACAGCAGACCCACTGATTACCGACCAGGTACCTGTGCCATTGGTAGCACTATTAGCCGCTAAAGTGGCGGTGGTACCACAAACCGATTGATTAGCACCTGCGAGTGCGGTACCAGGCGATAAATTTAAAGTTAGAATTGAAGCACTCACAATGCCGGTGTAAGTTGGGTTACTAGAAACCACACGTATGCGGTAGCCTGTACCCGCTGTGCTCGGCAGCGGCACGGTTGAAATAATTGTACCCGAAGAAGTTGCCGTTAGCGACCCAAGCGCAAGTGGTAAGGTGAAATTACCAACAGCATCAGAAAGTTCAGCGGTGAACACATTACCACTATTGAAAGTACTGCCTGTAGTAAAAGGAATGGATAAACTCGTGGCTCCAGCACAAATAGGGTTAGTAAGTATGGAATTGGTAGAAAGAGGAGTTGGGGTAATGGTGCGTGTGGTTGTATAGATATAATCACCACTTGTACTGCCATTTCCATTTGACGCGTTTCCTGCCGAATAAAAAGTCACATTACCTGCAGTAGCTGAAGGGGCTGTCCATAAAAATGAAAAGGTTTTTGTCCCCGAACCCAGACCACCATTAAAGGAGTGAGTGATGTTTTGGCGTGTGCTGGTCATCGTGGTCGTTGAACTGGTCAGATTTTGTAGAACCCCAGCTTGTCCACTGGATGAATTAGCTGCTTCAAATCCAAATCCAAAAAGTGAACTACCGGTCCGGGTAATCGTAACATTGACCGTGTAGGTGGTACCTGGCACATATCCATTAGAAGGAATGTTATCGGTGATGGTCATTGTGCCACCGGCTGCGTTGAGCGCATTGCCTGTGTGGCAGCCAGATGCATTACAAGTTGATTGGGAGGGTCCCGCATTGTACCCAGCGATTCCATTGTCATACGACATGAGAAGCACTGCCAAACCGAAAATGGCGGTAATGGTAATAATCTTTTTTTTCATTTTAGTCTTCCTTCGATTTAATCCAGAATGAACGTGAAATATTAAAGCCCAGTTTGATGCCCCAATCCTGCCAACGCTCTGTTGTCCTGGCAAAAAATTGAGGCTCCGTCATGCCTGCAGAATTGGTGATAAACATGCTAAAAACATGCCCTCCGGTTTCAAGCTCATACCCAAGTCCAACTGCATCTTGATAGCCCGAATTGCGGTCATTCAAACGATAGCCGTATTCAAAGGTGATGGCTTGACGTTTCGTGAGTTTATAACGGAAAAGTCCTGCCACAATAAACACATCATTGGCTTGTGATTTGAGGTCCACCATATTAAAATGCACAAGTGATGGCGTTAATTGCATTGAAAACTTTGAATTGAATTTTCGGGCAATCATTACTTGGTGACAATAGCTGAAGCGGCTGCTTGTAAAAGCATAACGGGTCGATCCTTGAGCATCTTTAAGTGTGGTGTAGTAGAGGCCGCTGAATACAGTTATTGTGACAGGCATTTTATTGCTTTGACGTAGCAATTTGTATTTTAAAAAACCATCGAATAATTTATCCAAGGAACTTCTTCCAAAGCCGGCAACGAATCGGCCATCTGGTGAGTATTCAAATCCCATGCGAATCGTGGCGCCGCCATCCAATCCCCAAAAATTATAACCACCTGAATTGAAGTCACCAAAATGGTGGGAGATTCGGTATTCTAAGGAGTTTTTCCCGGGACCTTCTATGGTGTGGAAGTTGATTAAACGCGTGCCTTTAAATGTTGCTGAGGTGTAAATGACTTCTTTTTCTCCATCATCAACCAGGCTTAATAAATCGTCTTGTGCTGATAACCTATTGTTAAGTACGAGCGGCAAGAAGGCAAGTAGTAAATATCTTTTCATGTCTGAAGTCATTTTATGGATTGTAATTGCCTTTTACCCAAAGTCTAATTTTTGCCAATGAGCAATCGTCGATACGGCTCGAAGCGCCTTGTGGCATGCGAGAAGCCGTGCCATCCCAAACCACCGATCCCAGCAATTTACCTGTCATTCCAACATCTTTCGCAGTAGAGTAGGTATCTAGTAACAAACCCCCTGAAGGCGCACTGCCACTGTGACAAGTGGTGCAGTAACTTACGAGTATTGGTTTAATATGTGTTTCATACGAAACACTTGATGTATCACACCCAGTTACTTTAAAATCTTCGTATTTGTCGTAATAACACCTTTGAAAAGAGGTCGTTAGTACAATAAGTCCAACTAGTGGAAGCAGCTTTTTTTTCATTAATCGTTGGCAGCACCTAAATAAATCCATCGTGCAATTTTTCTTATGTTACAATCTGATAATTTTAATTGTTTGCCATTTCCATCAAACCCTTTAGGCATCGCAGAACAGCCATTTTTATGCTGTATGGCACAGAGCAATTGTCCATTTGTGACAAGCGCTTTTACCTCGCTGTAATTTGAAAAAACGGGCACATCCGAACGGTGGCAGCCAGTGCAGTTGGTTTGGAGAAGGGGCCACACGGTTTTCGAAAAAGTCACCGTCGTTGTATCACAGACCTCTTGGCAATCGATACCTACTTTCATTCCTTCACCCACCCATTTCTTGATGAGCGCAATTTGTGATGGTGTCAAGGTGTCGTTGCCAGGAGGCATCTTAAAAACGCCTGTGTCTTGTATAACTTTCAACAGCAGATTACCGGAAACCGTTTTTTTGAGCGATTGGTAGGAATTGAGAACAATGCCTGCAGAAGCAGAGGTGTCGCTATGGCAGCCGGATCGAGCACAATTGGAGGATAATAACGGTTGAATTTGTTGGTCATAACACACACTATCTGCAAGATTTGTAACAGTAGTAGTTGGCACCGTTGGTGCTGGTGTTGAGGTGGGTGTATAGGGTTCGGGCAAATCATGCGTACAGGCAGTACCCATTACAAGCGCTATCAATAGAGAGAGCGTATAAATACGTTTATTAACAGGATTCATAAAAACGAAAAGTTACGAAATCTTTCAAAACGCACAACATCCCACCGCAAGTTGTTAATAGTTCGCCTGATTTCCTTGTATTTATGCCCCATTATTTCGTAAATTTGTGTAGCATATTTATGCGATTAGGTATTCGGTTTTTCCTTTCTTGGATTGTTTCAGCGTTAATTATGTTTGCGCTGTTTTATCTATGGCATGGTGCTTTTTTAAACGATTTTAAGCGCATTCAATTCCCCTTGGCTTACTTTGTAACATTTGCAGCCTTCACCTATATGGTGTTGGGAGCGGGAATTTATTTTTTGTTTGAATCCCGATTAATGAAAAAAGTGGGACATCTTTTTGTCCGCGCTGTTCTTACCGGGGTGATTGCTGGTATGTCTGTATTCATGATTGCTACGATTATCAATATCTCCTTAACAAGCCGTTTAAGCCTTCAACACCTTCTGATCGATTGCAGCTGGCAAATCTTTGAACAAGTAGTGGGGGTTATGGTCGTGCTGCTGTTTAAAATATTCGTGCACGATCCTATACAAGAAACCGTTTGATCATTCGAATGAAAGAGTTGCTGGCATTTATCAAAACACGTGGATTTATTTTGCATTTAGGAATCATTCTTGCGACTATTGCCGTGTTAGTTTTTTCCTTAGTATACTCGTTGGATGCCTACACCGATCACGGCGAATTTGTCACAGTTCCTGATTTCACCAACCAATCCATCCTTAAACTAGACGAAGTAAAGTCAGATACAGATGTTGACTATAAAATCATCGATAGTTTATACAGTCCGCAAGAAAAACCGGGAATCGTGCTGCGGCAAGACCCTGAACCTGGGTCAAAGGTAAAACACAATAGAACGGTTTACCTCTACGTTACAGGGATGGTTCCACCGCAGGTTGTAATGCCAAAACTGCTGTATCTTAGCGAACGTCAAGCGCGATTAATTGTAACAAGTTATGGCCTTCGCTGTGGTAAAAGCATTGAACAGCCAGCTGATTGCAACGGATGTGTTGTGGGTCAACTGGTTGGTCATTCAGAAATTCAACCGGGAAAGCCGGTTAAAAAGGGTACAGTGATTACACTGGTTGTTGGGACAAAAGGTGCGGTGAACAATGTATCGACTGATACAACACAAGTGCCAACAGTTCAAGATACAGATTGATGAAAAATACGGCCCTCATAGTCCTCCTTTCCTTCCTCGTGTTGTCCCTTCCGGCTCAGGAACTCTTAGGACCACTTTACTCGAATCCGGTATTGATTGAATCGGCCTCAAAAACGGTCGTGCCTAGTTTTGTATCCGCTAAAACAGCAACTACTTTACTTCAACTGCCATTCTTCGACGACTTCAGTTATTGCTGGAAAGGAAACTATCCAGATGCCTCAAAATGGAAGGATTCGAGTGTTTATGTGAATCATGGTTATGGCATTGCGCCGCCAAGTTTTGGAGTGGCTACGTTCGACGGCGTTAATAAGCGGGGATATCCCTACCAACCTGAACTAACGAATTTGTCGCTCTCTTATGCTTCCGATACGCTTACTAGTGCCGATATCGATTTAAAGAATGCCAATGGCCAGCCCATCGACCCGTCGGCAGATAAAGTTGGACTTAGTTTTTATTACCAACCGCGTGGAATGGGTGATGCGCCAGAAATCAATGACAGTCTCATACTTGATCTCTATCGTCCAGCTAAAAATGAGTGGGTGCCGCGTGTATGGGCAGTAAGGGGGTACAGCGACCCAAACAAAGTTGATTCCGGTTTTAAACGCGCCTTTATCTACTTAAGAGACACCGCCCTCTACCACGAAGGCTTTAAATTTCGTTTTAGAAATTCTGCTACCAATATTGGCAATTTTGATCACTGGCACTTGGATTACGTTTATCTTAACAAAAATCGTGATTCGATTGCCGATACACTTTATAATGATCTGACCTTTGGAGTGGTTCCAGGACCACTGCTGAAAAATTACGCTAGCATGCCTTGGCAACAATATAGAACTTCTGAAATGGCCCCCTCGTATTCGGTTCGAATAAAAAATAGCAATATTCAAGGTGTAAACATGTCCTATCAAATGCGCGTGCTTGCTGCAAATGGAAGCACTTTGCATAGTTATGATGGCACCTTTGCAAATTTGCCGCCCTTTCATACGGCGGGTTACTCAAGTTACCAGCCGCACAGTCAACCTGTGTTTGGGTACACGTTCGGCCCATTAACCGATAGTACCGATTTTACCATGTTGCATTTCGTGTACCGAACCGGAACAGCCAATGATTTTGTTCCGGCTAACGATACCATTCGCTTGCAACAAGTGTTTAGGAATTATTATGCGTGGGACGATGGTGGGGCGGAAGCTGGTTATTATGTGCTTGGTAAGGGTAGTAAAATAGCTTGTCGTGTAACGCTGAATGCTGCTGATACCTTGCAGTCCATGCGCATTTACTTCGATCGCACGGGCTCAATATCGGCCGCAAATACCACACAACGATTTAGAATTACCGTATGGAACGACAATGCCAATACTCCTGGCGATATGATTTTCCAAGATACCGATTGTTACCCGTCTATTAAAAACACGGGTAATAGAGATTTATACGAGTACAAATTAACGTCCCCTTCATCTCAACGCTTTCTGCAAGCTGGAACCTATTACATTGGAATTCAACAGTACATTGCTACCGGTATAACCATTGGTTATGATCGCAATTATAATTTTAGCTCGAATACGTTTTATAATACAGGAAAGGGATGGGCTCAATCCGAATACAATGGATCGCTTTTAATGCGTCCCGTTTTTGGTAGTCGATTAAAATCCCCAGTTGGAATTTCAGAAAATGGATTAAGCGATGTAACTGTTTATCCTAATCCTACAAGTGACTACCTCCAATTCATTTCAAATCAGTCAGGTACTTATTCAATCGCATCACTCGATGGTCGGAAATTGATGAGTGGGGAAACAACTGTTGGCGCTGATGTTACAAGTCTGCCCGATGGATTGTACTTGGTTACAATTCTAGTCAATGGACAATCTATCACCAAGAAAATCATCATTCGTCACTAAGCATGAACAGCGATGAAGATGCGTTAGATGAGGTTGCGCAAGACGAAGATCAACCGCTTTACGAACATCATAAATTCTTTGTAGACCGCGGCCAGCAGTCGTTACGCCTTGATAAATTCGTACAACTCAAACTTTCAGGCACCTCGCGTAACCGTATTCAAAATGCGTGCGATGCTGGGTTTATTCTGGTGAATGGAAAAGTTTCAAAGAGCAGTTACAAGGTTAAACCACAAGATGAGGTAACTATTGTTTTAGCTACTCCACCGAGAGCAACAGAAGTAGTAGCTGAAAATATTCCCATTGAAATTGTTTATGAAGACGAGTACATTGCCGTGGTCAATAAAAAAAGAGGCATGGTGGTGCACCCCGGGTTTGGAAACTACTCTGGTACACTCGTGAATGCACTAGCTTGGCACTTTGATAATTTACCCAAAACACGCACCAAATTAAATAACGACCAGTATTTAGAACGTCCGGGACTCGTACATCGAATCGACAAACACACTTCAGGAATTCTTATTATCGCAAAAACGGAATTTGCCATGATGAAGCTGGCAAAAGATTTTTTTGACAGGACAATGGATCGCCGTTATGTGGCTTTGTGTTGGGGAGATCCGGGACAAGATGCCGGCACTATTACCGGAAATATTGGACGTGATTTGAAAGACCGTAAAATGAGAGCGGTTCTGCCTCCTGATAATCCTACTGGCAAACATGCTGTTACCCATTACAAGGTGTTGGAGCGCATTGGTTATGTGTCGTTGGTAGAATGTAAGTTAGAAACAGGCAGGACCCATCAAATTAGGGTTCATTTTAAACACATTGGTCACCCTCTTTTTGCCGATTTTGAATATGGCGGTGATGTTGTTTTAAAAGGCGTAAATACAGGTAGCTACAAGCAATTTGTACAGAATTGTTTCGAGCTTATTTCCGGACAAGCCCTTCACGCACGCAGCCTCACGATTACCCATCCGATTACTGGCAAAAAAATGTCGTTTGAAGCCCCAATTCCAGACGATATGCAAGCCATAATCGATCGCTTCAAGGCTTTTATGGCAGCGAAAACCATGGCATAATTTGTCCTATTTCTGCCAGTTACATTAAAAGGGCCAAACTCACCATTCATACAGTTCTAATTACTTAATTTAGCAAGTATGGTTCGAGTTTCGACAAGAAAAAGTAGCTGGCTGCTTGTGTATCTATTCCTTCATTCGATGCTATTCGCACAGCCACCTTCGATTGGGTTACAATTAAGAATGGATGGCCAACTCGAAATCGTTAATTGGCAAAACCAATGGACGAACATTCAATGGAATGACTCTGTTTGGTATAAATATAACGGTGCCACCGACGTTTTGAAGACATCGATGTACGAGTTCCGGTTTTTTATGCAGCCTGTGAATTTTCGAGCGCCCGAATGGTTAACAAGACCCATAGAATCGTCTGGGGATAGTTACGTGCAGCCATTGTCTCGAATTTATCCAGAACCAATGGACTCGCTATTTGGTAGGTATACCAAGGTTCAGGTTAGGGAGTGGAATCGCATTCACCAACAACCACCGGCTGTTTCTCAGAAGTTGGAAGATTATTTTGGTCCTGATGTCAATTTAACCAAGAACGACAAGGCTCTTATTCGCTCCATTTTAATAAGTTATGCTAAAAGAAACTTCGACCAATGTGGGGCAAATGGCATGTATCCTACAGGGTCACTTGATTCCATTGCGTCCATGTTAGGCTCAACCTTTATAAGAGTTAAGGGCGTTAATCGCTATAATTTGAATTCAGTCCTAATCTACTTATATGAAAAAGAAAAACTGGTTGCCACAATAGGGTATGACTATGACTGGAACGTGCTTACCTACGACCGCCTGCACTATGACATAAAGGGTAGGATCGTTCTTTTTCAAAGAAAGGCCATAGGCGAATTAGAGGAGCGACTTTATACCTTCAGTTATAATCAAGAAGGCCAATTGGCACACGTTAATTCTATCATTTCTGGCTATTTGACCGACAGCTATGAAGTGAATACCTTTTTTTCATTTACTGATTTTCTTTACCACAAGAAGCAGCTAGTAAAAATAGTTACGGGTGGAGAACAGTCCTCAGCAATTGAGGTGGTGAAATATGTGAAAGGAAAAGGATAACAAGGTCTTGCGATTTGTGGTAAATACGTTTATCGAAAGTTTTAACGAATACAGCTTATTATTTGCAATATTCCCTAAATACGCTACTTTTGAGGCTATGTTTGACATAAATCAGGAATATACACACGAGTTTTCTTTCTCTCAAGATGAGGTAAACCGCTTTGCGGAAGTTACCGGCGATAAAAATCCGGTTCATACCGATGCCGATTATGCCGCAAAAACCATGTTTAAGCGTCCTATAATGCATGGAATGCTTAGTGCGTCCCTCTTTAGTAAGGTATTTGGCACCTTATTTCCAGGAGAAGGCACTATCTACCTGAAACAATCACTCAATTTTTTAAAACCCATGTACGTTGATATCAAGTACCAAGCGGTATTCACTGTAAAGGAGGTTATGCGTGATAAAAACCGTGCTGTTGTTGAAACCATCATAAAAAATCCTGATGGGTTGGTTTGCAC